>WNGE01013041.1_pt1 | contig 14610 bp, 12 predicted proteins | sample 5400651 | NCBI WGS metagenome assembly WNGE01 (sample SAMN13153370, study PRJNA577476) | soil metagenome | isolation source: 60 cm soil or saprolite under grassland replicate 2 | place: USA:California | collected 2016-06-15 | reverse complement strand
CGAGCTCGTCGACGAAGGTGACGCAGACGGCCAGGCAGCCGAGCTCTGCGAGTCGCGTCAGCATCTCCGTGCCGAGATAGAGGGCGTCGCTGAGCGTCGTCGACGCGAAGATCTCGTTGAGGATGACGACGCTGTCGCCGCTCGCCTCGTCGAGGATGTCTCGGATGCGGACGAGCTCGTCGTCGAGCTTGCCGCGCAACGTCCTGATGTCCTCCTGCTTCTCGAAGTGCGTGAACAGCCGGTCGGGCAGGAAGAGCTGTGCACGCTGCGCCGGCACGGGGACGCCGAGCGCGCCGAGGTAGTGCAGCTGGCCGAACATGCGCGCGAACGTCGTCTTGCCGCCCTGGTTCGGGCCGCTAATGACGAGGATCCGCTCGGCCTCCCGCAGGAAGAAGTCGTTGGCGACCAGCCTGTCACGCTCCGACGCGAACTTGGCCGCCAACGCGATGTCGAATCCGTCCTCAACCGAGATCTCTTTGGAGCGCACCGAGACGGACGGGTAACAGAAGGAGCGCCCGCCGACTGCGAGACGCTCCGTGTGCTCGAGATACGCGAGGTAGAACTGCACCTCGCGGTCGAACCTGGCGACGAGCGGATCGAGGAAGCCGCGGTGGTCGGCGCAGAACTCGTCCAGCGCTCTGAACTCTTCCGGGTAGAGCCGGGCAAGGCGCTGCGCGATCCAGGCCTCGACGTGATCCATAGAGCCCGAGTCTGGGACCTTGACCAGGTGGTCCTCGACGGCCCCCTGACGGAAGCGGGCGAACGTCTCCTCGACCTCGACGCTGTAGTCGGGCTCCTCCTGGTAGGTGCTGACCGTCACACGCGCGCCCTTGATCCGCAGCGTGTACCGGACGCGGCCCAACCCGTCGAGCACGCTGCGCACGTCCGACGCCAACGACCTGAAACGCTCGGAGGTCACGTACGCCGATAGGTAGACGCGCAAGGCCTGCAGCCCACGCGAGCGGAGGTCGAGCTCGGCGAGCGCGTCGCGCAAAGCTGAAACGGCGTTGCAGTACACGGACGCCGCATCGAGGAACCACCGCTCCTTCTCCGACTTGTAGTGCTGCTTCTGCGCCAGTGTGAGGTACTGCCTCGCATGTCGCATCTCACCGCCGAAAGCGCGAACGGCGGCACGCACCTCGTCCGTCTCGAGGTCGCGGAACACCTCGTGCCGGTACTCGACCGCGTCGACATCACGCAGCGGCACATAGAAGAACGGCGTCAGCTCATACTCATCGCGACCGGCCACGATCGCCGCGACCACCTGGTCGAGGTTCAGATCCGTAAAGAACGACGGCTCCTCCGCATCCCCCAGGTCCGCGCCGTCGATGCCGAACAGGATGCTCCGAAACTCGCCGACGGCCGCCGGGCGCAGCGACGCAGTCGCGGATTTAGGCTCGAGGTCGAGGCGATCGGTATCCGTCATCGGCTTCCACCGGTTCGTGGTCGGTAGAAGCCATCAGCCCCGCGGGGCGGTTCTGGCGGGCCTCATCGCCTTACTCAACAATTTACCCGCCGCTGTCGTTCCGCGAACGCAGCCCCTCGATCGAGCCCGCACCGAGCAGCGATACCAGCATCCAACCCGCCGCGTAGACGAACCCCGTCGTCGGAGAAACCGCCGTCCAGAGGAGCCCGACGACGGCCGACGACGCAAAGTCCCCGAACGACTGCACCCCACCCAGCAGGCCGAACCCGCTGCCGCGCAGCCTGTCCGGAAGCAGACGCGCCACCAGCGCAGACTCAGCCGTCTCCGCAAAACCGATCCCGCCACCGGCGAGAAGAAAGGCACCGACGAGCATCGGCCACGAATGGAAGGGCAACGCAAACAGCACGTACGCAGCCACGTAAACCGCCGCGCCGCTCGCGAACACCACCCGCGGCCCGGCGCGGTCGAGCCAATGGCCGCCACCGTAGGCAACGAAGGCAGCAAGCAGGTTGTGCCCGGCGTAAATCAACACCGCTAACGAAGTCGCCGCGGCGACCGAGCGGCCGCCGTGATGGAGCAGCGTCGTCGCGCGCAAGATCAGCAGACTGGTCGCCACGTTCCCCAACTCGAACGCCGCAATTGGCACCAACGGGCGCATAACCCCTGCCTCGCGAAGACCGCGGAACTCGAACCGCAGCCGCCGGCGTGTCGGCGAACTCACGCGGCGCCTCCGAGCCTCAGCCGCCGCAACCGTGATCGCGACGGCGGCGAAGACGCCCGGAACCGCAGACAGATACAGCGTGTGCCTGACGCCGAGCCACGTCACCAGCCCAGCCGCGAGCAACGGCCCAACGACCGCACCCAGATTGTCTCCCGCCCGCTCCAACCCATACGCGCGGCCATACGCCTCCGGCGGCGCGAGCGAGGCGAGCATCGCGTCGCGCGCCGGCGAGCGAATACCGCGCGCCAGCCAGGCCCCTGCCCGCGCAAGCCCCGCCTGCCAGACCGTCGCCGCCAACCCGATCGCACCAGTCGCCGCCGCCGTGACCAGGTAGCCGCCCGATGCCATCCGCAGGCGACGCGACTCATCGTTCGCAAGCGGACCGCCAACCAGCTTCGCAACCCCGGTCAGCGCGTCGCTGATCCCCTCGATCACTCCGAGCGCACCCGCGGACGAGCGAAGCGTGACCGTCACGAACGTCGGCAAGAGCGACGTCGCGATCTCGTGCCCCGAATCGCTGAAGAAGCTCGCCAGCCCGACGCTGCCGACGCCTCGGGTGAGCCACCGGTGCCTCTCTGACTCCTCAAGCTGAAGGTTCTGCGCCCCGGGCTCGATCGCGACCTCCTCAGTCCATCCTGGTAGAGGCCATCAGCCCGGAGGCGGTTGGGCGCGGAGCCTCATCGCGCTACCACCACTTCTACCAAAGCGCACCGCGAGGGGGACAGGCCCTAGGGGCGGCGACGCCGCTTGGGTCCGTGCGGAGGGGGCGGAGGCGGTGGTCCCGCTCCAAGCGTTCGCCGCGTCCGCTCTGAAGCAAATCCGCCGCCCTGCAATCGCCTCCAGTCTCGACCGCCCAGTCGGTCGCGGTGAGCCACAGCGGAGGCGAGTCCGCGGCGCTGTCGACGAGGCGTCCGAGCGCGTGGCCGAGGAGCAGGCCGACGACCGGCATCGCCATCTCGAAGCTCGACATCAAGAGGCTGACACGCAGCCGCGCTCGCGGCGGGAGTCCGCGCCATACCGAGCGCGGCCGAGACGGCGACGGTGTCGAGACCGAGCGGGAAGACGAAACGGAACAGCTTGAGCACCGCCGCAGGAGGCTACTTGGACGAGGACGGCGTGGATCGGCGGTGAGTCGGCTAGCTTTGACCGTGAGCCACCTTCGCGCGGCCGACGGCACCGTCCTCTGCGAGCACGACGAACCACACGAGACCAGGCGGGCACCGCTCCCGCTCGCTGAACCCGAGCACAAGCATGTTGACGACCGTCACGACGCGGAGCACGAGCACTCGCACGGCCTCGTCGACCGGTCGATCCTGCGCTCCCGCGCCGGGATCCGCGCCGTCTCCTGGAGCCTTGGGATCCTGACCATCACGGCGCTCGCGCAAGCGTTCATCTACACGCAAACGTTGAGCGTCGCACTGCTCGCCGACCTGATCCACAACTTCGGCGACGCGCTCACCGCAATCCCGCTCGGGCTCGCATTCTTCCTGCGCAGCCTGCGCGGCGAACGGCTCGCCGGGCTCGCGGTCGTACTCGCGATCCTGATCAGCGCGCTGGTCGCGCTCGGCCAGACGATCGAGCGATTCGTCCACCCGCGCACCCTCTCCCACCTCTGGCTGCTGGCCGCGGCCGGTGTGATCGGCTTCATCGGCAACGAGATCGCCGCCCAGGTGCGCCGGCGCGCCGGCCACCAACTCCAGAGCCCCGCCCTGGTTGCGGACGGCAAGCACGCCCGCGTCGACGGCTTCGTCAGCCTCGGCGTGCTCGCCAGCGCCGCCGTCGTCGCGGTCGGGCTCAACCTCGCCGACCCCATCATCGGGCTCATCATCACCATCGTCATCCTCCAGATCACCTGGCAGAGCTGGCGGACGATCTCGAGCACCGACCCCGGCGAGATGCTCGGCGAGCACGAGCACTCGCACTAGCACGATGGCGCAGACGACGATCGAGCTGCAACCCCAACTCGCGGCCCGCACAGAGCTCGAGTTGCACGCGAAGATGCTCGCGCAACTCGGCAACGGCCGGCACTTGGCCGAGTTCTGAATCGCACTTGGCGGCGGCAGTGGCGCCCGCTCGGTCGCCCTGACCAGCTTCGCCGGCGACTCGCTCGTTGAGGTGCTCGCGCCTCGCGATCGTACCCTCGGTCAGGTGCCTCGGGGCCGGGCGTCGCGCCCGGCCCCGAGTCGGCGGGTCTCGTCCTCACTCCATGTTCGTCGAGCCGACCCTGCTGAGCGCCTCAGATCGCTCACCCACCGCTGCGGCCGCCGTGCTTTCGGCGCAACCGCCCAGCATCCCGCCGCAGCCACCCGACATGACCCGCTCAGCCGCAACAGCTGGGCCTACGGCGACCGTGTCGGCGCTCGAACCGGCTGCGCCCGCAGCGGTCTCGCCATCAGATGAGCGGTCAGCGCCCGCGTGGCAGGGGCAGTCGCCGTCACAGCCGCCGCTCGCGACCGCCTGCGGCGCTGACGTCTCGAGCAGGCGCACGGCCTTCTCGAAGTGGATCCGCGCCGCGTTCTGCTGAACGTTCTGGGCAACCTCGAGGGCCTCCTGAAGCTGCGACTGCGAGGCGCCGGCCTTCGCCGCCGCCTGCATCTGGCCCTCGATGCTGACGAGGTCGTTGGCCGCGAGCGCGGCGCCCAAGGACGCCAGCGCGTCGTCGAGCGGCGAGACCGCCACAGGCTCCATCGCCTGCGATCCCAGCTCGGTACGGGCGTGGACGGCCATTCGCTCCGCCGCCTCCGCAGCGACGCGCTCGGCACTTGACACCGCGCCGAGCAGCCGCCCGCCAGTAAGGCCAGCCTTGGTGGCGGCCTTGACGTGGTAGCTGACGCACGGGTGGCATCCAACGCCGACGCTGGCACCGACCGCCACCAGCTCCCTCTGCTCTCCATCCAATCTCTGTTCCTCAGCTGCCATCGCTCTCTCCTCCTTCGCTTGTGTGTTGTCGATTGAAAGGACGAGTCAGCGACCGCGAGAGGTACAGCTGAGCGCTCGAAGCCGTAGTTCTCCACGGCCGCTTCCGTAGTTCCGCACCCGCCACACCGCCGGCCGGCCGTTACTGTCGGCAGAGGAGGCAAGTCATGATCGACGCTGTCCAAAATGCGCCTACGAGTCTTGAAGCCCGTCTCGTCGGCTACCGGCCACAGGTGCAGCGGCACATCCTGGCCATGGTCAGAGACGCAGGCCTCGCGGACGAGCTGACGCAGGACACCTATGCGCGCGCGCTCGAGCGCATCCACCAGTTGCGCGACCCGCAGGCCGGCCTAGCCTGGCTGTACCGCATCGCAACGACGGTCTCCCTCGACCGCCTTCGCCAGCGACAGCCGACGACGATCCCGCTCGACAGCGAGAACCCCTCCCCCGAGGTCACGCTGGCCTCAGCGCGGCAAGAGTCGCCGTCACTAATCGAGACAGCGCTCGAACGCTCCGATATGTCCGAATGCGTGCAGAGCTACCTCGAGACGTTGCCCGACGACTACCGCGTCGCCATCCTCCTCCACGACGTCTACGGCCTCGGCAACCCGGAGATCTCTCGTCTCCTCGGCTGCACCCTCGCGACGGCCAAGATCCGAGTCCACCGAGCGAGACACAGGCTCCGCGAAACGCTTGCCACAGCCTGCGCATTCGAGATCGACGAGCGGGGCGAACTCGTCTGCGACCCGCTCCACTAGTCCCAATCGAGCCGACCCGCGCTTACGTAGCCACCCAGACAGCCCGACGGGATCCGCACGACGTTCGCACGCTGTGCTCCCGTCGCGCAGAGGGATGGGTGCGTTGAGCTGGACGCATGAGCGAGCACGAATGGTGTCCGCCACTAACGCCGCCTCCAACGAACGCCAGGGCGGATCGAGTTGCCGCCCGGCTCGGATGGTAGGAGGAGCTCGCTAGGTTCGGCTGATCGGAGTTGAACGTAGGCCGTTGTCGAAGTGGGCATCACTTCGACCACACACGTACCACACAGGCTGTGCCGGGCGGTAGCCGGTCGTAGCCGGTCGCAGCCGGTTCGCTCGGCGAGGAAATGCCTGCTGTAGCTGGTAATTCCGGGTCGTAGCCGGCTGTGCCGGTTGAGCTCGTACCGGCCTGTCACGCCGGTGCTCACCGCCAACGCACGCGGCGACCCCATCCCAACACTCGTCTGACCGCAGCCAGGGGGCTGAACGCTTACAGCTTATGTTGTCTGCTTAGGCGGAGCTTAGACTGCTCGTGGCCCAATCGTGGCCCAAGGTCTGAAAACAAAAGCCCTGCAAATAGGGATTTCGAGAGCGGGCTTGTAGCCGGTCGCACGAACAAGAACGGGTCAGTGGGGGCCCAGGCGCTCGTTCGTTGCCTGGTCAGGCGAAACCAGCTGTCGCGCCAGCGGTCGCACGGGTTCGGGGCCCGTCGCACGCATTCCTGTGGTTTCCACTCGTAGTCGGGCGATTCGTTCTGGCTATGGCAACCACCCGCAAGCCCGCGATCGCATGGCTGTGGAAAGAAGGGTGGGGTCGATCCTGGGTTCGAGTCCGCTTTGGTCCATTCCCGAACGAAATCCGCCGCGCTTCGCTTGGCATGACGATTTCGTTCGGGTCTCCTCCGGACTAGCGGCAGTGAGCTGCGCCCGCGCATGTCGGCCGCGGCGGCCTCTCGAAATAGGTCCTATGCAACGGGACCGTGACGAGTGCGAAACGCCTCCGTCACGAGAAGGCGGCGGCGTGAGTTCTAACCAGCTCAAGCCAACGCTTCGCGGGCCGTCACAGTTCCGTTGCGGTACGTCGTCCCGGCCGACGTCCCGCTCCTTGACTGCGATCTCGTCACGACGATCAAGTCACGCGCGTCCACGTCGCCGGGCGCGATCTCGCCGGTTGAGCGGTGATGTAGCCACGCACGATGATCCGGGCGGAGCGACAGACCCCTCGAAGGCAACACCGACGGACCGCAGTCGCTCGACCGCGGCCCCCGGTTCGTCGACGACGAATGTGAGCCGGTCGTGCGCCCCGACGCGCACTGCGCTCGGAGAGACGAGAAAGGACGCGGGCGACCTCGTCGCAGGGTGGCAATACAGGACGCTTGAAGATGCGCGGGTGGTGCGCTAGGTTCGGTGGCGCGCCGGCTTCAGGGGCGGCGCGTTGTCCGAGGAGAGGGGACGAAGTGCGTACACGTCTTTTCGTGATCGTCTTGTCGTCGGCGCTCGCCGTCGCCGCCGCGCTCGCGCGGCCGCCCGACGGGCTTGCGGTCGACCCGATCGTGCCGATCCTCGACTGCACCTACCACAACCCGACGGGGGACTTGACCGCGGTCTTCGGCTACGACAACCCCAACGCCTCCGCTCTCACCCTCCCGGTCGACGTCGTCCCGGCGAACTACTTCGCACCCGACCCGAAGTTTCGCGGGCAGCCCGTTCTCTTCGCCCCAGGTGCGCACCACGACGTCTTCTCGGTCAACGAGGGTCTGACGGACCAGCTCACCTGGTTTATGTGGGGGGGCGCCACCACCCTTTCTGTGGTCGCCGACGCGACGTCGTCGCCCTGCTACCGGCTGACGTTCCGAGGCGACTGGAGCGACGCAGAGAACTACAACGCCGGTGACGCCGTGCGCTACGGCGCGGCCGTGTGGGTCGCGACCGCACCGACCGGCACGGACGCACCAGGGACGGGCGACGCGTGGCAGCCGATGGTGCAGGGGATCCGCGTACGCGGCGAGTGGAACACCACCGACACATACCTGCCGGGCGACGTCGTCCGCGTCGACGGCTCCTCGTGGGTCGCGGCGACGACGAACACGAACAGCCAGCCCGCGGTTCCGAGCCTCGACTGGCAGCTGCTCGCCCAGGGAAACCCGCACCCAGCCTTCCCGTCCACTCAGGTCTACACTTTCGGCAAGGGGAACACGGCGACGGTGCAGGATCCGAACGTCACTCCGTCCAGCGTGATCATCGTCCAATATGTGAACGGCGCCGGTAAGCCGACGTCTGTCAACAACGTCACCAACGGGTCGTTCACCGCCACCGGCACCACTGGCAAGAGCTTCAAGTACGTCGTCTACAACTGAGGGTACGCACAGCTCGCACGACCGCTCGCCGGCGTGGCGGCTCTGCGGTCGATACGAATCGCCACTCGTGCGGCGCGTTGCAGGTGCGGTCGAGGATGCCTGAGGCAACCTTCCTAGACGAGGCGGAGCTGGCGCTCGACGCCCGCGAGCGCGCGTTTGCCTGCTATCGGGAGGCCGGCCGTGCGGTCGATGCCGCGCGTGCCCCTGGATCACGGCGGACGAGTGTCCTAGCGTGAAGGGACGAGTGGGGCAGTTTCGAGCGCCCTACGTGATCCGGACCGCGGCGAGCAACCTTTCCAGCGAGAGGTTTGAAAGCTGACCGGTTAGCTCCATCCGTTGTAAGAAACACAACGACGCCCCTGCAAAGGAGCGTCTTTTCATGTCCGATCGTTCGGTGAGGAAATGTGTCGCGTACGAACCCTCGGTGTGGGACGTGAGGGTTGCTGTCCGGCCGAGGCCACTCCGTCCGCCTCGCCCGCTCCGCGGCGCACCGAGGTGCGCCGCTGTGCTTCCGCTCGCGGGGTGCCTCAGCCGACGACGTAGTCGTTCTGCATCGCCCAGAGAGCGGCGGCGGCTCGGGTCGAGACGCCGATCTTCGTGTAGATGTGCTGGATGTGGTGGTCGGCGGTCTTGGGGGAGATGACGAGCCGGTCGGCGATCTGGCGGGTCGTGAGGCCACGCGCGGCGAGTTGGAGCACGTCGACCTCCCGGCGTGACAGTCCGCCCCGATTCTGGGGCCGCTTCCGCACACGGGCTTCGGGCTCGCCGTGGCCCGCGGCGACGAGAACGGCGCGTGTTGCGCTCGGCTCGAGCACGCCGTCTGATTCGAGGCGACGCAGCTCGGCGGCCGCCTCGTCGTCGGAGAATCGCGGCCGATCTGCGCGCTCGGTGGTCATGCCGACGTAGATCTCGGTTGCCGCCAGCAGGCACGCTCCGCGATCGCCGGTGTCCGATCGGAGCCGCCTGTGGTAGCCCGACCCGTTGCACTTCTCGTGATGAGCCGAGGCGGCCGGGGTCAGGGTGGCGAATGCCGGCGAGCGGCGGAGCATCTGCTCGGTGAGCATTGGGTGAAGCTCGACGCGGTCGAACTCCGTGCGCGTGAGCGGGCCGGGCTTGTCCCAGATCGAGTTCGGCACCGCACTCGTGCCGAAGTCGTGCACGAGTGCCGCTCGGCGAAGAGCGGTCGTGTCCTCTTCGGAGGACCCGAGTACGCGGGCGGCATCCGCCGCGAGCTGCGCACACCGGCGGCTATGCCCGCCCCAGTACGACGACTTGAGATCGATGAAGTCGGCCGCCACCTCGAGCGCGTGGTCGAGCGCCTCGCCCTCCAGCGTGCGCCGGGGCTCAGGCTCGAGCGCAAGGACGGCGTCCCACGGCTCGGTCTCGTGGAGCCTCTCGAACCAGGCGGCGCCGTGCTCGAGGAAGAGGTCGGCGAGCACCGGGTCGTAGGTCTCGTCCCGACGGTCGCGGGCCGCGGCGACGGCTCGCTCGGGCGAGAAGAGACGGCCTATCGCCTCCATGTCATGGCTCAGGTGGACGATTCGCATCGGCAGCGGAATCGCGTCGCCGCTGACGTGCCGTGGAAATCCCTTACCGTTCCAGCGCTCGAACGTGCAGGCAAGCGCCTCGCGGATGCTCGGCCCGAAGTCGAGCCTCACCACGAGCATGTCGGCCACTTCGCAGCCCGAGGCGAAGTTGTTCACCGCCCATTCGTGGGCCGTCTCCTGAAGCATCCTGACGACCGCCTCGCGCTCGTCCTCGGGACGCCACGCAGTCGCGTACTCGAAGACGTCGCGCATCACCTCGGCGGGGTTCCCGGCGTCGTGGACGAGCGTCTGGGCCCGGATCGCGATCTCGTCGCCGAACAGGGTGGCGACCTCGTGCGCATGACCGGTGCAGCCGATGTAGCGCAGGAGCGAGACCCAGTAGGCGTCCGTCCGCACCTCGTCGTCGAACTCCGCCTCCTCGCACAGCCAGCTCGCGAGGAGGCAGGAGCGCAGCTGCGACTCGAGCGGCTGGCCGAAGGCGTTGTCCTGCGCGAGCGCCAGCGTGGCGACGAGCTCGGCAAGGCGGAGTGATGGAGAAAAGATAGGGCGTACTCCCGATGTATCGGCGCGAGCGATGGGGGAGCATTCTCTCAAACCAGGCGCGCCCCGTTGCGCGATTGCTCGGCCCTGGAGCGCGTCAGAGACGGAGGGATCATGTCGAGTGCAAGCACCATCAAGGTGGGAGTGATCGCGGACCAGACCGGCCCGCTCTCGTTCGTCGGCATCGCCAATGCAAACGTCGCCCGCATGGTGATCGGCGACATCAACGCCAAGGGCGGCCTTCTGGGACGCCAGCTCGAGCTCTGTCTCGAGGACAGCGCGACCGACGACGCTGTCGCGGCCGAGAAGGCCGAGAAGCTCGTGCGGGAGGACGGGGTCGACGTCATCCTCGGCGGCATCTACAGCTCCACACGCCAGGCGATCAAGGGCCCGGCCGTCGTGGAGGGGAAGACGCTCTACATCTACCCCGAGCAGTACGAGGGCCAGGAGTCCGACCCGCTCATCTTCTGCACCGGTCCCGGGCCTGCGCAGCAGGTCGATCCGCTGATCCCGTGGCTGATGGAGAGGACGGGCGCGAAGAGGTTCTACCTACCCTCGGCCGACTACATCTGGCCGCACGTCTTGAACGAGCGCGTCACGGAGGCCGTCACCGCGAACGGCGGCGAGATCGTCGGCGAGGAGTACTACCCGCTCGACCACACGGACTACGCCGCGACCGTCGAGCGCATCACGGCAAGCGGCGCCGACGTCGTCTTCAACACGATCGTGCCGCCCGGGTTGACGCCGTTCTTCGAGGAGCTGTACGACTCCGGCTTCGTCAGCCGCGGCGGGCAGCTCGTCTGCACGTACATGGACGAGAACTTCCTCAACCTGATGCCGGCCGCCCACTGCGAGGGTCTCTACAGCTGCCTCGACTACTACCAGGCCGTCGAGGATCCGTTCAGCCAGAAGCTCCTCGCGCAGTACGATGCACTCTACCCCGGCGAGGCGAAGTTCACGGGTGGCAGCGCGTGCTCCGGCCTCTATCGCGGGCTGCGGCTCTGGGCCGCCGCCGTGAGCGAGGTTGGGTCGCTCGACCAGGCTGATGTGATCGCGGCGCTCGATCGGGCAGAGATCGCCGAGGCGCCTGGTGGGCCGGCGGCGATGGTCTCCGGGCAGCACCATCTGCGCCTCCAGATGTACATCGCGCAGGCTCGAGGCGGCCGGTTCGAGATCGTCGAGAGCCTCGGCGCGATCGATCCGCAAGAGCGCCTGGTCGGAGCACCGGCTCTCGCCGGCTGACCCACGAGTCCACCCCAACCACGCACCACGAAAGGAGAACAACATGCTCCTCGCAACAACGCAGGTCGAGGATCTCGACCGGTTCATGGACATCTTCTCGACGCAGGGGGCCGAGAAGCGCAAGCAGCACGGATCGAAAGGCGCGACGATCTTCCGCGATCCCTCCGAGGAGGATCGGGTGTGGGTCATCTTCGACTGGGACGAGCAGGGCTGGCAGAGCTTCGTCTCGGATCCGGAGGTGCCGCCGATCATGCAGCAGGCCGGACACAAGTCGCGGCCGCAGGCGGCGCAGCTCGTCAGCCACTGCGACGCCTGATCCGACCGACGCGGCCGGGGCGGCGCCACGAGACCCGTGGTCGCCGCCCCGCCGGTGCGCTCCAGGCGGGCGGCGCGTGCTCCCCCTTAGTTCCATACTGATTCAGCCGTCGGCTGTCGTCCTGAGCGCCAGTTCGTGCGCCAGTCACGCGGCAGGTTCTCCGCCGCGGTCACGTGAACCGCAGGACCTTGATGGCGGCTTCCTCGGGTTTGCCCTGCGGACGGTCTGCGAGGGGCCGGCCAAGATTCACCGCGGCGCAGGCACGATCCCGGGCCGCGGGAAGCTCTACGGAAGGGTTTCTACTCCACCCTTCTTCCAGTACATCGAGATAGGTCGACAGGTCGTCCATGAGTCCGCGACGCTCCTTCCGCCGGGGTTCCACTAGCCACTCCGGCCCGCGCTTGACAACGCGGCGGCGCCGTAGTGCCCGCGAGCGTCAGTCTGCTCCTGGCGGTGGCGATCGTCGGCCTGCTGCTCGGGCTGCGCGGGACGCCGGGCCGATCGGGGCTATCGTGAGCGCGTGATCCGGGGCGCTGCGGTTTGCGCGTCTCTGCTGGTGCTGGGCGGCGTCGGCGCCGGCGGGCGGCCGGACCTGGTGGAGAGCACGCTCTCGGTCTCGCAGCACGACGCGTCGCTCCACGTCACGGACGTCGTCCGCAACGTCGGCTCAGGAACGGCGCCGGCGTCGACGGCGGGCTACTACCTCGGGCGTGTGCGCATCGGGCGTCGTGCGGTGCCCCGCCTGCGGCCGCGCGGCAGCTCCCGCGGCGCTCTCACGCTCACGATCCCGACGGCGGTTCCGAGGGGGTTGTACCGGCTGCGGGCCTGCGCCGACGACCGCGGGTCCGTCCGCGAATCGGACGAGCGCGACAACTGTCGCGTCGCCGCGCAGCCCGTCCGCGTCGCCGACCGGACGCCGCCGGTCTTCGCCGGCCTGCTGCAGGCGACGACGTGCATCCCCGGCCCGGCCGGAGGCGGCGATCGGAGCAGCCGGTACTCCCTGCGCTGGGCCGCCGCGACGGACGACGTCACGCCCTCGTCTGCGATCACCTACGACGTCTACCAGGCGAGCTCGCCGGGGGCCGAGAGCTTCGCCGCGCCGACGTACAGCACGCTGCCGGGCGCGACGACGTTCGCGACACCGCCGCTTCCCGCCGAGAAGCCGTACTACTTCGTCGTGCGGGCCCGCGACGAGGCCGGCAACCGCGACGGCAACACGGTCGAGCGGCTGGGCGTCAACCTCTGCGTCTGACGCGGGCCCCTGCCGTGCCGGACCGTCACGGCGTGCCTCGGAGGCCGGCGGCGGTGGCGATGACGCCGCCGGTCCGGGTGGGGAGCGCCGCGGTGACGGGTCGGCGACCGATCGCGCCGTCGACGTTCCACGGCGCGCCGAGCCGGATCCAGAGGGGCCTCCGGAGTCCGAAGCGGATCGTGCGCCCCTGTTGAATTGTCTGCTCGTAGACGGTTCGCCCGGTACCGGAGCCGAGCCGCACCGACAGCCAGCAGCCGCCGCGCGCCGCCGTGAGCGCGAGGACTGGCGGCGGCCGTCGGGGCCGGTGGGGGGCCGCTCGATGGCGAGCCGGTCTGTGCGGCCGCGTCTGGGTCGCGGGCGGCGACTTGCGCTGAACGTTGCGGCTGCCGCCGGGGCTGCCGAGCCGCCAGACGGCGACCCCGACGAGCACCAGCGCGGCGACGACGGCGACGGTGCGGGCAAGCAGACGCTGCTGGCGTTCGCCTCTGGCGTCAAAACGTTTGTCCGCACGCCAACGCTTCGCAGCGCCATCAGCAAGCGCTCTCGCAGCCGCGGTTCTCGAAAGCGATGCCCCCTTGTCAGCTTGGCCGGAGACGTACCAACACTCGCGTGGGCCAGTGTTCCGGAATGACGGAAAGCGCCGGACAACCGGCATGGAGAAGGAGATGCGAGTTCTCTACGACGATGGAGTAGCGATCCGATTGTCGGCCCCGAGCCGTGCGTCGGCTGCTCGTGAGGGTGGCGGCGAAGCGTCGGTAGGGGTCGTACAGGCTGAGGCGATTGAGCCGCGTAATGGAACGAAATTCCGGGGTGCCGACGTCCTCGTCATTGGCGGAAGGCCATGTCGTCAGCAGCGCTATCGCGAGCTGTTGGGGGACCCCGCGCGGTCGGAGAGCCTGGGCATGTACGAAGCTCTTCATGCTGAGAACCGGGAGGTCCCGTGGTCGCCCGTGCCTGTGGTGATACCCCGTCCCCTTGGGTTCGCGGGGTGGTAGGCCGGCGGGTGGCGGGCCGTGAGGGGAACGCTTCGGCGGTAAGCCCTTGATGCACGACCATGGGAAGTCGGATGGCCGCGTAGTACCGGTGAGGCTGCCGAACGAGCCTGGGCGACCAGGGGAGGAGGCGGTGGAGGGAAGGCGGCCAGCCAAGGGGAACGCGGCCAGCGAATCACGCGCCGGACGCAGTGCCGGATTGGGCGTGTCAAGTGATCTGGATCGCGTGCGCCAGGTGGCGCGCAAGGACAGGGATGTTCGGTTCACGGCGCTTCTGCACCACGTGACCGTCGAGCGTCTGGAGTCGGCGTACCGGGCGATTCGTCCGGGCGCGGCGCCAGGGGTCGACGGGGTGACGTGGCGGGACTACGGGCGGGGTCTGGAGGAGAACCTCCAGGCGTTGCAGGCTCGTGTTCAGCGGGGCGCGTACCGGGCGAGCCCTTCTCGGCGGGTGTTCATCTCGAAGCCGGACGGGCGGCTGCGGCCGCTCGGCGTCGCCGCGCTGGAGGACAAGATCGTCCAGCGGGCGCTGGTGGAGGTGTTG
>WNGE01011452.1_pt1 | contig 14615 bp, 15 predicted proteins | sample 5400651 | NCBI WGS metagenome assembly WNGE01 (sample SAMN13153370, study PRJNA577476) | soil metagenome | isolation source: 60 cm soil or saprolite under grassland replicate 2 | place: USA:California | collected 2016-06-15 | reverse complement strand
CCACCGACACCGAACAGCCCGGCGAGGACCCCACCGACCACGTCGCGTTCATCGTCGACGAGGACGTCTGCACCCGCTGCGCGCTCTGCGTCGACCGGTGCCCGACGGGCGTGATCATCCTCGGCAAGCTCTCCCAGCAGATCGCCGAGGGTGACCCCCACACCCGCACCGACCGCCACGGCTACTCGTACGGGGTGAGGTTCTGATGGCCAAGCGAGGTAACGGAGAAAACGGGGAGCGTCGGCTCACGAAGGTCCTGGAGACCGCGGACCAGAAGGTCCGCGGGTCGCAGGCGTGGACCTCCATCTTCCGGCCCGGATCCGTCTTCCGGCGCGGCTACACGGACAGTCCCCGCAACCGCTCCTACGTGATCATGAACAACGTGCTGTACCACCTTCACCCGGTGAAGGTGAAGCGGCACGCGGTGAAGGTCTCCTACACGCTGTGCCTCGGCGGTCTCTCGTTCTTCCTCTTCATCCTGCTGACCATCACCGGCATCTTCCTGATGTTCTTCTACCGACCGACGGCCGCGTCGGCGTGGGACACGGTGCAGACGCTCGAGACGGCGGTGACGTTCGGCTCGATCGTGCGGAACATGCACCGATGGGCGGCGCACCTCATGGTGCTGACCGTGTTCCTGCACATGAGCCGCGTCTTCTACCACGGCGCGTACAAGTCGCCGCGCGAGTTCAACTGGGTCATCGGCGTGATCCTGCTGACGCTGACGCTGCTGCTCTCGTTCACCGGCTACCTGCTGCCGTGGGACCAGCTGGCGCTGTGGGCCGTGACCGTCGGCACCAACATGATGGGCTACACGCCGGTGTTCGGCTCTCAGGTCAAGTTCGTGCTGCTGGGCTCGTCCGAGATATCCAACGACACCCTCTTACGTTGGTACACCCTGCACGTCTTACTCCTACCCTTCGTGATCGTGATCTTCATGGCCGTCCACTTCTGGCGCGTCCGCAAGGACGGCGGCCTCTCCGGGCCGCTCTAACGGTGAGAAGCGACCGATGACCGAGGTTCCCGAGCACCTGCTCCGCCGTAGCCGGGAGCGCCGCAAGGCGCTGGGCCTGCCCGTGCCCGGCGAAGAGGGCGAAGGCGGCGAGGTCGGAGGTACGCCAGCCGCGCCGGCCGCCGAGGAAGCGGCCGCGCCCGCCGAGGCGGAGGCCCCGGCCGGCGCAGAGGCCGAGGCGCCGGCGGCGGCAGCGGACGGCGGCGACACCGAGGCGGCGGCCGCCGCCAGCGGCGTGCCCGCGCACCTGCTCGAGCGGTCGAAGCGGCGCCGGGCGCAGCTCACCGGCGAGGGCGACGGCGGCGCGGCGGCGCCGGCGGCGGCAGCGGCGGCGACCACCGGCGGCGGCGCGACCGCCACGGCAACCGCGCCCAAGCCGACGCCCACGGCCACCGGGCCGGGTGGTCACACGCAGCGGCTGCTGACGGTCGTGAAGTCAGGCTCGATCCAGCAGACCCGCGCCGAAGCACAGGACAAGGTGCACGTGTGGCCGCACCTACTGGTCATCGAGTTCGCGGCGGTGCTGGTCGTGACGGCGGCGATGCTGGTCTTCTCGGCGCTCGTGCGCGCGCCGTTGCTCGGGTTGGCCGACTTCAACAAGACACCGAACCCCTCGAAGGCGCCCTGGTACTTCCTCGGCCTCCAGGAGCTGCTGACGATGTTCCACCCCATGGTCGCGGGCGTGACCATCCCGGGCATGGGTCTGTTCCTGCTCGCGGTGGCGCCGTTCGTCGACAAGAACCCGTCGCATGCGCCGACGGACCGCAAGTTCGCGATCTCGATCTTCACCCTGTTCCTGATGCTCTGGGCCGTGCTCGTCATCATCGGCTCGTTCTTCCGCGGCCCGGGCTTCAACTTCGTGTTCCCGTGGAACAACGGGATCTTCTTCGACCTGTAGGGCGTTTGTAGTTCGTGGACTCTTCGACTGTTCTGATCATCGCAATTCCGGCGCTGCTGATCCTGGCTGCGATCGCGATCGTGGCCGAGGGCCGGCGCCGCTCGACCACCGGCGGCCGGCTGAGCCGGGAGACGCGCAAGCGCGACCGCTCGCAGCCGACGACTGAAGCGGCCGTGCCGGTGCCGGTGGGCGCCGAGCTCGCGGAGCTCGACGAGGAGGCCCGGGCCCGCGCCGAGGAATCCCGCCAGGCACTCGAGCCCGTCGGTGACCGCGCCCCGGTCGAGTACGTCCCGGTCGAGGAGGAGGAGCTGGGGCTCACGCGCCGCCAGTTCTTCAACCGCGGGATCCTGGCGGGGCTGGGCATCTTCGCCGCCGGCATGGGCGCGGCGATGCTCGGCTTCCTGTGGCCGGGCAGCGCGGGCGGCTTCGGCGCCAAGATCGTCGTGGGGTCCGAGGACGACGTGAAGCAGGCCGTCGACAAGAAGCAGCCGTACTACAACGCGGGGGCACGCACCTACATCCAGCCCTATCCGAAGGACGACATCTCGAAGGCGAAGGCCGTCTACGACCCGCGCATCGTGGCCGGCATGGAGAAGGGGTACGTCGCGCTGTACCAGAAGTGCGTGCACCTCGGCTGCCGGGTCCCCTGGTGCGAGACGTCGCAGTGGTTCGAGTGCCCGTGCCACGGCTCGAAGTACAACCGGGTCGGCGAGAAGAAGGGCGGCCCGGCGCCGCGGGGCCTCGACCGCTTCGTGCTCGAGGTGTCGGGTGGCGAGATCACCGTCGACACCGCCGCGACGTCGCTGGTCCAGGGCCCTCCGATCGGCACGGACACCACCGGGCAGACGGCCGAGGGGGCGCCCTGTGTGTGAGGTTCACACGCGGTGAATCTCCGTCTCGTCATCATCCTCGTCAACCTGGCCGCGTTCGCGACCATCGGGATCATCATCCTGTGGCGGGTCTTCAGCCTTCGGCGCAACCCCGAACCGAAGCCGCCGCAGAACCTGACGCCATTCCTTCCTGACGAGGAGCTCGAGGGCCGAAAGCTCGAGCGGGTGCTCGGCATCTCGCTCCTCACGACGGCCATCATCGCCTTGACGCTGTTCCTCTATTACGTCTTCGAGCCGTCCCGAGAGGCGAACGCCGACAAGCAGTTCAAGGACCAGTCGATCGAACGGGGTGCGATCCTGTTCGCGAACGACCAGAGCAAGGCCTACGACCCGACGCGATCGCTGCTGTGCGCCAACTGTCATGGCGTCGACGGCTCCGGCGGGAGCACGAACTTCACGATCAAGTCGGACGACCCGCGCTGCGATCCGGCCGCGACGGTCACCGCCGATACCCCGAGCTACTGCCTGCCGATCCAGGTCACCTGGCAGGCGCCGCCCCTGGACGTCGAGATGCTGCGGTACTCGAAGGAAGAGGTCAAGAACATCGTCACGTACGGCAGACCGGGGACGCCCATGCCGCCGTGGGGGGTCGCGAGCGGAAAGGGCGTGCTCAACCAGCAGGGCATCGACGACGTCGTCAACTACGTCGAGAGCATCCAGATCACGCCCGAGAAGGCCAAGGCGCGCTTCACGAAGCAGCTCGAGGACGCAAGGGCGAAGAACCCCGGCAAGAGTGACGGGGAGCTGCTCTTCCAGCTGCAGTGCGCGCGGTGCCACACGAAGAACTGGTCGTTCTACGACCCGGACAACCCGGTGGGCCCGGCACCCGGCCCCATGGGAGGCGGCGCGTACGGCCCCAACCTCACCGGCGGCGACACGCTGCGGCAGTTCGCCGGGCAAAAGGGAGTCCAGGACCAGATCGACTGGGTCACGACGGGCAAGCCGGCAAACGAGCAGTACGGCACGCGAGGGATCTCGTCGGGCCGCATGCCCCACTTCGGCAACACGCTCACCAAAGATCAGATCCAGGCGATCGTCGACTACGAGCGTGGCTTGTGATGGACGGGAGCCGGAAGCCGTGATCACGTCCCTCCTCGCCCAGGCCCAGCCGACCGAGAACATCCCGAAGGACCTCTGGTACCCGACGATCCTGGGCATCCTCGTGGTCGTGGCGGGCATCGCGCTGTTCTGCGGCTCGATCTACCTGCTGCTCGGCACGAACCTCGGCGCCCGGCTCGGTTTCCTCGTCGCGTTCACCGGTCTCGCCGGCTTCATGGTGATCCTCAGCCTGCTGTGGGTGACGACGTCGTCGCCGCTCAACACGCTGAAGGGCCGCACCCCCACGTGGAACGTGCAGCAGTACACGAGCAAGCTCAGCGACGTCAGGTATCCCGCAGCCAAGAAGGTCACGAAGAAGGACAAGGTCGACACGATCGAGGCGGCGAACGTGAAGGCTGCCGTCGATGCACGTCTGGTGACGATCCAGCCCACCGCGGTCGAGAAGCCGACCCCGGAGGACAACAAGTTCGCCAAGTTCGACAAGGTGACCGACTACCAGACGGTCAACACGTACGAGGTCGGCGGCAGCGACCCGGAGTTCCTCGACTTCCAGTTCACGCACACGCCGCTCGTCGCGGTGGTCCAGGTCTGCGCGGTGGAGCCGGCGAACACGCCGTTCGGTGTGCCGCCGCCCAAGCCGGTGTGCGACGAGACGTCCGACAAGAACGGGTTCGTGGTTCTCTCGAAGGACCTCGGTCAGCTGCGGCTCCCGCCCATCCTCGCCTTCATCAGCTCGGGCGTGCTCTTCGGCCTGGGTCTGCTCGGCCTTCACTGGCGCGAGCGCGACGAGGCCGAGCGGGCGAAGCAGACCCAGGCGGGCGGTCCGGCGCCGGTCCCGGCCCGGACGTGAGGAGGACGACCATGACCCGACGCCTGCGCGATCTCATGGTGCTGGCGGTGTCGTCGACGGTGGCGCTCGGCCTAGCCGCCTCCCCGGCCGGCGCCCAGCAGCTCGTCGACGCGGGCAAGGAGAACGGTGGCGGCGCGCTGGCGTTCGTCCTCTTCACCCTGCTCGTCGGGCTGACGTTCGGCGTCCTGTTCGCCATGGACCGCGTCCGCCGGCGGCGGGAAGAGGCCAGGGAGCAGGAACCGCAGCGCTAGACGCGTTCGGAGACGCCGAGTGTGCGGCGCATCTTCGTGACGAGCGCGCTGAACATCGGGTAGACGCTCTCGCCGCCGATGGCGTCGATCGAGGGCTTCCACATCTCCCACCGGTCGAGGAGCCGGCGGCCGAGTAGGAGCTCGACGAGGTCGAAGTGGACGGCGCCGAGTCGCTCGAGCGCACCGAGCTGCTCGAAGTAGTCGAGCTCCCGGTAGAGGACGTAGGCCTCGATCGAATTCTCGGCGATGTACCGCTGGAAGGCCGCGCACAGGTCCTCGCTCGTCTCGAACCGGGCGACGAGGCGCCGGGTCTCGACGAGATCGGCTTCGTCCCAGCGGCGCAGGAAGTCGGCCGCGGTTTGGGCCTGGCGGGTGTGCCGCGCCTCACGTACCTGGTGGCCGGCGACGATCGCCAAGCCGATCGTGCTGACCAGGCCGACCGCACCCACCGCCGTCGCGATCGCGGTGACCTGCTCGGCCCAGTTCGGATCGGCCATGCGACCTCACGCGCCTCGCAGTGACCCGGCGGCCTCGGTGGCGGTGGCGAGCGTGCGGTCGAGCTCCGCGTCGCCGTGCGCGAGGCTCGGGAACACCGCCTCGTAGCCGCCCGGCGCGAGGTAGACGCCGCGGTCGAGCATCCCGTGGAAGAACGCGGCGTACGCCTTGTGGTCGGCCGCTTGCGCGCCTGCGTAGTCACGTACGGGTCGGTCGGTGAAGAACAGGCCGACGAGCGTGCGCGCCCGCGGCACCTGGGCGGCGACGCCGGCTAGCGCGGCAGCGAGCCCGTCCACGAGACGGGTCGCGGTCGCGTCGAGGCGCGCGTAGGCGTCGTCGTCGAGCAGGGAGAGCACGGCCAGGCCCGCCGCGGTGGCCAGCGGGTTCCCCGACAGCGTGCCGGCCTGGTACACGGAGCCGACCGGCGCCAGCTCGTCCATGAGGTCGGCGCGGCCACCGACGGCGGCGAGCGGGAGGCCGCCACCGACGACCTTGCCGAACAGCGACAGGTCCGGCGTCACGCCGTACATACCCTGCGCGCCGGCGGGACCGACACGGAAGCCGGTGATCACCTCGTCGAGCACGAGCAGCGCGCCGTGCTCGTCGCACCGGCGGCGCAGCCCGGCGAGGAAGCCGTCCGCCGGCGGCACGAGACCCATGTTCGCGGCCACCGGCTCGACCAGAACGGCGGCCACCTCGTCGCCCAGCCGAGCGAACACGTCATCCAGGGCGGCGTCGTCGTTGTACGGCACCACCACCGTGTCGGCGACCGTGCCCTCCGTGACGCCGGCGCTCCCCGGCAGGCCGAAGTTGGCGACCCCACTGCCGGCCGCGGCCAGGAGCGCGTCGAGGTGGCCGTGGTAGCAGCCGGCGAACTTCACGATCTTGGGCCGTCCGGTGGCGCCGCGGGCAAGGCGCACCGCCGTCATCGCCGCTTCCGTGCCCGACGACACGAGCCGCACCTTCTCGACCGACGGCACGCGCGCGCAGATGGCCTCCGCCAGCTCGACTTCGCGTGCGGTCGGCGCTCCGTACGACGTGCCGTCGGCGGCGGCGCGTTGCACGGCTTCGACGACCGTGGGGTGGGCGTGGCCGAGGATCGATGCCCCCCACGACTGGACGTAGTCGAGGTAGCGGCGCCCCTCCGTGTCGACGAGATAGGCGCCGGAGGCAGACGCGACGAAGAACGGTTCGCCGCCGACGGCGCCGAACGCGCGCACCGGCGAGCTCACGCCGCCGGGGATGACGCGCCGGGCGCGGTCGAACAGCGATTCCGCCACTACGAGTTCAGGCGCTCCGCGAGCTCGCGCGCGTAGTAGGTGAGCAAGAAGTCCGCGCCGGCGCGCTTGATCGCCACGAGATGCTCGAGAGCAACCGCCTCGCCGTCGAGCCAGCCGAGCTGCGCCGCCGCCTTGACCATGGCGTACTCGCCGCTCACGTGGAACGCGGCGACGGGCACGTCGACCGTGTCGCGCACGGCGCTGATCACGTCGAGGTACGCCAGCGCAGGCTTCACCATCACCATGTCGGCGCCCTCGGCGACGTCCAGCGCCGTCTCGTCGATCGCCTCCCGGAGGTTGCGGGGGTCCATCTGGTAGCCACGGCGATCGCCGAACTGCGGCGCGCACTCGGCCGCGTCACGGAACGGGCCGTACAGGGCCGAGGCGTACTTCGCCGAGTAGGCGAGGATCGCCGTGTCGGCGTGCGCGGCGGAGTCGAGCGCGGTGCGGATGGCGCCGACCTGGCCGTCCATCATCCCCGAGGGCGCGACGACGTCGGCGCCGGCGTCGGCCTGCGACACCGCGATCTGGGCGTACCGCTCGATGGTGGTGTCGTTGTCGACCTCGCCGTCCGGAGTCAGCACGCCGCAGTGACCGTGGTCGGTGTACTCGTCGAGGCAGTCGTCGGCGATGAGCACGAGGTCGTCGCCGACCTCGTCGCGCAGCGAGCGCAGCGCGACCTGCACGACGCCGTCGGGGGCGTCGGCGCCCGAGCCGGTGGCGTCTTTCAGGGCCGGCACACCGAAGAGGACCACGGCCGGGATGCCGAGGTCGGCGAGGGCCCGGACCTCCTTGCGGAGGCTCTCCTGGGTGTGCTGGACCACGCCCGGCATCGACGGCACAGGCTCGGGCGCGTCGATCCCCTCCTTCACGAACAGAGGGGCGATGAGGTCGTCGAGGTCGACGCGCGTCTCACCGACGAGCCGGCGCAGGGCCGGCGTACGGCGCCGTCGACGCGACCGGTGCTCGGGGAACGCCACGGAGAAAAGGGTACCGCCCGGTCCGCGCCGTTCGGCCGCCGACGGCGGCCTACGCTCCCGCCTGATGATCGTCCGCCTCGGTCTGTTGCTGTCGTGCGTGACGCTCGTGGCGCTCCAGGCGGCTCCCGCGCTCGCCGCGCCGGCGCAGCAGCCCGCTCCACCACAGCGGATCCTGCTCGTCGGCGACTCGACGGCCGAGACCATGTACCCGTTCCTCCGCGACGCCGCCGCGGCGCAGGGCATCACGGTCGAGTCGGCGGCCCGCATCGGGTGCGGTGTGATCGACGGCGAGCCCAAGAACGACGACGGGCAGTCTTACCGCGACATCTTCGGCGACACGAGCCAGTGCGCCGGCATCACGGCCGCGATGCAGAACGACCTGCTCGCCACCGAGCACCCGGACCTGATCGTGTGGCTGAGCGGCTGGGAGTCCTGGCCCAACCGCGTGCTCGACGGGCAGCTCGTCCACTTCGGCACGATCGAGGGCAACAAGGCGGTCATGGCGCACATCGACGCCGCCGTCAACCGGCTCACGGCGGGCGGCGCCCACCTGGTGTTCATGCCGGTCGCACCCAACGCCTATCCGAGCGTGCGCGGCGTCCCGACCTACGCCAACGACGCCCGTCTGGTGCAGCTGGCCAAGATGCTGCGGACGTACGCGCAGCAGCACTCCGACAAGGTCTCCCTCATCGACCTGCCCGTCATGCTCTGCCCGAACGGGCCGATGTGCCCCGCTGAGGTCGCGCCCGGGATCCGCCCACGCAACCTCGACGGCTTCCACTTCGACGGTGACGGCGCCGTCTGGCTGGCGAACCAGCTCACTGCGATGCTGGACGGCAGCACGCCGCCGCCGCCGAGCCCGGGCGTGCCGACGTGCGCAGCGGCGTCAGTGGGGAACGGGCTCGGCGCCGCCGGCCGCAAGTGCGCGTAGGAGCGCGTCGACCAGGCCGTCGATGGTGTGCTCGGTCGCCTCGACGTCGACGCGCAGCCCTCGCTCCATGGCCGTCTTCGAGGTGACCGGCCCGATCGACGCCACGAGCGGCTGTGACGCGGGAACGTCGCCAAGCAGGTCGCAGAGGTTCGAGACCGTCGACGACGACGTGAAGGTGAGCGCGTCGACGTCGCCCGTGCGCACGCGCTCGACGACGGCCGGGTCGGGGTTCGCCGTAGCCGTGCGGTAGACGGCGAGGACGTCGACCTCGTACCCGCGCTCGGCCAGCCCGGCGGGCACCACGTCGCGCGCCTGCTCGGCCCGGACGAGCACGGCCGTACCCGGACCGATCGCCGCGACGCGCGTGCTTGCGAGCGCGCGGGCGTCGAGCCCGGCAGGGTCGAGACCACGGTCGAAGAAGGCATGCACGCCGTTGGCCGACGTGAACACGAGCCATCCGTACCGGTCGAGTGGCGGCGGCTCGAACGCAACGGGCTCGAGCGCGATCGCCGGCAGCTCGATCACCTCGGCGCCGAGCACCTCGAGCTTGTGGCGGAGCTCGCTCGCCTGCTCGCGCGCCCGCGTCACCACGACCGAGCGGCCGAACAGCGGGCGGGACTCGAACCACGAGAGATCGAGGCCGGCGACGTCACCGACGACGATGGCCGCCGGCGCCTGCACGCCCGCGTCGGCGACGGTGGCGAGCGTGGCGCGGATCGTCTGCTGGTCGGCCCGGGTGCCGTTGCGCACCGCCGCCACCGGCGTATCGGCCGGCCGGCCGCCCTCGATCAGCCGCGCCGCGATGTCGCCGACGCGCCCGGCGCCCATGAGGATGACGAGCGTGCCGCCCGCCCGCGCCAGCGCCTCCCAGTCGACGTCGGCTGCGCTCTTCGCGGGGTCCTCATGGCCGGTCACCACGGTGAAATGCGTCGACACGCCGCGGTGGGTGACCGGGATCCCCGCGTAGGCGGGGGCGCCGATGGCGCTCGTGATACCGGGCACCACCTCGAACGGCACCCCGGCGGCGGCGAGCGCCTCCGCCTCCTCGCCACCGCGGCCGAACACGAACGGGTCACCGCCCTTCAACCGGACGACGGCGCGTCCGGCGCGCCCGTGCTCGACGAGGAGCGCGTTGATGTCAGCCTGCTCGATCTCGGCGCGGCCGGGCGCCTTCCCGACGTACACGCGCTCGGCGCCGGCGGGTGCGAGTTCCAGCAGCGACGGGTGCACGAGCCGGTCGTAGACGACGACCTCGGCCCCCCCGAGCACCTCGGCGCCGCGCACGGTGAGCAGGCCGGGATCGCCGGGCCCCGCCCCGACGAGTGCGACCGTCATTTGTTGTCCATTGTCGCCGTCGCAAGCTCCGGCTTTGCGGTGACGGTCAGCAAAGCCGCCGTCACCGCCGTTCGACGAGGTCGTCGTCGAGCACGAGGCGGCCGCCTTCGTCGTCGACGAGCCGGCGCGCCGCTTCGGCGCCGACCGCGACCGGGTCGCGGCCGCCGACACGCACGCGCAGCGCGATCCGGCCGTCGAGCGACGCCAGCAGCGCCTCGAGCCGGACCGTGCCGTCGTCGTCGGTGCCGGCCAGGGCGCCGCACGGGAGGTTGCATCCGCCGCCGAGCTCCGCGAGGTAGGCGCGTTCGGCCGTGACGGCCGCGCGCACACCGTGGTCGTCGACGGCGGCGAGCAGCTCCTGCGTCGCGTCGTCGTCGGCCCGGCACTGGACGGCCAGCGCGCCCTGCGCCACCTGCGGCAGCACGACAGCGGGGTCGGCGCGCTCGGCGATCTGATCGGCGAGCTCGAGCCGGTCGAGGGCCGCCGCCGCCAGCACGATCGCGTCGAAGCGGGGAGCCTTCTCCAGCCGCGTCGGGATGTTGCCGCGCAGCTCGCCGAAGCCGAGGTCGGGCCGCAGAGCGGCGAGCTGCGCCCGGCGGCGCACCGAGCCGGTACCGACGCAGCCGCCGGTCGGGATGTCGTCGAGCGGCCGGCCGACGAGCGCGTCGCGGGGGTCGCCGCGCTCGGGCAGCGCCGCCAGGACGAGGCCGGGTGTGTCACCCGATGGAAGGTCCTTGGCCGAGTGGACGGCGACGTCGGCAGCGCCGTTGAGCACGGCTTGCTCGACGTCCTTCACGAAGACTCCGGTACCGCCCATCGCGTGAATGGGGACGTCGCGACGCTCGTCGCCCTTGGTGGACACGATCACGTACTCGGCGTCGACCCCGACCAGCTCGACGACTCGTTCGGCCTGCCAGCGGGCCAGCGCGCTGCCGCGCGTCGCCACCCGCAACGCCGGCATCTACGACCCGTCGGTCGGCGACTCGGGCTCGGTGTCGGACGCCGCTTCGGTCGCGTCCTCGAGGCCGAACAACGCCGCCAGCGCGTCGGCGTACAGCTCGCCCTGGGCCGAGCCGGCGGCTTCCTTGATGCGCACGGTCGGATCGTGCAGGAGCTTGTTGACGAGACCGCGCGTCAACGCCTCGACCGCTTCGCGCGCCTCGGGATCGAGGCGGGCGAGACGCGAGCTGAATCGCTCCAGCTCGGCGGCGCGCAGGTCCTCGCCCCGTGCCCGCAGCGACGCGACGAGCGGTGCGACCTCGCGCGCGGAGCGCTCGAGCCGGAACCGGTCGAGCTCCTCCGTGATGATCTCCCGCACCTTGTCGATCTCCTGGCGACGTTGCTCGAGCGACAGCGCCGCGAACGCCCTGAGGTCGTCGATGTCGAGAAGCGTGACGCCGAAGATCTGTGCGACGCCGGGGTCGATGTTGCGCGGCACCGCGATGTCGACGATCAGCAGGGCACGACCGTCGCGCCGGGCCATGGCCGCTTCGATCTCGCCCCGCTCGAGGAGGACGTCGACCGCGCCGGTGGACGCGAGGAGGACGTCCGTGTCGACCAAGCCGTCGAGGACACCCTCGAGTCCGATGGCGCGGCCGCCGACGCGCGCCGCCAGCTCCTCGCCGCGCTCCTGCGACCGGTTCGCGACCACGATCTCGCTCACGCCGGCGCCGTTCAGCGCGATCGCCATGCCGGCCCCGACGTCGCCGGCGCCGACGACGAGGACCCGCCGACCCTCGAGACCGCCGAGCCGCTCGCCCGCGACCGCGACCGCCGCCGACGAGACCGACACGGCGTGGCGGCCGATACCCGTCTCGGTGCGGGCGCGCTTGCCGACCTCCACCGCCTGGCGGAAGACGAGCGACACGATCGGCCCGATCATCGACTCACGCTCGGCGATCTGCCACGCCTCGCGGACCTGCCCGAGGATCTCGCCCTCGCCGACGATCATCGAGTCGACCCCGGCGGCCACGCCGAACAGGTGCGCCACCGCGGCGTCGTCGTGGTACGTGTACAGGTGGTTGGTGATCGTGTCGGGATCGAGCCCCGACTGGTCGGTCAGGAAGTTCCTAACGTCCTCGACCGCGGGGTGGAAGCGCGTGCAGCGCGCGTAGACCTCGGTCCGGTTGCACGTCGAGAGGACCGCGACCTCGGCGAGGTTCTCGCTGCGCTCCAGCGTGTGCAGCGCCTTCGCGAGCTCCGAGGCGGGGACCGCCATCCGCTCGAGGAGCCCGACCGGGGTCGTGCGGTGGTTCAGGCCAATGACGACGAGAGACACGACCGCAACAGCTCCTTGGCGTCATCCACCCGACCGGCGCGAATGAGATCGAGCATGCCGGAATCGAGGGCCCGTTTCCAATCGGCGTCTTCGGTGGAACGCCCGTCGGCCTGCATGGCTTCCCGGGCCTCCGCCAGCACCTCCACCAGGGTCTCGTACTCGCGACCCAGCTCCGCGGTGATCCGCTCCTTCAGCCACGTCGCCAGCGCGGGGCTCCGCCCGCCGGTGCCCACCGTGACGACGAGGTCGCCGCGCCGGATGACCGACATGAGCGTGAACGAGCAGTTGTCGGGATCGTCGGCGGCGTTGACCCACACGCGCCGGGCCTCCCCCGCCTCGAACACCGCGTGGTTCGCAGCCGGGTCGTCGGTGGCAGCCGTCGCGAGCCACGCGCCGTCGAGGTCGGCGGGCTCGAACGGGCGCTCGGCGGCGGTGATGCGCCCCTCGTCGCGCCAGGCTTGCACCTGCTCGCCGAGCTGCGGCGCGACGACGTGCACGTCGGCGCCGGCGGCCAGCAGGCCGTCGATCTTGCGGGCGGCGATCCGGCCCGCGCCGACGACCACGCAGCGGCGCCCGTCCACGATCAGGTTCACCGGGTAGCCGAGCAGCGCCGCGCGCGTGGCGATCACCGCACCCGCTCCGCCGTTCTCGGCGCCGCCGTGTGCTGACCGTCGGCGGCCGGCACCTTGCGCTGCTGGTAGAAGGACAGGATCTGGAGCTCGATGGCGAGGTCGACCTTCCGCAACGACACGCCGGACGGCACGGTGACGACCGCGGGGGCGAAGTTGAGGATCGACGTGACGCCGGCCTCGACGAGCCGGTCGGCGACCTCCTGTGCGGCTCCCGCCGGGGTGGCGACGATCCCGATCGCGATGGCGCGATCCGCGACGACCCGCGGGAGGTCGTCGAGCGCGTCGACGGTGAGGTCGCCGACGCGCATCCCGACCTTGGACGGGTCGGCGTCGACGAGGGCGACGATCTGGAAGCCGCGCGCGCCGAAGCCGCGGTAGTTGGCCAGCGCGTGGCCGAGATTTCCGACCCCCACGATGACAACCGGCCAGTCGTGGGTCAGGCCCAGCTCGCGCGAGATCTGGTGAAGGAGGAAATCGACGTCGTAGCCCACGCCCCGGGTCCCGTACGAGCCGAGGTACGAGAGGTCCTTGCGAACCTTCGCCGCGTTCACCCCCGCCAGCTCGGCGAGCCGCTCCGACGAGACCGTGCCGACCTGCTGGTCGGCGATCTCGAGGAGCGCCCGGTAGTAGAGGGGGAGACGGGCGACGGTCGCCTCGGGGATTCTGCGGACGGAGGGCACTGCGCGCTTCCCTGCTCTTGCCAGGGCCCGGGCCGTCCCGGGCCTGACAGCCGAGGATACTCCGAGCTTGTGCACTCGTTCTCAAAGTCGGGGGCGCAGCTCCCGGCGGAGGACCTTGCCGGCGAACGACCGCGGCAGCGCGTCGACGACCTCGACCCGGGCCGGGCATTTGTAGCGGGCGAGAGACCGCGAGCAGTGCGCGACGAGCTGGTCGGCGTCGAGGGTCCGACCCGGCTCGGGCACGACGAACGCCACGATCGCCTCACCGGTGCGCGGGTCGGGCTCGCCGACCACGGCGGCCTCGGCGACATCCGGGTGCTCGAGCAGAGCGTCCTCGACCTCGGCCGGATACACGTTGAAGCCCGACACGATCACGAGGTCCTTCGCCCGGTCGACGAGGCTGAGCTCCCCCTGGTCGTCGGCGACCGCGACGTCGCCGGTGCGCAACCAGCCGTCGCCCGTGAGCGCGCGTGACGTGGCGTCGGTGTCGCGCCAGTAGCCGGGGAATACGTTGGGTCCACGCACCCAGATCTCGCCGGGATCGCCGGGGAGCACGTCGTCGCCGTCGACGTCGACGAGTCGTACGTCTACGCCGGGGACCGGCGGGCCGATCGACCCCGGGGCGGGGTCTCGCCGTCCGATCGCCGACGTGGTGACGATCGGCGACGCCTCGGTGAGGCCGTAGCCCTCGTGCACGACGACGTTGAAGCGCTTGCGCATCCCGTCGTACACGTCTTCTCCCAGCGCGGCGGCGCCCGACACGGCGAGGCGCACCGAGGCGAACGCGTCGGGCGGCGCGGCGTCGTCGTCGAGCTCGAGGAACGCGTGGTACATGGCGGGCACACCCGCGAGCACGGTGACGCGCTCGTCGCGCACGGTGCGCGCCGCGGCGGCCGCGTCGAAGTGGTCGAGGAGCACGGTCGACGCGCCGGCGGCGAGCGTGAGGCCCAGGACCGCATTGAGCCCGAACACGTGGAAGAACGGCAGCGCACCGAGCGTGATGTCGTCGGCGTCGAGCGCGAGGCCCGGATGATCGAGGACCTG
>WNGE01005291.1_pt1 | contig 14623 bp, 13 predicted proteins | sample 5400651 | NCBI WGS metagenome assembly WNGE01 (sample SAMN13153370, study PRJNA577476) | soil metagenome | isolation source: 60 cm soil or saprolite under grassland replicate 2 | place: USA:California | collected 2016-06-15 | reverse complement strand
CAGATTGGCCGCGAGTTGGGTGTCCGGTATGTGCTCGAGGGGAGCGTACGCCGCATGGGAGGCACCGTCCGCGTCAACGCGCAGCTCATCGACGCGGGCACCGGCGCGCATCTGTGGGTCGAACAGATGGACGTCGACCAAAGCACGCTGGCCCTCCAGGACAACTTCGGCATCGCGAACCGACTGGCAAGGATGCTCAGTGTTGAACTCGTCAATGCTGAAGGCCGCCGGGCGCAGCGCGCCGACCCAGATGCGGTGGACCTCACCATGCGTGGCTGGTCCGTCTTGAATGGAGGGCCGAACAAGGACGATGTGCAGAGGTCCGTCGGGTTGTTCGAGGATGCTCTTCGAATCGATCCCGAGAATAGTCAGGCCAGAGTCGGGCTCGCTCAAGCCCTCATTGTCGTCTACCGCAACCGTTGGGATCCCGAACCTGCCAAGGTGCTGGCCCGTGCCGACGAAGCAGCCACGCGGGCCATCGCCGCCGCGCCCAACTATGCCCATGCGCACTACGTGAAGGCTGAAGTTCTCGGATTATCCAACCGGTTTGATGCTGCGCTTGCGGCGTACGACAGGGCCATCGCCCTTGATCGTAACCATGCAGCGGCATACGTTGGACGGGCGCGGAACTTGAATGTGATTGGTCGGGCAGCGGATGCGTTGGCGCCCGTCGAGAAGGCGATTCGCCTAAGTCCGCGCGATCCTGAGCTGTATGTCTGGTATTTCGTCCTCTGCCACGCGAACACGCACTTGGCGCGCGACGCTCAGGCCATCGAATGGTGCCTCAAGTCGCTTGCGACCGGTAAGACGTTCTACTTCGCCTACGTCGATCTCGCCTCTGCGTACGCCTGGCGGGGGCAGAACGCAGAGGCGGCGGCCGCGGTCGCGGAGCTCCTGAAGCTGAGGCCAGGGTTCACCGTGCAGACACTGGTGCAGGAAGGATCAGGAACTTCCGACAATCCAGCCTTCCGCAAGGAATTCCAGCGGATTGTCGAGGGCGCACGCAAGGCTGGGTTGCCAGAAAGCTAACGCAGTTCCCCGACGGGACCGTGCAGGGTAACGCGCGGAACGGATTCCTGGGTGATCTGGCACCGCTGAAAGCGGCGTGAGGCAACGAATGTGGGCCCACGGTCCCGATCATTACCGCGCGATCAGATGCTCGTCACCCGGCCTCCAGCCGACGATGACAGTCGCGCCCTCGCGGATCGCGTCAGGCTGCGCGCCCGCGATGCGCATCCGGAGTCGCTCACCGCGGGCGGAGCCGATGACGAGGACGCTATCGCCGTAGTTCACGATGACATCAATCGCCATCACCAGCTGGCTCGGTAGCGCTGTGCCGTCGGCTCTTGGGCTCTTGGGCGGCCGGCGTCCGAGTCTGGCACCTTATGTCACCGTGACGGGGTCCCCAGGACGGCGCGACCGCCGCCGGAGGGCGTTAATGTTGCTTATCCTCATCCTCCGCCGCGGGGGCCAAGGTGGCCATCACGCTGTCCGTGATCGGCGCGGTGGTCGGCGAGTTCGTGGGCTCCGACAAGGGGCTCGGCTACGTGATCCTGTCGTCCACCTCGTACTGGAAGACGGAGCTGGCCTTCAGCGCGATGATCCTGCTCTCCTTGATGGCCATCGTGCTCTTCGCCGCGGTGTCGCTGGTCGAGCGCTTCGCGTGCCCCTGGCTCACGCCGGAGCGAGAGACCTGAGCCGTCCCGAACGCCCCCGCACGCTTCAGGGCGCGCGCAGGTGCCAGGCCTTGGGCTGCAGGCAGGTGCGAATGCCGTGGGTGGACAGCCTCGACCCGATCCCCGAGTGACGGCGACCGGTCCAGGGCAGGCGCGGGCTGACGCGATCGCAGCAGGTCCAGTACGCGCTGCCGGCGTCGACGCGGCGGAGGACGGCCTCGGCGCGGGCGCGGCTGTAGACGGCCGCGGTGAGGCCGTACTCGGTGTCGTTCGTGAGGCGCACGGCTTCGTCGTCGCCGGCCACGACCTGGATGCCGATGATCGGACCGAAGCTCTCGTCACGCATGACCGTCAGTCGTGGGTGACGTCGGTGAGCACGGTCGGCTCGAACCAGTAGCCGCGACGGTCCACCCGCCGGCCGCCGCAGAGCAGGCGCGCGCGCCTCGCCACGGCGTCGGCGACCTGCGCCTCCAGCACCTCCTGCTGCGGCTGGCGCGCGAGCGGCCAGATGTACGTGCCGTCATGTTGTGGATCGCCAACCACGAAGCCGCGCACCGTCGCCACGAACGCAGGCATCCGCGATGAGCTCCTCGTCCGCAGGATTGATGATCCGCATGCGGCACGATCGACAGAGGCTAGCACAGGCCGTGCGGCCTTGTAAGGCGAGCGGCCTCGCATCGCGCATTGACGTCGCGGGCCCCTTGCCGATACTCTCTCGGCGGAGGTCACCCCGAGCTCTTGCCCGCCACCGCGCAACCCGCCCGCCTCTCGACGTTCTCTGCTCTCAAGGGGCGGAACTACAGTCTCTACTGGTTCGGCCTCGTCTTCTACGTCCTCGGGCACCGGGCGGAGTACACGACCTTTGCCTGGCTGACGTGGGAAGTGAGCCGCAACCCGATGTCCCTCGCCTATCTCGGCCTCGCCCAGGGCGTGCCCCTCGTCCTCTTTCAGCTCTTCGGCGGCGTCCTCGCCGATCGCATCAACCGGCTGCGGCTCCTCGTGGTCACCCAGACCTTGATCTCGCTGAACCTGGCCACCGCCTTCGTCCTGACCGTGCTCGGGATCGCCCGCCTCGAGCATCTGCTGGTGCTGGCGGCGCTGAGCAATACCTTCCGCGCCTTCGACGAGCCGAGCCGCATGGCGCTCGTTCCCCAGCTCGTCGAGCGCGACCGGCTCCCCAACGCCATCGCGCTCGGCTCCATTCCCTGGCAGGCCGGGCGCATGATCGGCCCGTCCATCACGGGGATCCTGATCGCCGCCTTCGGCGGCGCCATCGGGTTCGGCATGGCCGCCGTCGCCTCCGTCTTCGCGCTTCTTCTCTACAGCCGTCTTCGGCTAAGTGTCCCCGTCCGCCCGTCCGACGGCCGCCATGTGCTCCAGCAGTTCACCGAGGGCCTGAGCTTCGTCGGCCACAACTTCGTGTTCGCGAGCCTGATCGCGCTCGCCCTCTTCAACAGCCTCTTCGCCATGTCCTATCTGACGCTCCTGCCGATCTATGCCGACCGGTACTTCGGCACCGGCTCCACCGGCTTCGGTCTGCTCAATACCGCGCACGGAACCGGCGCGCTGCTCGGCACCTTGACCGTGGCCACCATCGCTCATCGGATCTTGCGTCGCGGCCGGGCGCTCCTCATGGGAGCGGCCTGCGTGGGAGTGGCCCTGATGGTGTTCTCGAGATCGCAGACGCTGATCCTCGCCCTGCCCATTCTCGTGCTCGTCGGCTTCTGCAATACGTTCTACCTGACGCAGGTGAGCACCTACCTCCAGCAGCATGTGCCGGATCACCTGCGCGGGCGCGTCATGAGTCTCTACTCGCTGTGCTGGAACCTGCTCCCGCTCGGCGGCCTCCTCGCGGGCGCGCTGGCCGCCGCGGTGGACGCGCGCTTCGCCGTCCTCTTCGGCGGCCTCATGGTCACCGCCAATGCCCTCGTGCTCATGGCCTCGAAGCGCCTCCGCGCCCTCACCTAAGCTAGACTATGCGCGATCACACGCCCCTGAGAAGGAGTCCGATCCCCTCGCCCCCGGAGGGGAGAGGGTCGCAGTTCGAGCCGAGACGCTGCCGCAGCAGCGAGGCGAGGGCTGAGTTAATGAGGGGGAGGCAGACGATGACGATCCTGGTGACACGCCTCACTCCAGCCTTCGCCGCCCGAATCGATTGCGCGGACATCACCCGGCCCGTGGACGATTCGACGTGGGCCGAGATCCGCGCCGCCTTCGACGAGCACTCCGTCCTCCTCTTCCGCGGCCAAGCGCTCGACGACGAGACACAGATCGCCTTCAGCCGGCGCTTCGGACCGCTCGAGGTCACCCGCAGCATGAATCCCGCGGCGGGCACGCCCTTCGCTCGCCAGTCGAATCTCGACATCAAGACGGGCGACGTCATCCCGCCCGACGACCGGCGCATGGTCTATCAGCTCGCCAACATGCTCTGGCACAGCGACAGCTCCTTCAAGCCCGTACCCTCCCTCTGCTCCCTCCTCTCCGCACGCATCGTCCCGCCCGAAGGCGGCGCCACCGAGTTCGCGAGCACACGCTGCGCGTACCCGGCCCTGCCGGACGAGCTCCGGCGGCGGGTCGAGTCCGCCGTGGCCGTGCACGACTTCTCCTGGTCGCGCGACCAGGTGCGGCCGGGCTTCTTCACGGAGAAGGAGCGCGCCGAGTATCCCCCCGTGCGCCATCCGCTGGTGCGCCGGAACCCCGTGAACGGAAGCCAGGCGCTTTTCCTGGGCGCGCACGCCTCCCATATCGTCGGCCTGCCCATGGAGGACGGGCGCGCCCTCCTCGAGAAACTGCTGGAGCACGTGACCCAGCCGCAATTCTGCTACCGCCACGAGTGGGAAGTGGGTGACCTGATCATCTGGGACAACCGTTGCGTTCTTCACCGCGCGACGCCCTTCGACACCGCCCGCTACAAGCGCCTCATGCAGCGCACCACGGTGAGCGGGGATCCGGCGGAGTTTCCTCCAGCGGGTACGCCCCCGCCTGCTGCCGAGGTAACGCAACCATGATGGCTGGAAGCGTAGCTAGGCGTTGAAGTTGACAGCGCGGCGGCCCGTCGTCGAGTGGATTGTTCAGGTAGTCGCGGGCCGCGCCGCAGCTTAGCGCCATCTCGCGGTACAGGGTCGTCACGGGTCGTGAGGTGCTCCTGCGCCTCCTTGCCCGTGCGCCGAGCGTCAGCCTCTATGCGCGGCGGCAGCGCATCCACGTCGCTCCACCCAGCGCGGCGAGCCCGGAGCCGAGGAGGAGGAGCGTGGCCGGCGCCGGCACGTCCGCCCGGTCCGACCTGACTTGGAATACGTACGCTTGAAAAGAGCCGACGATCTGAAAGGCCCCATTCTCGACGAGACTCGCAGAGTTGGATGCTCCGGGCGGCAGAGCGATGGTAGCGGGATCGGACGCAAACTGCACATCGACGATAGAACTGTTGGCAATGTAGGTAACCAGCAAGCGGTCGCTGAGCGTCCCTCCAACCACGTCTTCAAAGAGGTCACCGTAGAACGTGGTGCCCAACGAGCTCGTAAAGAATGCAGGCAGCGTGAAATGGAGGAATTCGCCGGCCGTGTCCGGGAGAATCGTCGGAGTTGGAACAGGAGGAGCCCCAATCAGGGCGACGCTGGGAGTATCCGTGAGGTCATCGATCCTCACCAGAGTGACAGCGCCACCCCACCCGACTCCAGTGACGAGCCCCACCAGTGCCAGGGCCAAAAGAGCCGTGATCCTCAGCTTGGCGCAGGTTGTCATGTTCTTCCCCCCAAATGACGGCGGAGTCTACGGCGCACAGTTCGCGCCGACGCACGAGTGAGCATTCCTCATGCCCACCCGCACAAGTACAAAAAGTCGCGGGCTTCTGAGCCAGTGATCAGAATGCCTCCGCCAATCCGTAAAGCTGTTCGACAGTTCTGAAGCGCCTACGCGGAGAGCCCGCCCATTCTTTGAGCGCGCCGGTCGGCTTCGGAGATGGCCCTCAGGCCGTCGGATCGAGATGTACCGACGACCGGATGGGGCTAGAAGCCGACTAGAGTTCCCGCCGACGAGCGAGGGTCACAACATGCTCGGCTGTACGGAGGGCAAGCGCCTGAATGCTGAGTGATGGAGAATCCCCGGCACCCTGGCCGGGAAGAACGCTCGCGTCGGCAATGAACAAGTTCGGAACGTCGTGGGAGCGACCGTAGGCGGTGACGACCGAGGCGCGAGGGTCCCTCCCCATGCGGCACGTGCCTCCAACGTGGGACGCCGCCGGCACGTCGTACGTTGTGGCCTGCCGGAGCACCTCGACTGCGCCGGCCGCGTGTGCGAGCTCCTTGGCGCGCATGAGCATCGCGTCCAGGGCCAGGAGGTCGGCCTCGGAGTGCGCCGACTGGATGCGTGCGAGCGGGACTCCATCGGGATCCTTCGAGTCGGCCAGCGTCACGCGGTTCCCTGCACGGGGCTCCTGTTCGGCGATGCCGAACAGCGTGACGACGGTGCCGAAGGTTGAACGCATCGTGTCTTTGTGTGCCCGGCCGAGGCCAGGGAGGAGGAGGGCATTGGACATGGGACCGTGGAATCCGCCAAGCGTGCCCGAGACTCCCAGCACGTAGCCGGAGCGCGCACCTTCGTCACGACTCGGGCGAGAAAAGTTCCAGATGCGCGAGTCGATCGGCGGGCCCTTGTAGGCATCGATCCGCTCATCGAACCGGGCCGTGATCTCGGCAAGGAGGGTTTCCAGGAAGAATTGGCCGACGAGGCCCGAGCCATTCGCGATGCCATTCGGCTGGTTTGCGGAGGAATTCGCGAGCAAGAGACGGGGCGTTTCGACCGCTCCCAGCGCCAGCACGAAGACTCGCGCCCGCGCCCGGTAGAGGCTGCTTGCGCGGCGGTAGACTATGCCCTCGACTTTTCCGTCGGGGCCCATCTCGATCGCGAACACTCGTGATTCGGTCTGGACCTGGAGTCGGCCTGTCCCCTCTGCCCGCCGGATCGCCGTCAGATCGACGCTGGACTTGGCGCCGAAGATGCACCCCTGGGCGCATCCCCCGCTGCGTTGACAGGGTGGCCGTCCATCAATGCTCCGGGTTGGAAGCGCCAGCGAGTTCGGTAGCAGCGCCCAGCCGAGCTTGGCTGCGCCCGTCGCGATGCGCTGGCTGGCGTAGGAAAGCCGATGGGCAGGAGTCGGGAAGGGTCCCCGCGGGGGCTTGAAGGGGTTGGCCGGATCGCCGGCCACCCCGAGGAGGTGTTCGGCTCGGTCGTAATACGGGGCAAGATCGGCATAGCTCAAGGGCCAATCCACTCCGAGTCCATAGAGACTCGCCGGGCGAAAAGCGTGGTCGGGAAACCGATGGGCTTCCCCCTGATAGTGCAGCGTCGTTCCGCCGAGCCCAAAGACTCGGTCATACCGAAACGGCGCCCGACGGGATCCCGACTTGAGCACTTCACCCGGGAGGCTCGAGGAGCGGAGGTGTGCATAGCGCGGATCCAGCGGCGCACCTTCCTCGCGCACGAGGCTCACGTCGCCCTGGGGGGCCTCCGTGTCCCGGAAGGCCCGCGCCCGAAGCTCCCAGTCCGGGTGATTCATCGGGAAATCGCGGCGCGTGTCGAAGCGACGTCCCCGCTCGAGCAGCAGCACGCGCATCCCGGCCTCGGCGAGACTCATCGCGGCGAAGCCCCCGCCGGCCCCGGAGCCCACGACAATCGCGTCGAATGTGTCGGGCTTGGTGGCAATCACGGGCGGGGGCTCCTGGGCTCCTGCGGGGGATCTGCATACTCCGGGTACCCGGACAGTGGAGGACGATAGCCGATGACATTTTGTCCGACGACCGAGCCCCAGTAAAACGCTAGGACATCCCGTCTCACGCGGGCGAGAAACTCTCCGTCCGCTTCGCGAGGCCCGTCTGGGCCGCCCGCCAGTGACGAGAGGATCTGCTCGCGCTCCGGTCCGTCGAGGGCGCGAAACGACGATGCCCCGGCCTGGTGAGCTAGGCGATCGACCAACGCCAGGCCCGCGCGATAGAGCCTGAGCGCCTCCGGGTGGGTGGAGAGGTGGGCGAGGATTCGCGCGGGCACTCCCGCGTCAAGTGCTCCGGGGTCCCGGTCACGGGGGACAATGGCGTCCACCACGGCCTCGAGAGTCCCCCGCAAGGAAGGATCCAGAGGACCGGATTGCGCGAAGGTCGCGTTTGGTCTCCGCAAGACCAGGGAGGCCCACAAGACGCTACCCAGGAAGGCACGCCGTCCGGCTTTCAGCGGGAACATTTCACGTATTCTCGCCGCTCTTCGGGTTCGAAGGGAATTGGTTTTTGGCGGACCGCGACCCCGCGCTTCCGGACGTCGGCGCGGGGAGTCTCACATGAGATTCTCCTCGTGAACAGTTGCCGCCGGCGCCGGGCAAGGACACCCACGAGTGAACCGTGAGCGGCCCGTAGCGCCGCTGAACGCACCGTTCGGGCCCCGGCCGGTCTTTGCGCCGGCTTTTACCCGCGAAGCTTGCACCATGCCCGCGGCAAAACGTCGCTGAGGAAACCCTGTGAAAGGGCCGCCTTGCGGGGGGTTCTGCGGCGCGGGAGCCTTTAGGCAGGCGCAGTAGGGACAGAAATCGCCTTGACACTCCCCTCCCAGCCACCTAGGGTGATCGTCCGCTCCGCAAGCATTCAGGCTGGCGGGACTCGGGTCCATCGGGCGGCGCGCTTGGCATCCAGGCCTGATGACGAGCGGGTGTGTGTACGGCGCCGAGTACAGCGTTAGTACCCGCGGTCTGACTTGTGCTCAACGGGTTGATGCGGTACGGCGCTCGCGGCTGAGTGTGGAGAATGCCCATGGGTGACGCGATCAGAAAAGTGATGGAGCGCTTTCCCGCCTTCGCCTGGGTCGTCGTGATCGTGGGCGCGTTTTGGGCCGTGTGGACGTACCAAACCACGGCATGGGTCGACGCCCGCAAGCCGTTCCTGGAGAAGCAGTTGTCGTTTTGTATCGAGACCGTTCAAACCGTCGCGAAAGTTGCCACGACCACCAATGCCAAGACATTCGAGGAGGCGAAGGCCACCTTCTGGGAGTTCTATTGGGGTCGCCTTGCCATGGTCGAGGACGATGGGATGGCGAGGGCGATGGTGGCCTTTCAACGCGCCCTTCAGGACGTCAAGCTCGGCGACGAACGCCAGGAACTCAAGGTAGCGTCTCTGGGTGTTGCGCACGCGTGCCGGAAATTGATTGAAAAGGGCTGGGAGATCGGCCTGGGACAGTTGACGCCCAACCTCAGGACGCTCAATATGCCCAATGTCGGGTCCAAGTAGGCGGGGTGTATCGACGCCTCGGCTTCACCCTCGGTCAGCCCAACACCCAACATAGTAGCTGGTGGACCTCGATCGACATCATTTTCGTCACCGCCATCCCGTCGCAGAACAGAACCCCGTGGAGCTAAGTTCGTACCGGCGCAGAATTTTTCGCCATTGGTCCGGACTCCGGCTTCTCGGCCCGAACGTAGAGGAAGAGGGCGGCGTGGTCTCGCCATCCCCGCTGGCCGGGATGCGCCCGACAGTACTCCTCCGACGGCCGCGGCTCCTCGATCCCCTTCACCACGAATCCTGACGCAATCACCGTGTTGAGGTACTCCGAGAGCGTTCGATTGAATCTCGGCACGGAGAACTCGGGCGCGTCGTGGGGGGCGTCGGTGAACCGCCATCGCTCGACCCAGTGGTCGCGGCTGAAGTAGTCGCCGATCATCCACTTGATCTTGATGCCGTCACCGTTACGGAGCCACGTCGCCCCCTGAGTGATGAAGCAGGGATGGGTGATGCTGAAGCTGAGCGTGCCCCCGGGACGGAGGACCCGGAAGCATTCAGCCATCGCGCGGTCGAAGTGCGGGCCATCCATGAGGGCCATGGACGACACGACCGCGTCGAAGCTCGCGTCGGAGAACATGCCAAGCTCCGCATACGACGTCCTCACGTAGCGGATGCCCAGCGGCTCGCGGCGCTCCTCTTCCTCGGCGAGCTCGATCATGCGGGGGGAGAGATCGACGCCCGTCATGCGCGCCCCGCGCCGCGCGAAGATCCGCGTGTTGTGCCCCTCGCCGCATCCCGCGTCGAGCACGCGCCGGCCCTCGATCTCGCCGATGAAGGTCAGGAACGCTGGATTGTTCAGGAATTCCCGCGCGATGTCGTGGCCCTGGCGCACTTCCGTGGCCCACGACCGGGCGTTGTCGTCCCAGTAGCGGGCGACGTCCTCCTCGGAAAACCCATCCGCGCTCATGGGTGGCGGATGCATCGCGTGGTGCCCGCACGCGCCCGGGGAGCCGCGTCGCTCACCACGGCGAGGCGGCTCCGGCGGGCAGCGGCACCTCCGCCACGTTGAGGACCATGGACACCAGCGTGTAGTAGCCGCTCACCCCGATCAGATCCACCACGCCCTGCTCGCCCAGCCCCGACACCGCGCGCGTGAAGAGGGCATCGTCCACGACGTGCTGGCGGTGCAGCACGGAGCAGAAGTCGAAGACCACCGCCTCGTCGTCCTTCATCCCGGCCGGGCGCCGCCCGTTCGCCACGTCGTCGGCGATGGCCTCCGCGAGGCCGCCCTTGAGGGCGAGGGGCCGGTGCGCGTACCACTCGTACTTCGACCCCCAGAAGCGCGCGTTGATGAGAATGGCGAACTCGTTGAGACGGGGCGGCAGGGTGGAGTTGAAGCGCAGGTGCTCGCCCAGCTTCTGGACGCGGTCGGCGAGCTCGGGACTGCGCAGGAGCACCGCGAAGGGCCCGCGGACACTGCCGCGGGGGCCCCCGGCGATGGCGTCGTACACGCGCTTCTGCGCGTCCGTCATCCCCTCCTTGGGAAGGTCCGGAAAGCGTCGCGGCGAAGACTGGGCACCGACGACGCTGGCGAAACCGAAAAGCGAGGCACCGACGGCCATGAGAATGGCGACGCTGAGCATGGGGAGGGTCTCCTTTCGAGGACCAATACCACAGCGCGCGGGGGTCCGCGCGTGTGATATGGTACGCGGCACCTTTTCCCCCTCACCGGAGGTGTTCATGGGGCGGCGCGCCAGACGATCACTGATGATCCTCACCTGCTTCATGGTCGCGGCCGCCCTCGCCGCGTTCGGCCCAGCCCTCGCGCAAGAAAAGCCACGGTCCGGCGGCGAGCTGGTCTTCGTGGGGGCCGCCGAGCCTCCGGGATTCGACGGGCACCGGGAAGAAACCTTCGGGATGCTCCATCCCGTGGGCCCGCACTACAGCACGCTCATGCGTGTGGATCCCACCGACAAGACCGGCACCAAGTTCGTGGGCGATCTCGCCGAGTCGTGGACCGCCTCCTCCGACAAGCGCACGTACACCTTCAAGATCCGCCATGGGGTGAAGTTCCACGACGGCAGCCCGATGACGTCGAAGGACGTCAAGGCCTCCTACGACAAGATCATCTTCCCGCCCGCCGGCATCATGTCGAGCCGCCAGGAACAGTACAAGGCGGTGGAGGCGGTGGAGGCGCCCAACCCCGACACGGTGATCTTCCGGCTCAAGTACCCGGAAGGGTCCTTCGTCGCCAGCGTGGCCTCGCCGTGGAACTTCATCTACAAGGCCGACATCCTCGCCAGGGACCCGCGCTGGTACGAGAAGAACATCATGGGGACGGGCCCCTTCAAGTTCGTCGAGTACGTGCGCGGCTCGCACTGGGTCGGCAAGAAGAACCCCGACTACTGGGACAAGGGCAAGCCCTACCTGGACGGCTACCGTGTGATCTTCATCCAGGATGCAGCGGCACAGGTGGCGGCCATCCGCGGCGAGCGGGCCATGGTCCAGTTCCGCGGCTTCAGCCCGCAGCAGCGCGATCAGCTCGTCCAGGCCCTCGGCAACAAGATCACCGTCCAGGAAAGCCCGTGGAACTGCTCCATCCAGGTCGCGCTGAACCAGAGCAAGAAGCCCTTCGAGGACAAGCGCGTGCGCCGGGCCCTCTCCCTGGCCCTCGACCGCTGGAATGGCTCGAAGGCCCTCTCGCGCATCGCGGTGGTGAAGGAGGTGGCGGGCATCCAGGTGCCGGGCACGCCGTGGGCCACCCCGCCCGAGGAGCTCATGAAGCTGGCCGGCTACGGCACCGACATCAATGCCGCCCGCGCCGAGGCCCGGCGCCTCCTCAAGGAGGCGGGGCAGGAGAATCTTTCGTTCACCCTGACCAACCGCGCCACGCCCATGCCGTATGAGCCGGTGGGCATCTGGCTCATCGACCAGTGGAAGCAGATCGGCGTCAACGTGAAGCAGATCAACCTCGAGACGGCCACCTGGCTGCAGGCGCAGAAGGCGGGGGACTTCGAGGTCTCCACCAACGCGCCGTGCAACTCCATCGTCGAGCCCGACATGGATCTCCACTGGTTCCTCACCACGTCACCGGTCAACTTCAGCAAGCACAAGGACACGGTGATGGACGAGCTGTACATCAAGCAGTCCCGGGCTACCGACCCCGAGGAGCGGAAGAAGTACCTGCGTGCCTTCGAGAAGCGCCTCTACGACGAGGAAGTGCACTACATCCACACCTTCCAGTGGCACCGCATCCTGCCGTACCTCAGCAAGGTCCACGGCTACACCGTGACCCCGAGCCACTTCCTGAACTGCCAGCTCGACACGGTCTGGCTCAGTGAATAGTCAAAGGAGACCATCCATGGCGACGATCACCGGATCCGAGGTGCTGGCCCAGGCGCTCCGGTCGCAGGGCGTGGACACGATGTTCTACCTCATGGGCGGACCCATGCTCGAAACCGAAGCCGCGTGCATCAAGCTCGGCATCCGGGCCATCGATCACCGGCACGAGCAGGCCGCCGCCCTCGCCGCGCACGCCTGGACGCGGCTGACCCGGCGGCCCGGCGTATGCATGGGCTGCTCCGGCCCCGGGGCCACCAACCTCCTCACGGGCATCGCCAATGCCTTCACCGACGCGGCGCCCGTGCTGGCCATCGGCGGGTCGAGCCCTCGCGTCTTCCTCGGCATGGAGGCCTTCCAGGAGATCGATCAGGTCGCGGTGTTCCGTCCCGTCACCAAGTGGGCGGAGCGGATCTACGACGCGCGGCGTATTCCCGACATGGTGCAGACGGCGCTGCGGCAGGCGACGAGCGGACGCCCCGGCCCCGTGTATCTCGATCTGCCCGGCGACGTGCTGGGGGAGAAGATCGAAGAGGAGAGCGTCGTCTATCCCGCCCCGTGGCGCCCCTCGCCGCGTACCCTCGGCGACCCCGGCGCGGTGCGGGAGGCCATTGCCCTGCTCGGCAAGGCGGAGCGGCCGGTGATCATCGCGGGCAGCGGCGTCTGGTGGTCTGATGGCGCCGCCGCCTTCCAGTCGTTCGTCGAAGCCACCGGCATCCCCTTCTACACCACGCCGATCTCGCGCGGACTCATCCCCGAGGATCACCACCTGGCCTTCCTGAACGCCCGGAGCAAAGCCTTCACCGAGGCGGACGTGGTGCTGGCCGTGGGCACGCGCTTCAACTGGGTGATCCAGTTCGGGCGGCCGCCCCGGTTCACGGCGGACCTCAAGGTCATTCACGTCGACGTGAACCCGACCCAGCTCGGCCACAACCGCGACGTGGATGTGCCCATCGCGGGCGACGCGCGCGCCGTGCTCGAGCAGCTCCGCGCCGAGGCCCAGGGCAAGATCGACCCCAAGCGCTACGCGGCATGGACGGGGAAGCTCCGCGTGCTCGACGCCGAGAAGTCCGCCGAGCAGGACAAGGCCATGTCGAGCGACGCCACGCCCATTCATCCCCTGCGCCTCTGCAAGGAAGTGCGCGACTTCCTCCGGCGCGATGCCATCCTGGTGGTGGACGGCCAGGAGATTCTCAATTTCGGGCGGCAGGCCATTCCCACCTTCACCCCGGGGCACCGGCTCAATTCCGGCGCGTTCGGCTGCATGGGCGTGGGGTTGCCCTTCGGTGTGGGGGCCAAGGTGGCCGAGCCCGGCACCCAGGTGGTGGTGCTGCACGGCGACGGCTCCTTCGGCATCAATGCCATGGACATCGACACCGCCGTGCGCCACAACATTCCAGTCATCGTGGTGATCAGCAACAACGGCGGCTGGACGGCCAACGCGCCGTGGACGCGCCCGCTGCCCAAGCCCGGGCGCAACCTCGGTCACACGCGTTACGACAAGCTCGCCCAGGACCTGGGCGCGCATGGTGAATTCGTGGAGAAGCCGCACGACATTCGCCCCGCCCTGGAGCGCGCCTATGCCTCGGGCAAGCCCGCCGTGGTCAACGTGATCACCGACGACAAGGCGCGGGCGCAGACCGTACGCTTCTCCGCGTACACCACGTAGGCGCGGGAGGCGCGGCGATGGCCAAGGCGCTCGACGGGATTCGCGTTCTCGATCTGACCCAGTACGAAGCAGGCCCGAGCTGCACGCAGATGCTCGCGTGGCTCGGCGCCGACGTGATCAAGATCGAGCCGCCCACGGGTGAGCCCGGCCGCACCGCGCTCTCCGACAAGCGCGGCGAGGACGCGTGGTTCTTCCTCCTCCTCAATTCCTGCAAGAAGGGGGTCACCCTCAACCTCAAGTCGCTGCGCGGCCGCGCCATGTTCGAAGAGCTGGTGAAGCAGGCGGACGTGGTGGTCGAGAACATGGGGCCGGGCGTGATGGACCGGCTGGGCATCGGCTACGAGGCGCTCCGGCGCCTCAACCCGCGCCTCATCGCCGCCTCCGTCAAGGGCTTCGCGGGCGGCGGGCCGTACGAGGACTACAAGAGCTTCGAGTGGATCGCCCAGGCCATGGCGGGAGCGATGAGCATGACCGGCTCGCCCGACGGCCCGCCCACCAAGGCCATCGGCGGCCTCGCGGACACCGGGGCTGGACTTCACACCGCCATCGGCATTCTCGCCGCCATCGTTCAGCGGCAGGCCACGGGGGTGGGCCAGCAGGTCGAGGTAGCCCAGCAGGACTCCGTGGTGAACCTGCTCCGCATTCACCTGCGCGAGACGTACGCCACGGGCAAGCCGGCGCCA
>WNGE01005287.1_pt1 | contig 14628 bp, 12 predicted proteins | sample 5400651 | NCBI WGS metagenome assembly WNGE01 (sample SAMN13153370, study PRJNA577476) | soil metagenome | isolation source: 60 cm soil or saprolite under grassland replicate 2 | place: USA:California | collected 2016-06-15 | reverse complement strand
GGCGGTGGCCGTCCGGGTCAGCCAGGCGGTGGCCGTCCGGGTCAGCCAGGCGGTGGCCGTCCGGGTCAGCCGGGCGGCGGTGCCGGCCGTGGCGGCATGGCTCCACGTCCCGGCCAGGGTGCCGGCCAGGGCCGTCCCGGCGGCGGTGGCGGTGGCCGCCCCGGCGGTGGCGGTGGCCGCCCCGGCGGTGGCGGTGGCCGCCCCGGCGGTGGCGGTGGCCTCGCCGGCCGCCCCGGCGGTGGCGGTGGCGGCCGCGGCGCGCCCGCTGGCGGCCGCGGTGGTCCCGGTGGTGGCGGCGGCCGCGGCTTCACCAACTTCCGCGGGCCCAGGCCGAAGCGGCGCAGGGGCGCCCGGCGGCGTGAGGAGTTCGAGGCGCTGAACGCGCCCCGCATCCAGGACCGGCCCGAGATCTCGGTCGACGGCGTCATCCGCGTGCCTCGCGGTGTCACCGTGCAGGACTTCGCCGACCGCCTCGGCCGGCCGGCGGCGGACCTCATCCGCATCCTCATGCAGATGGGCGAGATGCTGACCGCCACGCAGTCCATGGCCGACGAAGCGGTCATGCTGCTCGGCGACGAGATCGGCGCCCGCATCGAGATCGTCGACCCCGCAGAGGCCGACCAGCTCGAGGCGATCGAGGGCTGGGAGGACAACGAGCCCGACCGCGACGTGGACCTGAAGCCGCGCCCGCCGGTGGTCACGGTGATGGGCCACGTCGACCACGGCAAGACCAAGCTGCTCGACGCGATCCGCCGCACCAACGTGGTCGCGACCGAGGCCGGCGGCATCACCCAGCACATCGGTGCCTATCAGGTCAGCGCCGGCGCGGACGGGCGACTGGTGACCTTCATCGACACGCCCGGCCACGAGGCGTTCACCGCCATGCGAGCTCGCGGTGCCGCCGTGACCGACGTGGTCGTGCTGGTGGTCGCCGCCGATGACGGCGTCATGCCGCAGACGGTCGAGGCCATCAACCACGCCAAGGCGGCCGGAGTGCCGATTGTGGTAGCGGTCAACAAGGTCGACAAGCCGGAGGCTAACCCGATCAGGGTGCGCCAGCAGCTCACCGAGTACGACCTGGTGGCTGAGGAGTACGGCGGCAAGACGCAGTTCGTCGACGTCTCGGCCAAGACCCTCCAGGGTCTCGACGAGCTGGTCGAGACCATCCTGCTGGTCGCCGACGTCGAGCTGAACCTGCGCGCGAACCCCAATCGCCGCGCCCAGGGCACCATCATCGAGGCGCACCTCGACAAGGGCCGAGGCCCCGTGGCGACGATCCTGGTCCGGCGCGGCACGCTGCACGTCGGCGACGCGATCGTGGCCGGCACGACCTACGGTCGCGTGCGCAACATGTTCGACGAGAACGGCAAGGAGGTCGCCGCGGCGCTGCCCGCGCAGCCGGTCCAGGTGCTCGGCCTGTCGGCCGTGCCGACAGCCGGTGACGAGGTGCGCGCGGTCGCAGACGAGCGGGTGGCCCGCTCGATCGCCCAGACGCGCGAGGCGCGCCACCGTCAGGCGGAGATCGCCTCGACCAAGGCGCCACGCCTCGAGGACCTGTTCGCCAGGATCAAGGAGGGCCAGCTCCAGGAGCTGCCGCTGGTGATCAAGGCCGACGTGATGGGGTCGGTCGAGGCGATCGACGACGCCCTCAGCAAGCTCGAGGTGCCCGAGGTGCGCCTGCGCGTGCTGCACAAGGGTGCCGGCGCGATCACCGAGGACGACGTGAACCTGGCCGCGGTCACCGGCGCGATCATCGTGGGCTTCTCGGTGCGGCCTTCGCAGGCCGCACGCGAGCTGGCCAATCGCGAGGGCGTCGACATCCGCCTGTACTCGGTCATCTACCAGCTCGTCGAGGACATCGACAAGGCGCTCAAGGGCATGCTCGCCCCGGAGTTCGAAGAGCGCCAGCTCGGCGTGGCCGAGGTGCGCCAGCTGTTCCGCGTACCCCGCATCGGCGTGGTGGCCGGTTCCTACGTCACTTCAGGGGACATCCAGCGCGGTGCCAGGGCCAGGCTGGTGCGCGACGGAGTGGTCGTCTACGACGGGCGCATCGACTCGCTGCGCCGCTTCAAGGAGGACGTGCGGACGGTTGCGACCGGCTACGAGTGCGGCATCGGTCTGGAGAACTTCCAGGACGTCAAGGAGGGTGACCAGATCGAGACCTACGAGATGGTGGAGATCCCCCGATGAGGGCCGAAGGACCTCATCGGGGGAAATGAACAGATTATCGGGCCCGTAGGGCCCCGACACCGAGCCCCGTTATCCTATGTTCGTCGCCCTGCTTCGCCTGGACCTCCGCCTACCCGACGCCACCTCGCTCAAGGACAAGCGCTCGGTGGTGAAGGGCATCGTGGCCGACCTCCGCAAGCTCAACTGCTCGGTGGCCGAGGTCGACCATCACGACCTGCGCCAGCGTGCGGCGCTGGCGGTGGCGGCGGTCGCCGGCGAGGGCTTCCACGCCCGCAAGGTGCTGCTCACGGCCGAGCGGGAGGTCGAGCGGAACCCGGGCGTCGAGGTGCTGTCGCGCCAGGTCTCAATCTATGGGCCGGAGGACGGTTAGCCATGGCCAAGCCAAGCTATCCTCGCTCCCGGCGCCTGGCCGAGACGGTCAGGCGCCTGGTCAGCGAGTGGCTCGAGGAGGAGCAGCATGCAGAGCGCCAGCCCGGCCTGGTAACGGTGACCGATGTCCAGGTCACCCCGGACCTGCACCGCGCCACCGTGTACTACACGGTCCTGGGCGAGGAGGAGGAGCGCGAGGGCGCGCGGGCGCGGCTCGCCGAGGCTGCCCCGCAGGCGCGCGCCTTCGTGGCACGCCAGGTTCGGCTGCGTCACGCCCCGACGTTAGAATTCGTCTCCGACGACGTCCCTGCGCGTGCCGCGCGAATCGACCAGCTCCTGGCCGATCTCGGTGAGCGGCCAGAGAAGCCTGAGTAGGCCCACCGAGAGGAACCCATGAGCATCGAGGCACACGAGTGGCAGGCGGCGGTCGCCGCGATCGTCGGCGCCGGGCAGACGGTGATCTCCTGCCACCTGCATCCTGACGGGGACGCCCTCGGGTCGGCCCTGGCGCTGCACCGCGCCCTGGCCAGCTCGGGCCGCCAGGCGGTCGTCAGCTTCTCTGAGCCCTTCGAGGTCGCACCGCAGTACCGTTTCCTGCCCGGCGTCGACCAGCTCACCTCGCCGGGCCAGGCGCCGCGCTCGGCCGACCTGTTCGTGTGCTTCGACACCGGCTCGCTCGACCGCCTCGGCAGCCTGGTGAGGGCGTTCCAGGGAGCCCGGCGCACGCTGGTGATCGACCACCACGCCTCCAACACCCGCTTCGGCGACGTGAACCTGATCGACCCGGCCGCCCCGGCCAGTGCCGTGCTCTGCCGCGAGCTGCTGCGCCGCCTCGACCTGCCAATCGACCGGGAGATCGCCACCGACCTCTACACCGCTCTGGTGACCGACACTGGCCGCTTCCAGTACCAGTCGACGACGCCCGAGACCCACCTGCTCGCCGCCGAGCTGCTCGCCGCCGGGGTCGAGCAGTACGAGGTCGCCAAGCAGGTGTTCGAGACCAACGACATCCGCTACCTGCGCCTGCTCGCCGACGTGCTGGGCCGGATCGCGCAGGTCCCCGAGGCGTCCCTGGTCTGGACCGTGGTCACCCGCAAGGACCTGGAGGTCCACGGGATCGGCATGGACGCCACCGAGGGCCTGATCGACCTGGTCCGCACCGACGGCGCCAGCGACGTCGCCGTCGTCCTCAAGGAGCAGCCCGACGGCGGCTTCAAGGCGTCGCTGCGTTCCAAGGGCGCCGCCAACGTCGGCCAGCTGGCGGGGGGCTTCGGTGGCGGCGGGCACGCGCTGGCCGCCGGCTTCACCGCCGCCTCCGGCCAGAGCGCCGAGACGATCGTCCAGGCGGTCGCCGAGGCCCTGGCGGCGCAGCGGGCCGCGGACGGCAATGGCGCGCCGCCAGGAGCCGCGCAGGGCCTCCATGGCACGGCGCCGCCGCACGACCGCTCCGGGAGGTGAGCGCGGCACTGGACGGCGTGCTCGTCTGCGACAAGCCGGCCGGGATGACCTCGCATGACGTGGTCGCGCGGGTGCGGCGCCTTGCGCGGCAGCGCCGCGTCGGGCACGGCGGCACCCTTGATCCGCCGGCCACCGGCGTGCTGGTGATCGCGCTCGGCCGGGCGACCCGCCTGCTGCCGTTCCTGCCGATGGAGCCCAAGCGGTACCTGGCCGTCATCGCGTTCGGTGCCGAGACCGACACGCTCGACGCCGCCGGCAGCATCACCGCCACCGTTCCGGCCGACGGCATCGACCAGGCCGCGGTCGAGTCCATGCTCGCCCGCTTCACCGGCCGCCAGCAGCAGGTCCCGCCGATGGTGTCGGCGGTCAAGCAGGGGGGCGAGCGGCTCTACCTCAAGGCCAGGCGGGGCGAGACGGTGGCGCGCGAGTCCCGGCTCATCACGGTCCACGCGCTCGAGCTGCAGGACTTCCGGCCGGCCCCGAAGCCATGCGCGACCGTCGCGGTCACCTGCTCAGGGGGCACCTACGTGCGGGTGCTCGCCGCCGACCTCGGCCGGGCGCTCGGCAGCCTTGCGCACCTGGTCGGCCTGCGGCGCACCGCGGTGGGCGCCTTCACCGAGGCGGAGGCCCATGCCCTCGCCGAGCTGGAGGCCCGGGCGTCCGCGGGGCCCGACGGCCTCGAGGCGGCGGTGATCGGCCCGGCCGCGGCCCTGCGGTCGGTCTCGGTCCGCCCGGTGACGGCCGGCGAGGCCGCCGCCCTGGCGACCGGGCAGAGTCTCGAGGCGACGGGACTCGGTGAGCCCGTGGCAGCCGTCGGCCCCGACGGCCGTCTCGTCGCGGTCATCCAGGACGGCGCCGGGCGCGCTCGACCCAAGGTCGTGCTCGCATGAGCGGGCAGAGCCCGCCGTGCACCTTCCTCGGTCTCGGGCAGGTGCCGGCCGAGCTGGGCCCGACCGTGGTCACGATCGGCACCTTCGACGGCGTCCACCGCGGCCACCTGGCGCTGCTCGGCCGGGTCGCGGAGGAGGCGGCAGCCAGGGGGATCGCGGCCGGCGCGATCACCTTCGACCGCCATCCCAGCGAGGTGCTGCGGCCTGGCACCCGCCCGCGGATGCTCTCCGCGCTGCGCCGGCGGGTCACGCTGCTGGGCGCGGCCGGCATGGAGTTCGTGCTGGTGCTGCCGTTCACGCTGCGGCTGTCGCGCATGCGGGCCGAGGAGTTCGCGATCAAGGTCCTGCTGGAGTCGGTCTCGGCGCGCGCCATCGTGGTCGGCGCCAACTTCCGCTTCGGCCACCGTGCCGCCGGCGACCCCGAGCTGCTCGCGGCGCTCGCCCGGCCGCGCGGGGTTGACGTGATCGCCATGTCGCTGGACGCCGAGGGCGGCGAGGCGATCTCCTCGACCCGCATCCGGGCGGCCCTGGCCTCCGGCGACGTCAGCACCGCGACGCGGCTGCTCGGCCGGCCCTTCGCGGTGGATGGCCACGTGGTCCTCGGCCAGCAGCGCGGCCGCCTGCTCGGCGTGCCCACCGCGAACCTGCGCGTCCCGGCGCGGCTGGCGCTGCCCGCCAGGGGCATCTACGCCGGGCACCTGGAGACCAGGGACAGCGGCCCGCTGCCGGCGGTCTCCAGCGTCGGCGTCAACCCGCAGTTCGGCGGTGCCGACCTGCGCGTCGAGGCACACGTGCTCGACTTCGACGGCGACCTGTACGGCCGCCGCGTCAGCCTCTCCTTCGAGCACCGCCTGCGCGACGAGGCCGCGTTCCCCGACGTTGCCGCCCTGGTTGCCCAGATGCGGGAGGACATCCGCCAGGCCCGGCGGCTCCTGGGACGCACAAGTGCTAACCTGAACTCCGGTGGCTGGGCCTGATGCCCGGCGACCGCCCGGGACGCGGGACAGCGCGGCGGCAGATCCGCCGCGGGGCCCCCGGGCAGGATCCCGCAGCAAAGGGAAAGGACGAGGCAGCGGATGCTGGTCAAGGACGAGAAGACCAAGATCATCACGGAGTACGCGACCAAGGAGGGTGACACCGGCTCGCCGGAGGTCCAGGTGGCGATCCTCACGCACCGGATCAACGGCCTGACCGAGCACCTCAGGCTGCACAAGCACGATCACCACTCGCGTCGTGGCCTGCTCCAGATGGTCGGCCGTCGCCGTCGACTGCTCCGCTACCTCCAGAGCACGGACGTCACCCGGTACCGGGCCCTGATCGAGCGGCTCGGACTACGCCGCTGATCCCGTCGGGACCGGCAGCGTGCAGCGGGTGGCGGCCACAGCGGGCCGAGCCGCCCAGCGCGAGCCGAGCCCGCGAGGGATGGTGATGCCGCTGGCGTCGTGATCCGAGCACGATGAGCGACGGTCGGCGAGCCCGGTCGTGTCAGTTGTCAGTGGTGAGTCCTGGAACGGCTTCCAGGCCTTTCGACTGAGAACTGGCACCCGGTGCCCACCCGGATGCCGGTGCCACTTCGCTCCGTCGCCGTGCCCGGTGGTTGCAAGGCCGCCTTGAGCGAGCCCCGGCGCTGATCGCCCGGTCGTCGCCTTGGAGGCCGGTTCGAAGACCCGCAACGAGCGGGTGCCGGCTACGCGCGCTTGTCCCTTGCGCGGCAATGGCGAAAGAGAAAGAGAGAATTCATGGCAGTTCATCGTATTCAAGGCGCCGTCGGTGGCCGAGAGATCTTCCTCGAGACCGGGAAGCTCGCCAACCAGGCCGGTGGCGCCGTCGTCGCCGGCCTCGGCGAGACCCAGGTGCTCGTCACCGCCACCGCGAGCAGGTCCCCGAAGGAGCAGCTCGACTTCTTCCCGCTCACCGTCGACGTCGAAGAACGTATGTACGCCGCCGGCAAGATCCCCGGCGGCTTCTTCCGTCGTGAGGGTCGGCCGTCGGAGACGGCGATCCTCACCGCCCGGCTGGTCGACCGGCCATTGCGCCCGTCCTTCCCCAAGGGCCTGCGCAACGAGATCCACGTCGTCGCGACGATCATGTCGGCGGACATGGAGAACAACCCCGACGTGTTGGCGATCAATGGGGCCTCTGCCGCCGTGCTGCTGGCGGGCATCCCGTTCTCCGGCGCGGTCGGTGCCGTCCGTCTCGGCCGCCACGGCGGCGAGTGGATCGTCAACCCGACCTATTCCGAGCTGAAGGAGTGCACCTTCGACATGGTGGTCGCCGGCCGGCTGAACGAGGCCGGCGCGGTCGACATCCTCATGGTCGAGGCCGAAGCCACCGAGCACGCCGTCGCCCTGATGGAGGACGGCGCGCCCAAGCCGACCGAAGAGGCCATCGGGCTCGCTCTCGAGATCGCCAAGCCACACATCGCCACCGCCTGCGAGCTGCAGCGCGAGCTGGTGCGCCAAGTGGGCGTCCAGCCCAAGGACTACCCGCTGTTCAGCGAGTACTCCGACGACGTGGCCGAGGCGGTGCGCGCCACCGCCGAGGAGCCGACCCGCGAGGCGATCACCATCGCCGAGAAGGCGGCGCGCGAGGCGCGGCTCGACGAGATCAAGGCGGACACCGCGCAACGGGTCGCCGAGCGCCTCGCCGAGGCGCTGGCCGGTCGCGAGCGCGAGGTCTCTGCCGCCTTCCGTAGCCTCACCAAAGAGCTGGTGCGCCAGCGCATCGTCAAGGAGGGCAGGCGCATCGACGGGCGCGGCCCGCGCGACATCCGGCCGTTGCAGGCCGAGGTGGGCATCCTGCCACGGGCGCACGGCTCTGGCCTGTTCCAGCGCGGCGAGACCCAGGTGCTGAACATCACCACCCTGGGGATGGTGCGCATGGAGCAGATGATCGACACGCTCGACCCCGAGGACCGCAAGCGCTACATGCACCACTACAACTTCCCGCCGTTCTCCACCGGCGAGACGGGCTTCATGCGTGGGCCCAAGCGTCGCGAGATCGGGCACGGGGCCCTGGCTGAGCGTGCCCTGCTGCCGGTGATCCCATCGCGCGAGGAGTTCCCCTACGCGCTGCGCCTGGTCAGCGAGGTGCTCTCCTCCAACGGCTCGACCTCGATGGCGTCGGTGTGCGCCTCCACCCTGTCGCTCATGGACGCCGGCGTGCCGATCAAGGCACCGGTCGGCGGTATCGCCATGGGCCTGGTGGCCGAGGGCGGCGAGTACGTCACCCTGACTGACATCCTCGGCGCCGAGGACGCCTACGGCGACATGGACTTCAAGGTCGCGGGCACGCGCGAGCTCGTCACGGCGCTGCAGCTCGACACCAAGCTCAGCGGGATCCCGAGCGAAGTGCTGATCAGCGCGCTTACCCAGGCGCGGGACGCGCGCATGGTGATCCTGGACGTGATGCAGCAGGCGATCGCCGAGCCGCGGGCGGAGATCGCCCGGCTCGCCCCGCGGGTCCACATCGAGCAGATCCCGGTCGCCAAGATCGGCGAGCTGATCGGCCCGAAGGGCAAGCGGATCAACGAGATCCAGGCCACCTCTGGCGCGGAGATCTCGATCGAGGACGACGGCCGGGTCTTCATCGGCGCCGTCAACGGCGAGCAGCTCGAGACGGCGCTGAACATGATCCGTGAGCAGATGAACCCGGTGATGCCGCAGGTCGGCGAGCGCTACCTCGGCACGGTGGTCAAGACCACCACCTTCGGGGCCTTCATCTCGCTGACGCCCGGCAAGGACGGCCTGCTGCACATCTCCAAGCTCGGCAAGAAGGGCCAGCGCGTGCGGGCCGTCGAGGACGTCGTCAACGTCGGCGACAAGCTCCTGGTGGAGGTGACCGAGGTCGACCGCCAAGGCCGGATCTCGCTACGGCTGGCCGAAGAAGAGGAGCAGGCCACGCCCGCCCCGGCCGGCGAATCCGACGATGACACCAGGAGCCGCTGAGCCGATGGAGACGGGCGCGTTCGAACGCACAGAGCTGCCCAGCGGCCTGCGGATCCTGACCGAGCGCATGCCCGCCGTGCGCTCGGTCGCGCTCGGGATCTGGGCTGGCGTGGGGTCCCGCGACGAGACCCCACGCCAGTCCGGTGCCTCGCACTTCCTCGAGCACCTGCTGTTCAAAGGCACCAGGCGCCGCTCCGCGCGGGACATCGCCGAGCTGATGGACGCGGTCGGCGGCGAGACCAACGCCTTCACCTCGAAGGAGTACACCTGCTTCTACGCCAGGACACTCGACCGCGACCTCGAGCTGGCGGTCGACATCCTCGCCGACATGCTGCGCTTCTCAAAGCTGGCCAGAGACGACGTCGAGGCGGAGCGGACGGTGATCCTCGAGGAGATCGGGATGCACAACGACGCTCCCGACGACGTCGTCCACGACCTCTTCGCCGAAGTACTGCTCGGCGACCATCCGCTGGGCCGACCGGTGCTCGGCACGGTCGAGTCGATCGGCGCGATGAGCCGCGACGCGGTAGCCCGCTACTGGCGGCGCCGCTACGTGCCGGGCAACCTGGTGGTCGCGGTGGCGGGCAACTGCTCCCACCCGGAGGTGGTCGAGCTCGTCACCGCCGCGTTCGAGGGAGCCGAAGGCCAGTCGCCAGAGACGCGCGCCGCCCGCAACGAGCCCCGCGTCCACCGCGGCGTCCAAGTACGGCGCAAGCCCACCGAGCAGGCCCACGTCGTGCTCGGCACCAGAGGGCTGTCACGCTCCGACCCGCGCCGCTTCGCCCTCGGAGTGCTCAACATCGCCTTCGGTGGCGGCATGAGCTCGCGCCTGTTCCAGGAGGTGCGCGAGAAGCGCGGCCTGGTGTACTCGATCTACTCCTACGCCACGCAGTACTCCGAGACCGGCTCGTTCTCCGTCTACGCCGGCGCGGCACCCAAACGCATCCACGAGGTGCTGGCGATCATCCGCGACGAGCTCGACCGGGTGATCGCCGACGGCATCACCGACGAGGAGCTGGAGCGCAGCAAAGGACACCTCAAAGGCTCGCTGGTGCTCGGGCTCGAGGACACCGCCGGGCGCATGACCAGGCTCGGCAAGTCGGAGATCACCAGCGCCGAGATCCTCACAGTGGACGACATCGTGCGCCGCGTGGACGAGGTCACCGACGAGGACGTGCGCGCGGTCGCCAAGGAGATACTCGGAGCCGGGCCCCGCGCCCTTGCCCTGATCGGCCCGTTCGACGCGGACGGGTTCGAACGGTACCTCGGCTGACCCGCGAGACGACGATGGGACTGTCGCTCTGCGTCTTCTGCGCGTCGGCGTCGGCGCTGCCGCAGGTCTACCATGAGGCCGCGCACCACCTGGGGGTCGAGATCGCCCGGCGAGGCCACCGGCTGGTCTACGGCGGCGGCGACGTGGGCCTGATGGGCGAGGTTGCCCGGGCGGTGCACGCCTCCGGCGGGGAGGTGTTCGGCGCCATCCCGCGCTCGCTCGTCGAGCGGGAGCTGGCCTACGGCCCCGCCGACGAGCTCGTCGTGACGGAAACACTACGGGACCACAACGACACGTTTTCTGTCAATGCGCGACGCCACTTCTGGTGATCGCGAGGTATGCTCGGCTTGGTTTCTAGGAAGACTGAGCGCCGCTAGGACCGATCATGGCCTTCATCCTGAACGTTGCTGCCTCACTCGCGGCTAGCGTTCTTGTCATCACGTTGGCCGGCGTGCTCTCAAAGACCGCACGTAGCCTGCTCGTCGCCCTACTCGGCCGGCTGCTAGACATTGACGTGGAGGCGGTGTTCCGCAATCCCCGAGAGGCGGCGCCGGACGTGCGACGTGAGTTGGACCGCGCCCGCCATATCGACCTCCTTACAGGAAGAGGCGGTGAGTTGCAGCGGGAAACGTTCGCCGCCGTCCTCGGGCAGGCCCCTGCGCAGAAGCATCGCAAGTTCAGGATCCTCCTGCCGCAGCCGACGCCATCTGATGGAGCGGTCGACTGGACAGCCGATCGGGAGGCAGAGGTGGCCGTCTTCGACAAAGCCTTTGGCAATGGTGTGCTCAGTGAGCAGATCCGGATGACGGCCCGGTTCCTCGCTCCCTTCGTCGACGCTGGCAGCATCGAGCTACGGTTCTTCAATTACCCACACATCGGTCGGATTCTCATCACTGACCGAGCTACGTTCTTCACGCCCTACCGAGCCGACGCTCATGCACGCGTCACTCGGGTCATCAAGTACCGCTGTGGTGGAGACATGCACGACCACCTGAGCAGACTGTTCGAGAAACTCTGGCAGACCGCCATACCTGCCAGCAGTGAGACGCAGGTCCGACGGGTTGTTGAGCGATAGCCTCAGGAGGTCGGCGACTCAGCCTCGCGATCGTGGTCGTCAGACTTGAGGGCCGCTGGCATGGCGCGGGTGGCGCCGTTCGGGGACGGCTCGACTCCCTTGGGATTGAAGCGACCGACGATTGACTCCCACAGGCGCAGCAGCCCTTCGCGAACGTGCCGCTGCTCGATGTCGCCTTCGGTCAAGAACTTCTTGAATACACTCGACAGGAGGTCCTCGCGCATCGTGTCGTGCTGGCTGATGCGTTCGATCAGCTTGGTGAGAGCCTCTGGGTCACGGGTGAGTTGGATCGCCCAGATGGAGTTCTCTCCGCGGTCCAGGAGATCCGCGTAGAACTCCACCCCAGACCGCAGCTCCTCCCTGGCCTCGGCCGAAATCATGGCATCCAACTTGGCGGCCAGCAGCCTCAGTTCGCTGTCACGCTCCAGCTTGCGCCGCTCAGCAACATGGCGGCGGGCGCTCTCGTCGAGGGAGAGGCGAACATCGAACCGGTCGAGTTCGAAGCCGGAATCATGGATGGGATCCTTGAACGCTTCCCGAATCGCCGTCTCAGCTTCGGTGAGCTGGCTCACCTCGAAGCCTCGAGTGATCTGGCGGGTCCGCTGGACAAAGTTGGGCTCGAGGACTTCCCGCGGATCATGGATTCTCCGCTCAACGACGATGGCAGGATCAATCACCGCGCAGAGGAGGCGCACCTCGGCCCCGAAGCTGAATACATCGCCTCGAGACGGCACAGAGAACCGCCACTCGAGTTGGTGCTGGCCGAGGTCGACCTGGAATGCGATATCGTAGCGGCCTCTGCGGGACCAGACTGACCCCTGTGGATCGGTCGGCCGGACAACAGTTAGAGGCTGGCCTTGACGGTGAAGGACCAGAGCTGAGCCAGGTGGGGCAACAGGTCTACCCTTCAGGAACTCGCTGTATGGAGGCTCCGTAAAGAACGGGTCATAGGTCTTCACCATCGAGTGCCCTCCTCACTCGATTCCCTGCAGGCACATTGCCGCAGTGACGGATGGCATACGCTCATCCGACGCCCAACGGTCGAGGTAATAGCGGAGGCGGTCCAACTCGTCATCGGAAGCCGCCTTCGCCAGACGCTCGATCAGCGCTCGCAGGAGCGGCTGCAGCGCTTCCTGATCATCCGCGGCGGTGAACCACCTTCGCAGCTCGCTAGCCGCCGAACGTCGGGTGGTCCGCTCATCGAGGGCACGCAACCAGAGCGTCACCGCAGAGTCCTGGCTCGCTTCGTCCTCGTGGACCATCCAGAGCAGTGCCGGACCAGACCGAAACCCGGGCTGGGGCCCAGGCAACGAGGCGAGATTCAGGAACGCAAGCAGCGACGTCGATCTGACGAACGAGTGCCCTTCTCGCGTCGTCCAGCTCACCAGTTCTTCGAGCAGCAGACGTGCGTACAGTGGCTGCCGGAAACCCATCCCGAAGCAGTCGGCGACGCTGCGGATGAACCTCGGGGTCAGCGTCCAGTAGCGAGTCTCCGCCGTGCGTCGCAGACCCTGCAGCGCTTCACGCGGATGGCGGTACCCAACAAAGGCGCCATAGGCTGCGGCGGCGGTCCAACGCTCGCGCAGCTTGCCAGACTGGCTCCAGTGGTCGAGAAGCTGCCGCACCTGCGTCCCGTGGTCTCGATCCTGGAATGGCTCGAAGAGTGCTCGCGCGGCCGCCTCCTTGACGTTCCCTTCACGGTCGTTTGCCCATTGTCCGACACCTTTCGCGATGGTCTCGTCGAAGTCGAACGTTGCGAGATGTCCCAGCGCCCTCGCGGCTTCCCGGCGGACATCCGGTCTGCGATCGCCCGCTAGGTCATGAAGCCAGTCGAGCACGGGTCCATGAAGCACGTCGTGTTCCTCCCAGACATGCCGGAGGATTCGTTCCTTGTATGTCCGGGTTTGGAACATCACCAGTCGAACCGGGTTTAGGCCGTAAGCTCGATCCTCATAGCCTGGTACGAGGTTGGCCCGGAGTCGCGTCAGGCGTTTGCTTCGCTCAAGGTCTGTCGTTGTCAGGCTCGTCGGCCGGACCGTTCCGGGAGGTGGTGGAAGCTTCGCCTCGATCCGCTCGTAGAGCGCTTCCGCACTCTCGGCGACGATTCCGTAGTTGCTACCGTCGAGCACTGCCAGCGAGATCATCAGGCACTGCTGCTGCAGATCGGCCTTGTGGAACCAAGTCGCGACGTCCGCGGCCACTTTTGGGGCCCGCTGGTCGAGCGTGACGCCCAAGTCCTCTCCCCAGCGCTCGACAAGCAACTCAGCGAGTTCGGCGATGTCCTGCAGTTGCAGGACACGCATCTCCTCCAAGACGGACTGCACCTGGGCGTGAGCCACTAGCTTCGCAGCCTCCTTTGCCGGGTTGGGCTTCTTTCTTTCGGCGAGGCGCCAGGTGAGGTGCCGCTCGAGCACCTCCGAGAAGTCCGGTCTCGTCGCCCAGTCCACCTGGTAGCCGCCTAATGCATCACCAGTCGGCAAGGATCCGGTATCTACTGTGATCACCAGATAGCTTCTCTGGTCGGGTCTTTCGAGCCGGTCGCGTATGTCGTCGAGGTCGTAGCGACTGAGGGCGCTGGCGAACGCACCGACAACGCATGCGGTACGCGGACCGAGGTCGCAAAGCTGTTCCAGCGTCGTGGTCGAGGGCATTTCGACGACTTCCTCGACGAGATCCTCGTTGTCGAGCGACAGCGCGAGATGCAGCGCCGACATCCACTTCCCGGACTGCGTCGGGCCAGTTAGAACGACAAGGTGGCGGTCGTGGAGGATGTCCTTGGCCCGACCATATTGTGGTGGAGCAACGTGAATCCCGTACGTTCCGATGATGCGGTCCCTGTCCCGCGTGGGGATCTGTCGTGCCCGGCGACGGGCACGGCTCTCATCCGCATCGTCTTCTGTATCCCTCGCCGCGCGGCCGATAATGTCCCCGGCGTTGACCTCGCTGTCTTTGATGTAATTGCCTGCCCTGATGTCTTGGAAGATGATTGTGTAGTGCGGCGCCGAATCCCCGGGACCTGGGCTTTCTTCGGCGGAGGTCTCTCCCTGGTACTGTCGCAGCAGATTCTCGGCCTCAGAGGCCGTGACCCAATTCTTGGGCTCCTCGTGCTTCCCGTCCTCTCCCTCACCCTCGATGCCCGCTGGGTCCGGCTTGCGCTCATTCGTGGTTTGCTCCGCCGACCTGTCGCTCATGGGCGCGGCCTCCCAGAGGTTGGCGGATTGGCGTCAGGCCCATCCTCACGGCCGCCGACGATGCCAATGATCGCGCCTCCCCGCGTATCCACGACCGAGGCGTTGATGAAAGTTCCAATCTGCGCGCTTGGACTCGGGGTAACGGAGCGGACGTCACTCTCCGGCCCATGGAGCGTACGAGGATCCAGCCGTGCAAGCAGCTCTGCGGTGAAGGCTGCGGCATGGCGCGCCGCCA
>WNGE01007789.1_pt1 | contig 14632 bp, 12 predicted proteins | sample 5400651 | NCBI WGS metagenome assembly WNGE01 (sample SAMN13153370, study PRJNA577476) | soil metagenome | isolation source: 60 cm soil or saprolite under grassland replicate 2 | place: USA:California | collected 2016-06-15 | reverse complement strand
TCCGCGCCAGCCCGTCGAGGATCTTCGGCAGCGCCCGCACGAGCACTGAGCGATCGGCCGTGACGTCGCCGTCGAGCCCGTCGTGCAGATCGATGATCGACCCGGGCTCCACGTCGTCGAGCACTCGGCGCGCCAGGAGCCCGGCGTCGTGCGCCTTCCAATCGCCCGCCGACACATCCCACCCGACCATCGTCATGCCATGGTCGCCGACCACCCGGGCGAGCAACGGCGTGTGCTGACCGTGGGGGGCACGGTAGAACGTCGGGCAGACGCCGAGATTGCGCCGGAACGCGCGCTGGGTCCGCTCGAGCTCCGGATAACGGGGGTCGAGCCAGCGCCATTCGTCGTGCTCGTACGAGTGGTTGCCGAGGAGGTGGCCGTCCTCACGGAGCGCACGCGCGATGTCCGGGCGCTTGTCGAGCGCCTTCCCCACCTCGAAGAAGATCCCCTTGGCGCCGTGCTCGTCGAGAATTCGCGCGATGTCGAGCGAGTACGGATCGTTGGGGCCGTCGTCGAACGTGATCGCGACCCTTCGCTCGTCGCGCGAACCGTGCGAGACCTGCGACCCGAACCAGTTCACCGTGGGCGAGTTGGCACCGACCCAGAACATCGCGCCCGCCACCAGCAGCACCGCGCCCGTCGCGGCGAGACGCACCGACGCCGGGTTGCGGTCACCTTGTCGCGTGCGGGTGAGCACGCCGACAGCCGCGATCGCAATCCCGTCGAGCAAGCCGGCCCATGCCGTGGCGTGGCTCCCGTCGATCGCGACCAGGACGACCAGCGCAGCGAGCCCGGCGGTGACGCCGATCGTCTCGGCGCGCCCCCGCACCGTGCGGAGACCGCCGCCGACGAGCCCGACTCCCCCGCCGACGCCGGCTCCGAGCAGCACGGTGGTGAAAGCAACGTCGGCCTGGGGCAGCAGCCATCCGGCGACCACGACGACCAGGCCCCCGATCCCGGCGAGCACGACCCCCGGGTGCTCGATCCTGCGGGCGACCCACCAGGCGACCCCCACCCCTGCCGCAATGGCGACGACGGTGAGGAAAAAACCGACCGGAGAGCGGTCCTCGACCACCCACTGCACCGCCAGGAGGGCGAGGGCGGTGGTGCCGAATCCCCGTAACCCCCGGCCGGACACCGGGTCTGAAGACGGGGGCTCAGGCCCGGTCACGGCTATCGTTCCTCATTCTGGGCACGCTGGTAAGACGGGCAGGCGGCGTCGGAGGGAGAAAAGAGTTGCACGGGCCTTTCGGCGCAGGGCGCCTCCGGCTGCGGACGGCGGGGGGGCCGACCGACGCGGGCGCACCTGCCCGGACCCCACAGACCGGGAAGATCGTGGCGGTGGCCGTCACGATCCTGTGGGCGATCGTCCTCGTGCTGATCCTGCGCCACAGCGTGTTCGTCTCGCACGACTCGATCAGCAACTACGGACACGTCTGGTTCGTGAGCGACCGGTTCTGGAGCGGCCACGGCATCCCGCTCCACATGCCCATCATCGGCCACGGCAAGGCGTTCGCGTTCCCGTACGGGTTCCTGCCCTGGTTCAGCGCCTCGTTGCTCCACCCCCTGCTCGGCGACTGGGTCGTCACGCTGTGGCTCGTCCTCGGGTTCCTCGGCCTCGTGGCCGCCATGTTCTGGGCCTTCCCCGAGATCCGCCGCGGTTGGTGGGCGGCGACCGCCCTGGTGAACCCCGCGCTCGTCATCGCGCCCATCATCGGCCAGCTGCCGTTCATCTGGGGCTCGGCGCTGCTGATGGCCGCGATCGGGTGCTGGCGGCGTGGGCGGTACGTCGAGGCGGCGGTGCTGGCCGGCATCGGGCAGGCAACGCACCCCGCCGTCGTTCTCCCGATGGCGATCGGACTCGTGGTCTTCGGCCTCTTCTGCGAGGACGACAAACGACGGCTCCTCCGCTTCTACGCGATCTCGTTCGTGATCGCGCTGCCGGCAACCTGGATCGTGTTCGTGTCGCCCGTCTTCGTCGACAGCTCCGCGTGGGTGATCATCAGCAACTTCTTCGGCACGCTGTTGGTGCGATCGTTCGTCATCGCAGGCCCGATCCTGCTGGTCCTCTTCCAACGGGGACGCGACCGAGATGCGCCACTGCTGCGGAGGTCGTGGTTCCTGCCGGCACTCTTCGTCGGTACCTTGCTGCTCAACGTCGCGCTCGGCGGCGTGCTCGACACGCGCTACGCGTGGGGCGCGCTGAATCGCAAGCCCAACACCGACCTGCTGCATTTCGTCAACTCGCCGAACTTCGAGCCCACGAAGACGTACCGGATCATCCGCGCCGGGGACGGCAAGGTCGGCATGTACCAGATCGTGCGCAAGGGTGGTCACCTCGACTCGGAGTTCTTCCCCGAGAGCATCGGGCGCAAGAGCTGGGACACCACCGAGTCGTACACGCAGTTCCTGCGGGGACGGCGAGTCGACTTCGTCATCGTGTACGACAGCTACGACCGCACGTACCGGACCAACGAGCACACGCTGCTCGACCAGCTCTCGGTGCGGGGCCTCGCGGGCTGTGATCAGCAAGACGTCGGAGCTACGCCACTCGCGCACGCCGAACACTACGACGTCTATACCATCCGGCGCGAATGCTGAGGTTGATCGAACCATGAACGTGCCGGCCGCAAGGATGGTTTTCTCCGACGACGACCGCGCCGCGGTCTTGTCGATGGTCGACGAAGTGCTGCGAACGGGCTCGCTCACACTCGGCCCGTTCACCCGCGAGCTCGAAGAAGGCTTCCGCTCCCGTCACGACGCGCCGCACGCGGTCGCCGTGAGCAGTGGCACGAGCGCGCTCGAGATCATCCTGCGCACGCTCGGGGTCCAGGACCGCGAGGTCGTCGTTCCCGCCAATACGTTCTTCGCCACCGCCGCCGCCGTTCTCCACGCCGGGGGCACAGCGCGCTTCGCCGACGTGGCACCCGACACGCTGGCGCTCTCGGTCGAGACCGTGGAGGCCGCGCTGACCGAGAACACGGCCGGCGTCGTGCTCGTGCACATCGGTGGGCTCATCACTCGCGAGGTCGACGCGATCCGTGACCTGTGCGACCGCCGGGGACTCTTCCTCGTCGAGGACGCCGCCCACGCGCACGGGTCGAGCCTCGACGGCCGGCCGGCCGGCTCGTTCGGCGTGGCCGCCGCGTTCTCCTTCTACCCGACCAAGGTCATGACGACGGGCGAGGGCGGCATGATCGTCACCGCCGACGAGCGCATCCGCGACGATGCCGTGATCTACCGCGACCAGGGCAAGGCCGGCTTCCTCGGTGGCGACCACGTCCGTTTGGGGTACGCGTGGCGTATGAGCGAGCTCCAGGCCGCTGTCGGTGTCGTGCAGCTCCGCCGGCTCGACGAGTTCATCAAGATCCGCCGCGAAGTCGGTGCCCAGTACGACGAGGGGCTCGCCGGCATCGAGGGGATCACGCCACTCATGTCCGTCTCAGGAGCGGAGACCAACTATTACAAGTACATCGCGATGCTGGCTCCCGGCATCGATCGCCAGGAGGTCAAGGCCGCATTGCGTGAGCAGCACGGTGTGTCGCTGAGCGGCGAGGTGTACGCGTCGCCGCTGCACCAGCAGCCGGTGTTCGCCGGCTTGCACGAAGGCAGCCTGCCGGTCGCCGAGGACGTCTGCAGCCGCCATGTGTGCCTCCCCATCCATTCCGACATGACCCACGACGAGGCGGCGTACGTGCTCGCGAGCCTGCGCGCTGTTCTCCGAGCGGTCCAACCAACGAACGGGACATCATGAGAATCGCAGTCACCGGTGGCTCCGGCTTCATCGGGTCGCACGTCGTCGACCGGCTGATCGACGCCGGTCACACCCTGATCGTGCTCGACACGCGCCCGCCGCAGCGGCCCGACGTCACGTACCGGCAGGTCGACCTGTCGGACCTGGGCGGACTCGTGCAGGCGACGCGCGACATCGACGTCGTGTTCCACCTGGCGGCGGTGTCGAACGTCAACGACGCGTTCGAGCACCCGGTCGGGACGGTCCGCATCAACATCAGCGGCACCGTGAACGTCTTCGAGGCCAGCCGCCGCAACGGCGTGCGCCGTACGGTGCTGGCCAGCACCGTCTGGGTCTACGCCGGTGCCCACGGCGACGCCCCGCTCGACGAGGACGCCCCGTTCCACCTTCCGGCCGCGGGGCACATCTACACGTCGTCGAAGATCGCGAGCGAGCTCATCGCTCACAACTACAACGAGCTGTACGACACGCCGTTCACGATCCTCCGGTACGGCATCCCGTTCGGCCCGCGGATGCGGGAGCAGCTGGTCATCCCGCGCTTCGTCCGTATGGCGCTGGACGGCGAGCCGATCACGGTGCACGGCGACGGCTCACAGTTCCGGAACTACGTGTACGTCGAGGACCTCGCCGACGCGCACGTGCTCGCGTTGTCGAACGAAGCCGAGAACGACGTCTTCAACCTCGAGGGAGCCGAGCCGGTCACGGTCCGGCGCGTCACGGAGGCGATCCGCGACACCCTCGGCATCCCGATGACGGTCGAGTTCGGCGAGGCCCGCCCGGGCGACTACGCCGGCAAGGAGGTGTCGGGCGCGAAGGCCAAGCGCGTGCTCGGCTGGGAGCCCGTCACGCCCTTCGAGGAAGGCATGCGGCGCTACGTCGACTGGTACTTCGCCGACATCGAGCAGGCGCGCGAGAAGGTCAACGAGGCGTAGCTCCTCGGTGCGTATCTCAGCCGCGCTGAACGCGGCTGAGATACGCACCGCGTGTCACGTCGTGTCGGGCACGAGGTGCTCGAGCATGCCGACCATCATCTGCTCGTCGCTGGTCTTCCGCCATGCGTCGATCATCCCCGTGCTCATCGGGTCGCAGCCGTAGCGCATGGGGCCGTCGTCGTCGAGGATGGCATCGACGATGAGGGAGGCGGCGTCGGCGACGGGCTGGATCATCGTCGCCACGTTGCCCTTGCTGGCGTTCATGTGCTCGGCGAGCGCCTGGTACTCGGCGCCGGCCGGCGTGATCGCCGTCTCCTGCGAGTGCTCGAGCATGTCGGTGTCGATCGGTCCCGGCATGATCTCGACCACCCGGATGTGCTGCGGGGCGAGCTCGGCCCGCAGCGACATGCTGAGCGAGCTGACGGCGGACTTGGTGGCGCGGTACGCCGCGTAGAACGGCACGGGCGCCAGGATCGACGACGACCCGATGTTGCAGATCACGCCGCCTCCGGCCGCGCGCAGGAGCGGGATCGCGCGCCGGGTCACCTCGACGAGCCCGAACACGTTGGTCTCGAACAGGTCGCGCCACAGCTCGACCGGTGTCTCCTCGACGGGAAGGTGCTCGCGCTCGGTGCCGGCGTTGTTGACGAGCACCCGGAGGCCCTCCGGGAGACGGATCGTCTCGGGTCGCGTGACGTCGAGCGCCGCGACGCGCAACCGGCCGCCGGCGTCCGCCGCCTCGTCGGCCAGTCCGGCGCCGGTCGCGGGATCGCGCATCGTCGCCACCACCTCGAAGCCCCTGCGAGCGAGCTCGAGCGCGACCGCGCGCCCGATGCCACGACTCGCGCCGGTGACCGCCGCGATCCCTTCGGTCTTCATCGCCCCCTGTCCCCTGACGGCGGCGTCAGTCTACGGACCTAGGGTGTTCTCGTGCCGAACGCCCCGCGTGACGACGCGTTCACGACGATGAGCGACGTCGTGCTCGCCATCGCGGGCGAGCTGCGCCTCGACGCGGTGCTCGACCATCTCGTCCACGCCGCTCGCGAGCTCGTGAGTGCCCGCTACGCGGCGCTCGGCATCCCCGACGAGGACGGCACCGAGTTCGACCAGTTCCTGCACGCAGGGATGAGCGACGAGCTCGTCGCCGAGCTCGGACCCCTCCCCCGCACGCACGGGATGCTCGGCGCGATGCTCGCCGACCCCCGCCCGTTCCGGACCGCCGACATCACCCAAGACCCACGGTTCCGCGGGTGGTGGCCGGACGCCCACCCGCGGATGCGATCGTTTCTCGGCGTGCCGATCGTCGCCAAGGGCGACATCATCGGCGCGTTCTACCTGACCGACAAGGAGGGAGACGGCGCGGGGAGCAGCTTCAGCGAAGCCGACGAGCAGCTCATCGGCGTGCTCGCCGCGCACGCTGCGATTGCGATCGAGAACGCGCGTCTGTTCGAGGCCAGCCGCGAGCTCAGCGTGATCGAAGAGCGCAACCGTCTGGCGCGGGAGCTCCACGACGCCATGACCCAGAACCTGTTCAGCCTCGTGCTGACGGCCGAGGCGGCGGTCGGGCTCGTACGCGCGGATCCGGCGCGGGCCGAGCACGAGCTCGATCGGGTGCGGGAGCTCGCCCGCGAGACACAAGGCGAGCTGCGCTCCCTGATCTTCGAGCTGCGGCCGCCCCGTCTGGCGGAGGACGGGCTCGTCGCCACCGTCCAGAAGGACCTCGAGGTCCTCGGCCGCGCCCACGGGCTGAAGGCCGACCTGCGGGTCCACGACACACCCGAGCTCACGTCGACCGTCGAGACGGAGCTGTACCGGATCGTCCAGGAGGCGTTGAACAACGCCGTGCGTCACGCCCGAGCCGAGTCGGTGGTCGTCGACGTCGAGGGGACCGACGGTGGCGTGACGGTCACGGTGCGGGACGACGGGGTCGGCTTCGATCCCGCGGCACGGGCGATCCGCGAGCGTCGTCTGGGCCTCACGTCGATGCGCGAGCGGGCCGAGGCGCTCGGCGGGACGCTCTCGGTCGAGTCGGTTCCGGGCGCGGGCACGACCGTTCGGGCAACGGTGCCAGGTGGCTGACGCGCCGATCCGGGTGTTCCTCGCCGACGACCACCCGGTCGTCCGCCAGGGGCTGCGGACGTTCCTCGAGTCCCGCGACGGGATCGACGTCGTAGGCGACGCGGGCGACGGCGAGGCGGCGGTCGCCGCGGTCGAGCGGCTGCGACCGGACGTCGTGCTCATGGACCTGGTGATGCCGGGCCTGAGCGGCGTGGACGCGATCGCGCGCATCCGCGAGCACAGCCCCGAGACACGGGTCGTCGTGCTCACAAGCTTCGCGTCGGACGACCAGGTGATCCCCGCCGTCCAGGCGGGCGCGGCCGCCTACCTGCTCAAGGACGTCGAGCCGACGGGGCTCGAGGCGGCGATCCGGCTCGTGCACCAGGGTGAGGCGCTCCTCGATCCGCAGATCACCGCGCGCGTGATGGAAGAGGTCGCGCACCCGCCGCCCACGGGCGACCTCGCGTCGCTCACGCCGCGCGAGCGAGAGGTGCTGGGCCTCCTGGCCCGCGGCCTCTCGAACCGGGAGCTCGCCGACACGCTGGTCGTCTCGGAGAAGACCGTGAAGACTCACGTGAGCAACATCCTCATGAAGCTGGGTGTGCACGACCGTACGCAGGCCGCGCTCCTCGCGGTGCGCGAGGGTCTCGTCGACGCGAGCGAAGCGGGGCACTAATCGGTGGCGATCCTGGTCGGCACGGCGTCGTGGACCGACAAGTCGCTGATCAAGTCGGGCTGGTACCCGGACGACGCGACAAGCGCCGAGGCGCGCCTGAAGTTTTACGCGTCGCAGTTCCCGCTGGTCGAGGTGGACTCGACGTACTACTACCCGCCCCGGCGGCCGGTCGTGCAGCAGTGGGCCCAGCGCACGCCGGCGAACTTCACGTTCAACATCAAGGCGTTCTCGATGCTCACCCAACATCCGACCAAGGTGACGGCGCTGCCCGAGGAGATGCGTCCGCCCGACAAGAAGCGGGTCTATCCGAAAGATCTCGACGAGGACGCCGTCGAGGCAGTGTGGGAGAGCTTCTTCGACGCGCTCGAGCCGCTCGAACGGAGCGGCAAGCTGGGCGCCGTGCTGTTCCAGTTCCCGCCGTGGTTCACGATCCGGCGGTCGAACAAGGACTACCTCGTCGACTGCGCGGAGCGGGCGAAGCCGCGGCGCATCTGCGTCGAGTTCCGCCACCAATCGTGGCTGAACGACGAGAACCGTGAGGAGACGTTCGAGCTCCTCGCGACCCACCAGCTGCCGTACGTCTGCGTCGACATGCCCCAAGGGTTCCGGAGTTCGGTGCCGCCGGTCGTGGCGGCGACGTCATCGGAGCTCGCGGTGATGCGCTTCCACGGGCACAACGACGCCGAGTGGGAGAGCGGCTCGGTCCAGCGACGCTTCCGCTACCTGTACTCGGAGCGCGAGCTGAGCGATTGGGTCCCGCGCCTGCGCGACCTCGCCGGCGCCACCGAGACCACCCACGTCCTCTTCAACAACTGCTACGAGGACTACGCGCAGCGCAACGGCGCCGAGCTCTCCCGGCTCCTCGAGGAGACCTGACCGCGGTCAAGCCGACACCGGCGGGTGCCGGTCGGCCCACGGGTGCGCCTGCTCGAGCTGGGACGCGAGACGAATCAGCAGGTCCTCGCGCCCGTAGGCCGCGACCAGCTGCACGCCGACCGGCAGGCCATCGGCGGTCCAGTGGAGCGGCAGCGAGATCGCCGGCTGCCCGGTGATGTTGAAGAGCGACGTGAACATCGCGTAGGTCCCCATGCGCGGCAGAACGGCCATCACGTCGTCGACGTCGGGTGCGAGCTCGCCGAGCCGAGCCGGCGGCTCCGGCATGGTCGGCGTCACGAGGATGTCGTTCCCGTCCGCCCACCACGACGCGACCTGCCGTGACCACCGTTGCGCGGTCTCGGTCGCAGCCAGGTACTGCGCGCCGGTGACCGCCCGCCCCATCTCGACGTTGATCGCGTTGATCGGGTCGAGATCCGACGGCTCGAGCGTTCGGCCGATGCGCTCGCTCCAGCGCTCGAGGTCGCGGGTGATCGCCGAGGCATAGATCCCGAGAAAGCCGATGTCCGCGGTTTCGATCGCTTCGATGCGTGCCGGCGCGACGTCGTGGTCGAGCTCGTCGAGCAGTCGCGCCGTGGCCTCGACGGCGGCCACACACTCGGGGTTCGACTCGACGCCGTCCGTCCGCATTGTGCGGTAGCCGATCCTGAGCCGGCCGGGCGGGGCGCCGACGTCGTCCCGATACCGACCGGTGGGCGCCGGGGCCGTGTACGGGTCGCCGGTCCCGGGCCCGGCGGTCGCGTCGAGCACCGCCGCGGTGTCGCGCACGCTGCGCGTGAGCACGTGCTCGTGCGTGAGAGGACCCCAGAACTCGCCGAAGTCGGGGCCGAGCGTCGTCCGGCCGCGCGTCGGCTTGAGACCTACGAGCCCGCACGCGCTGGAGGGGACGCGGATCGAGCCGCCCATGTCGTTGCCGTGCGCGACGGGGACGACGCCCGACGCGACCGCGGCCGCGGAGCCGCCGCTGGAGCCGCCCGGCGAGTGGTCGAGGCTCCACGGGTTGTGCGTCGGGCCGTACGCGAGCGGCTCGGTCGTCACCGAGCTGGCCAGCTCGGGCAGGTTGGTCTTCCCGACGAACACGAACCCGGCGGCGCGGAAACGCTCGGCGAGCCACGTGTCCGTGTCCTCGTGCCAGTCGAGGTCCTTCAGCACCTGCATACCGCAGTGGAACGGATCGCCGGCGGTGTGGCACACGCCGTCCTTCACGAGGAACGGCACGCCGCGGAAGGGGCCGTCCGGAAGCGCAGGGTCGGACGCGGCGCGCATCGCCTTGTCGTCGAGTCGGTGGATGACGGCGTTGAGCTCCGGGTTGAGCTTCTCGATACGGCCGATCGCTGACTCGACCAGCTCGGGTGGTGTGACCTCACCTTTGCGCACCAGCTCCGCCTGGGCGGTGGCGTCGAGCCACGTGAAGTCGTCACTCATCGCGGTCTCCTCTCGTCCACGGACTCTTCGCTGCCGGGCGCGTCGCGGATGATCGTGCCACCTCGGAGCGCGACGGTCCGTGTGACGCGGACGGCGTCCAGGAGGCGCCGGTCGTGGGTGACGAGGAGGAGCGTGCCCGCGTACGTGTCGAGCGCCTGCTCGAGCTGCTCGATGGCCGGGAGGTCGAGATGGTTGGTGGGCTCGTCGAGGACGAGGCAGTTCACGCCCCGCGCCGCGAACAGCGCGAGCACGCCCCGGGTCTGCTCCCCCGGCGAGAGCGTCGCCGCGGGTCGCAGGACGTGATCGGCGCCGAGGCCGAACTTCGCAAGGGTCGACCGGGCGTCCGTGACGGCGAGCCCGGTGCCCGCGATGAAGGCGTCGAGGAGCGGCCGGTCCCCGCGGAACGCGCGCCGGGCCTGGTCCATCTCGCCGAGGACGACGCTCGACCCGAGGCGCTGCTCTCCGGCCGTGAGCGGAAGGCGGCCGAGCAGCGCCGCGACGAGGGTGGTCTTGCCCGCGCCGTTCACACCTGCAACGGCAACGCGCTCGCCCCACGTGATCTCGACGTCCACGGGCCCGAGCGTGAACGCGCCCCGGTCGACGACCGCGCCCGCGAGCCGGGCCACGAGGTCGCCGCTGCGCGGTGCGTCGGCGATCTCGAGCTGCAGGCGCCAGCCTTCCCATGGCTTCTCGACGGGCTCGAGCCGTTCGAGCGCCCGTTCCGAGACCTTCGCCTTCGCGCCGAGCTGCTGCGCGCCGCGGATGCGGGCGCCGCGAATCATCTTGTCGGGCTCGTCGTCGCGTTTCGCACGTCGCACGCTCCGCGCCGCCCGCTCGCGCTGGTCGCGGGCGCGTTGCTCCAGGCGCGCCCGCTCCTCGCGGTACGACTCGTACTGCGCCTCGGCCTGACGACGGGCGCGCGTCCGAGCCTCCTCGTACGCGGCGAAGCCGCCCGCGTACTCGGTGGCACGGTGGATCTGCTCGTCGAGCTCGAGGACCGACGTGACCGTGTGCTCGAGGAAGGCGCGGTCGTGGCTGACGATCACGACGCCCCCGAGCGGGGTGAGGAACCGTTCGAGCCGGTCCAAGCCTGGGAAGTCCAGATCGTTGGTCGGCTCGTCGAGCAGGACCACCTCGAACCGGCTCAGCAGGATGGCTGTGAGTGATGCGCGTGCTGCCTGGCCGCCGGACAGCGTCGATGTCTCCTGGTCGAGCAGGGCGGATGGCAGGTCGAGGTCGTCACACACCGTGTGGGCGCGGGCTTCGAAGTCGGACCCACCGGCGGCGAGGTACTGCTCGAGCGCGTCCTCGTAGGCGTCGTCGCCGCCCTGCTCGCCGACGGCCAGGGCACGGGCTGCGGCTTCGAGCTGCTGCTCGGCGCGGGACACGCCGGCGCGTCGGGCGAGGAACGCGAGCACGGTCTCGCCGCGTCGGCGGTCGCGTTCCTGGGGCAGATACCCGACTCGCAGCTCGGCAGGCGCGCGCGTGACCGTCCCACGCTCGGGCCGGTCGAGACCGCCGAGGAGGCGGAGCAGCGTCGTCTTGCCGGAGCCGTTCGGGCCGACGATCCCGAGGCGCGTGCGTGGGCCGACGGTCAGGTCGACGCCGTCGAGGACGGCGTGGCCGCCGAACGATCGAGCGAGGTCGCGGGCAACGAGCGAGAAGGAAGAAGACATGCGCGGATCCCGGGTGGGCGAAAGAGGGGCCGGGTTCGGGATCGACGCGCTACATCGACCCTGAAGCGTAGGCGCGATGGCTGGAAGTGCCTCCGCTCTTTCAGGCCCGTCGACGGAGATCGACCGTGATGAGCACCACGACAGCGGAGCGTGAGGAACGCGCCGACCACACCGCCTCCGAGGTAGCTCATCCAGACGCCACCGTGCAGGCGGGCCCGCCGGAACGCGGTTTCGACGGCGTCGTCGCGACGCCGGGGCGTTCCGGCGCGGCGCAGGTCGCGCCACGCGTACCAGCCGTTCACGCTCTCCTCGGCGAGGTGCGTCAGGATCCCGGTCACGAACGTCGTATGGACCGGGACGCCGGCGACGCGGCGCAGCGCCGCGTTCTGCCATCCCATCGCGAGCACGGCCAGAACAGCGAGCACGTAGTAGTCCCACGACCCGCCCCTTGCGTCGTGACCGTCGAGCACGGCTCGGCCCACGAGCATGAACGCCAGCAGGAGCCCGGCCTCGACACCCAGCACCCGGGCCGCCGGCGCGGGCGCGGACCGGCGCCGAAGCGCCTCGACCAGCGCGATCCCGCCGGCGACGCCGAGGGTGAACACGATGATCGGAACGAGCCGCTGGGCGGCGAGGCTCCAGTCGCCGTCGCCCACGAACACGCCGAGCCGGACCGTGTTCCCGCTCATGTGCGCGACGAACAAGCCGGCGAGGGTGAGGAAGCCGGCGGCGTCGACGTACCCGGCCACCACCGCGAGCGGGAACGCCAGGCCGTACGCGGCACGCGGGATCTCGACCTCGGGCTCGGCCACACGCTCCTCCGGGATCGGCGAGCACCGTAGCGGGGCCCACCGCGCCGGGCTCCGGCCGTCGCGAACCGGGGTCCTACGACTTTCGACCGACGCAAGTCCCGTCCCCGGCCCGATGTGGCGGGCTCGTCCCGTCCGTACCGTCGATCCCAATGGAATCGCGCAACCAAGGAGCCACGATGCCGAATCGTGCACTGATCACCGGAGCTTCACGGGGCCTCGGGCTCGCGCTCGCTCGCACCCTCGCCGCCGACGGCTGGGAGCTGGTCATCGACGCCCGTGGGGAGACGCAACTCCAGGCCGTCGCCGCCGAGCTCGGCGACCGGGCGTCCGTCGACGCCGTCCCGGGAGATATCGCCGACGAAGCTCACCGCCTCGACCTCGCCGCCGCCGTCGACGCGCTCGGCGGAGGTCTCGACCTTCTCGTGCACAACGCGAGCCTGCTGGGGCCCAGCCCCCAGCCCGCGGTCGCCGACTACCCGCTCGACGAGCTCGAGCGCGTCTACGCGGCCAACGTGTTCGGGCCGCTGCGGCTCACCCAGCTGATGCTGCCGTGCATGGGACCCGACGCCCGCATCGTCTCCGTCACCTCCGACGCCGCCGTCGAGCCCTACGAGGGCTGGAGCGGCTACGGGTCGTCGAAGGCCGCGCTCGAGCAGTGGACGCGCGTGCTCGCCGCCGAGCGACCCGACCTGCGCGTGTACGTCGTCGATCCGGGCGACATGCGCACGCAGATGCACCAGGACGCGTTCCCCGGCGAGGACATCTCCGACCGGCCGCTTCCCGAGGCGAGCAGGTCCGGATGCTGGTGGCGTACCGCACGACCGGCAAGCTCGTGGACACGACCTTCCGGAGCTTGCCCGACGTCGTCGAGCCCGGCGACCTGCTCGTGGTCAACACGTCCGCGACCGTGCCCGCGGCCGTCGCGACGCGAGACGGGCGCGTCGTGCACTTCTCGACCGAGGCGCCGAACAGCGACGACAACCGGTGGATCGTCGAGCTGCGACGGCCCTGCGGCGCCGGGAGCCTCCCAGACGCGACCGCGCAGCCGAGCGACCGCGTCGAGCTCGACGGCGGAGGCGCGCTCGATCTCGTGAGTCGATTTCCCCAAAACGGGCCGCCTCGCCTCTGGGTGGCCGAGCCGCGACTCTCGACCCCCGTGCTCGAATACCTCGCGCGCTACGGCCACCCGATTCGGTACGGCTGCACAGAGCTGTCTTCGCCGATCGACGCGTACCAGACCGCCTTCGCGGTCGACCCTGGGAGCGCCGAGATGCCGAGCGCGGCGCGTGGGTTCACCCCCGAGCTCGTGACGCGGCTCGTTACGAAGGGTGTCGGCATCGCGCCGATCACACTCCACACCGGCGTGAGCTCGCAGGAAGCCCACGAGCCGCCGTACCCGGAATGGTTCCGCGTCCCCGTCGAGACGGCCGAGCGCGTGAACGCCACACACGACGCGGACCACGCCGTCATCGCGGTGGGCACGACACCGACCCGCGCGCTCGAGTCCGTCGCCGACGCCGACGGGCGGGCGCACCCGGGTGCGGGCTGGACCGAGCTCGTCGTGACGCCCGCTCGCGGGGTGCGCCTGGTCGACGGGCTGCTCACGGGCTGGCACGAGCCCGAGGCGTCGCACCTCCAGCTGCTCGAAGCGGTGGCGGGCCGCGAGCTTCTCGACCGGAGCTACGACGCCGCGCTCGACCTCGGATACCGCTGGCACGAGTTCGGCGACCTGCACCTGATCGCACCATGATCCTGGTTACCAGCGCGACGGGCAATGTCGACATGGTGGAGCAGTAGGGCTTCTCCTCGTCGCGCCGAGGCGCGATGCTGACCGTATGAGCCTGCGCCACGGCCGTGCGTGCCACTGGCGAACGCTCCGGTTGCACGCGTCCGTTCGCTGCGCGCGCTGCGGTCTTCCCATCGAGCACCGATCGGCGGCGGCGCCTTTCTACGGGAGCGCCGCTCGGACGGGCACGATCTTGGCGTTAGCGTGAAGTTGCACCGGTGCCCTCCTTGGGACTGTTGGCGTTTGAGCACCTTCAGTCTCCAAGGAGGCCCGGGCTGACGAACGTCTTTGGGATCTACACCTAGCCCCCGGCGACCGGCGCGTCCCCGATGACGTGCTGCTCGCGCAGGCGCGCCAGCTCCTCGTCGCCGACGCCGAGCTCGTCGCCCAGTACCTCGTCGTTGTGTTGACCGAGCAGCGGGGCGGGCTCGTGCCAGTACCGTTCCGGCCCGGCTGAGAAGCGAACCGGCCAGCTCGGGTAGTCCTGCTCCCCCATCAGCGGGTGCGGGACCGGTTCGAAGAAGCCCCGTGCCCGCAGCTGGGGATCGTCGAGCGCCATGTAGGCGGGCACCATCGGCGCCGCCGGGATGCCGGCGTCGAGGAGCTCCTTCGCCGCCTG
>WNGE01005284.1_pt1 | contig 14636 bp, 15 predicted proteins | sample 5400651 | NCBI WGS metagenome assembly WNGE01 (sample SAMN13153370, study PRJNA577476) | soil metagenome | isolation source: 60 cm soil or saprolite under grassland replicate 2 | place: USA:California | collected 2016-06-15 | reverse complement strand
TACAGCGCCCCCAGCGCCGGACCCGCCCCCTGGGACCTGTACGAGGTGACGCCCACCCAGGCGATCGCCGTCGCAACCGGCGAGCCCTTGGGCGCTACGCGCTGGCGCTTCGCCCAGTGACGGCGGTAGAGCGAACGGGAATCGTACTGGCCAGCACGGCCATCTCCCTGGACGGCTTCATCGCCGGGCCCAACCACGAGATGGACTGGATCTTCGATCACCACTTCCTGCCGGAGGGACCGATCGACATCGTCGAGGAGCTGATCGCCACGACCGGCGCGATCCTCAGCGGTCGCGGCAGCTACGACGTCGGCGAGGGCTCCAGCCGCGGTGAGACCAGCGCCGCCTTCGGTGGTCGCTGGTCCGGCCCCGAGTTCGTCCTGACCCACCGTCCGCCCGCCGATCCGCGCCCAGGGTTGACGTTCCTGTCAGAGGACATCCGGCAGGCGGTCGCCACCGCTCGGGCCGCAGCCGGCCCCAAGAATCTGCTCGTGCTCGGAGCCAACGTTACCCAGCAATGCCTGGAAGCCGACTTGGTCGATGAGATCCTCCTCTTCCAGCTGCCCGTCCTGCTGGGCGACGGCATCCGCCTCTTCGGGCGTCCCGGCTACCGGGAGGTGCTCTTCGAGACTATCCTGGCGACCCGCTACGGCCAGGCGGTCGCGCTGCACTTCAGGCGACAGAGGGCCTGATTAAATTTAGGAGGACACGAGAGGACACTACGAGTCGGGCGATCGAGTACAGGAGGACACTGGAGGAGCCGCCGGGACACCCGAGGACACACCGCTACGCCGGTTCGGGACCGTGAGGCCCCGGGTTCAAATCCGGGGCCCCCGACCAGATTTTGAATTCGAAATCATGTTGTGGCGACCCTGCCTTGAGGCGATTCCGGCCTTGGAGGACACAGGGAGGACACAGAGCTGCGGAAATCTGGATAAGAGGCGTTCGCCAGTGTCGTCGCGTCGGCGTTCGAACCTAGGGCGCTGACGGTCCTGCCCGCCCTGCCTCCATCAAACCCAGGGCAGTTCACACTGACTGCCAATCGAATAAAGCAAGCGCCTCCAAGAAACCCAGGCGATTCAGCCAGAGCCCACCTGAGTTTCGTAGATCAGATCTTGACAGCCCGCTTTTGGGCTACGTCCCGAGGGCCAGGCCCACATTCGGGGATCAGGGCGCTGGCCTTGCGCTGCCAAAGGTCCAGAGGTTACCCTCGATGTCCCGAGCGCTGTAACCGCGTAGGCCTTCGGCATCATGGGGGTCGCTCAGCAGTTCGGCGCCGGCTGACTTGGCTCGCGCGTAATGTGCGTCGACATCATCCACCGCTACATAAAGCCACCCTCGACCCGTATGGGTGCCATAGAGTTCGTCAGGGCGCTCGGCCTCCACAAGCACCAGGCCGTTGTGATGGATCAAGACGGCGTGTCGGAAGTCATGATCCCCGCCGTTCTCGATGCGTGCATCGAGTCCGAACGCACGCGAGAGCCACGCCAGCGCGGTGCCGACATTGCGAAAAGTGAGTACCGGATATACGTCCATGAACCCTGTTCGGGGCTACTCGAATCTTCGATAAACGAGGTCGAAGTCCTTCTCCCACAGCGAGCCGTCATCTGACGTCTCCCAGCGAGCTGCGATGGCTTTACCTCCCGGCTCAAACGAACCGATAAAGCGCTGATTGAATCCAGGGGCCTCTCTCCAGATCTTCCAGATCCCATCGACGAGACTCATCTGGTACACACGGCTTACGCCGCGCGAGTCGTGGTAGAGGGACGTAAAGTCATCTCTTGAGTCATCGCCTCCGATGATCCAGGTCCCGCTTGGAAACTCGCCTCGCTCAACCTCATCACGGACCATCAGGTACGCTCCGTCTTCGATCCAGGCAACCTTCGACCGACCTCTAAAGTCTGGAAACTGCGGACTTTGCATCGTCCACTCCCCGAGGAGGCTAGCAATCGATGCAGGCGATGTGGTGGATTTTCTCTTCATGATTGAACCACCCGATATGTGATGTGGGTGACGCCGGGCGCGTCGATGACGCGCACGACTGACAGGTCGTACTTCTTGGGGTCGAGATTGCCGAACAATGGGACCCCCCGCCCAAGCAATACGGGCACGAGGTGGATCGTGATCTCGTCAAGCAGCCCCGCCGCCAGGCATTGCTGCACGATCTTGGAGCCCATCAGCGAAACTTCCTTGCCGCGGGCGGCGGCCCTGGCTCTTTCGATGGCGTGTTCGACGCCATCGGTGACGAACGTATAGGGAGGGTCTCCCTTGGGCATCCTCTCGGGCACTTGATGGGTAACCACGAACAAAGGGATGCCGGGTTGTGGCCCGTCCCCGCCCCATGCGTCCGAAACTTCGTAGGTCCGGCGGCCCGCAACGACTGCGCCAACGCGATCGGCGAACTCATCGAACAGCTCCGCGCTGACCGCGGACATCTTGAAGGAGGGATACCACCGGCTTGGGGTGTCACCGTCGCTGAACCAGTCGAAGAGTCGGTCGCCGCCAATCCCAAGCGGTTGCTTGGGGCTGTCATCGGGACCAGAGATGAAGCCGTCAAGCGACATCGAGACGTCGATAACAACCTTCCCTCTAAGACCCTTTGTCGCACTCGATCGCCGACTATGGGGTCCAATGCTCGGCTTAGTGCGTTCCATTGTTTACCTCCTGACTCGAATTGGATTTCAAAATCTCTTTCCCGGTCCGATTTAGCCGGTCCCGGTGGCTGAACTGTCAGGCCCGGACTTGAGCACCAGGCCAGCTATGATCGCAGCGCTCAGGGTGATCGCGGCGCCGAGCAGGCTGGCTACGTGCATGCCCTGGGTGAACCCATCGCGAGCGAGCACCGTCAGCATCGCGCCGCTGTCCGAGGGCATGTGATCAGCCAACATGAGGGCTGCGCCAAGGGTGTTGCTCGCCACAGCCACTGACTGTGTCGACAGCAAGGCATCATGAGCAATCTGACTGCGGTAGACGGCGAGCCCGACAGCGCCCAGGAGAGCTATGCCCAATGCTCCTCCCAACTCCGTGCTGGTCTCCGACATGCCCGCCGCCATCCCTGCATGTTCACGAGGAACCGCCCCAACAATGAGGTCGGTCGCGAGTGCAACGGCAGGGCTGACGCCGAGGGCCAGAAGGACAGTGCTGAATGCGGCGACCATCAGTCCCGCCGCACCGTAAACCTGCGTCAGCATTGCAAACCCTACGGCTGCCACGACCAAGCTGGCCGCAATTGCGACTCCGGCTCTGATCCGACCAGCTAGAAGCGGCGCCGCCGCCGAACCAAGGATCAGACCGACCGCCGACGGAAGTGTCCAGAGGCCCGCAGCCCAGGGCGAGAGTCCGACTACCAATTGAAAGTATTGGGCGACAAACATGAAGACGCCACCAAGAGCGAGCAGACTCAGAAGGTTGATCGCGAGAGCTGAACTAAAGGCCGGGATCCGCAGCAGCCGCAAATCAAGGAGCGGATCAGCCAGCCTTCCCTGTCGCCTGACGAAGATGACTCCGACCGCGAGTCCCACAACCATGGCGGTTATCGAAATCCAGGTCACGCCATCTTGGGCGAACTGCTTGATCGCGTAGATCACCGGCAGCACCGTGAACAAGGAGAGCGCGATACTGACGAAATCCAGTCGGCGCGGGTTGGGATCGCGAAACTCTGGCAGCAGCGACGGCCCGAGGATCAGCAGCATGATCATGACCGGAACTGCCAGGAGAAACACTGAGCCCCACCAAAACCGCTGCAACAGCAGACCGCCAAGCACCGGTCCGAGCGCGGCGCCCGCTGAAAAGCTTGTAACCCAAACCGAGATTGCGACGGTACGTTGGCGCGGATCCAGGAACATGTTGCGTATCAGCGACAGCGTCGACGGTGCCAGTGTGGCAGCCGCGATGCCGAGGATCGCACGGGCCACGATCAGCGTCTCGGCACTTGTCGAGAATGCGGCGAACACTGAAGTGACGCCGAACGCCACCCCGCCAGCCAGGAGCAAGCGGCGGCGGCCAATGCGGTCGCCGAGGTTTCCCATTGGAATCAAGAACCCGGCGAGCAAGAAGCCGTAGATGTCGAGCATCCAGAGCAGTTCGGTGCCACTGGGCCGTAGCGATACGTTGATCCGTGGAACTGCCAGGTTGAGAACCGTGAGGTCCATCGAGTAAAGCAGGCATGGAAGGGCGAGCACGGCGAGTCCGATCCAATCCCGACGAGTCGCGCGTAGCATTAACCTCGGCTGAGCCTCCCTGATCAGCCGGATTCCATCAGTCGTATCCGCGTCAAGGTCTCGAATAACAGACATCTCCATGGCTCTCCCGGACTTGTTTATTCCGTACTCGACCGATTACGTCGATCGGCTAACCGTTTGATCCTTTAAGGCTTAGAGCGAGCTACTACCCGACGGGCGCGCCGGCCAGTCCAAGTTGGGTCAGGAATTCGAGTTGGTCTAGGTAGACGTGCTCTGATGCGATCCGCCCGTCCTCGATCCGATGCACAAACACTTGGCGAAGGTTGATTGGCTTCCCGGTGGGCGCGATCGAGCCGCTGGGCGTGCTCAGCGGTCCTGTATGCGTTCCCGTGAACAAGGCCTCGGTCGCAGCCATGTCTTCAGTCGCCACCTGCCCTATGCGTGCCAGCCTTCCGTCAGGGAAGGCCGACCAGAAGGTCTGCACGTAGTGCTTCACCTGGTCGCGGCCGCGGAATGTGATGCCCCCTGGGAGCATGTACTCGACGTCAGGACGCTGATTGTCGAGAAGCTTGTCGATATCCCTGGCGTTGAAAGCGACCATGTTGCGATTGACAACGTTCACTGCGCCTGACATTTCCTCAACTCCTAATTGTTCAGTCGACGGCATGAGGCAATGATGCGAGATGCCACCGAGCCCGACTAGAAGTCGATGTCGTCAATTGCTGATGACGTTCGTCATCGCGATCAGGCGACAGCGTCCCGTTCATCTCAGGGGGGCATGCCCCGGAGCCGAACTCCGATGGTGCTCAACGAATTTGCGGGCACGACCAAGTGCCGTGCCCGATGACAAATGTCATCAAGAAATATCTACAGCGGCATCTGGCGCAGCCACGCGTCGAGCCGGAGACTCAGGTCAATGGCCACCAGCCTTTCCGTCGTCGTGCTGGGCTCCGAGGGGCCGGATTTCCCGCCGGTCCGTTCGGGGATCGGCCACGAGCGGCTGCGACCCCAAAAACATCTGGCCAACCGGCCGATCGCCCGATTTATGCTCCATCTCGTGAGCCGGTCTGTGGCACCAACCACTTGGCGCCGGCTTGACCGGGCGAGCTGGTTCATCTGGCTGGCGACGGCCGCGGCCGTCATCTTCAGTGTCGCCCAGCCGGCCACGCGGGTCTACAGCTTCGCCGCCGGTCCGGCTGAGCTCGGTCCTGGTCAGGCTGTGTACGCGGCGCTGGCGTTTGCTTGCTACCTGCCGATCCAGATCTGGTTGGTGCTTTCGCTCGCCCGCGGCCATCGAGGCTGGCCGCAATGGATCGGCTTGGCCGCGATGGCGACCGTGATATTTGCAGTCATGCCTTTGGTCGGCGTGGGATGGGTTGGGATGATCCCCGTGCTCGGCGCGCTTACCTGCGTCACGCTTCGCCCGCCCTGGTCGGTGGTCGGGTTCGGCGTCCTGCTGGCTGCACCGGGCGTGCTCACCTCCGCCTTGGGCGCCCCCGACTTCGCCCTCTACTTCACGATGGGGATACTGCTCTGGGTCCTCCCCCTGGTTTTCGTCATCTGGATGATCGACGTGGCAAGACAACTGCGGCGTGCCAGGCTGGCCCTCGCGGAACAAGCCATCGTGCGCGAACGGCTGCGCGTCGATCGCGAGCTGAGCCGCACTGTGGGCGACGGCTTGCGGTTGATTGCCGCGAGCGGGCAACGAGCCGCCGAGCTTGCCTCCACCGATCCCCCGCTGGCGGCGCGCGAATTGAAGGCGCTCGTTAAGAATGCCCGCGACACGCTGTCCGAGGCGCGCAAGAACGTCAGGCGATACCGGGAGACTTCGCTTCGAGCTGAGCTGGAAACCGCCGCCACGCTTCTGGAGGCTGCCGGCGTTAGCGTCCAGCTCGACGTTGCCTCGGCCGATGCGGCCGATGGTGATGAATCGGAGCGGGCAAGGCTGCGTCGCGAGATCGCCCATCTTCTTGCCGGAGCCGCACCAAGGTCGGTGACGATCCGCGTCGAAACAGTTGACGGTCGGATCCGCTATCAGCTAAGAGCGGATTCGGATCAGCGAACGGTGGAGGCATCGACGAGATGAGCACCTTTCTCAGCGCATCGGGCGGCGGGGCGCGCCCGGCCAGCCGCACTGCCATCTGGCTACTGATCGCCATTCACATCGCGATCGCCGGTGTTGCTCCAACATTCACGAGCTTTGGTGGCCCGGGCGGTCACCCGACGGGCAGCCCGCTGATCGCCTATCCGCTGGCGGCCGGGATTGCCATGCTTCAGCTCAGGCACAGCCTTGCCTTCGCGCTTGGTGGGCGGCCCCGCGGCGCGACATGGACTTTTCTTGCCTTGGTGATTCTGGTCAACCTTCCCGTCTTATGGTTCGGCTGGAACTGGATCGTCACTGAGGTCTTCGTAATGGCGTCTGGAGCAATGCTTCTTCCCGGCTGGTTGAGGTTCGCCGGTGTGATTGCTCCTATCGTGGGGGTCGACATTGCCGCCGTGATCGCGGACTGGGGTCAGCCAATTGGAATCATTCTCTTCGACATTTTTTATTTCACGGAAGCCCCCCTTTTCATATTTGTCGGCATCTACGCCTCGGCGCGGCTGCTGCGACTCCTGAACGAACTTCACGAAACCAGAGCGGAGTTGGCGCAGCTGGCTGTAGGCCAGGAACGCCTGCGAATCTCTCGAGACCTGCATGACCTGCTTGGCCACAGTCTGTCCGCCGTGTCGCTCAAGGGCGACCTGGCGATCCGACTGCTGCGCAAGGATCAGAAGCAAGCCGTTGCCGAGATACAGAGTCTCACCGAGGTTGCGCGCGAGGCCCAGCGCGGCATGCGAGCCGTCAGCCGTAATGAGCATGCGGTTTCGCTGCACTCGGAAGCTGAGGCGGCCGCAGCTCTCCTGGCCGCGGCCGGTGTCGACGCACACATCGCGCTCGATCTCGGAGATCTGCCTCCCCAGCTCGAGCGCATGCTGGCGTGGACGGTTCGGGAGGGTGTGGCCAACGCCCTGCGCCACAGCCGGGCGCGCCGCTGCTCGATCAGTGCGGCCCGCCGCGAGGGAACCGTTTTCCTCGAAATCGTCAATGACGGCGTGCTTACTGGGCATGGAGACGGCACTGGGCTGACCGGGATTGCCGAGCGTGCGCGCGCCCTGTCGGGGACCTCGAGCTGCGAGACGGCTGATGGCCAGTTCTGGCTCCACGTGCAGGTCCCAGAGGGCGTCGCGTGATCCGCGTGCTGGTCGCCGAGGACATGCACATGATCCGCGGTGCGCTGGTCGCGCTGCTTTCGCTCGAGGAGGACATGGAGGTGGTCGCGGAGCTCGACCGCGGTGATACGGTCGTCGAGACGGCCGTGCGCAGTCATCCCGACGTTGCGATCCTCGATATCGATCTGCCTGGACTTGACGGACTTACGGCCGCGGATCAACTCTATCGGCGGCTGCCGGACTGCCGGACGTTGGTGCTCACCGGGTTGAGCCAGCCGGGCAACTTGCTGCGAGCGCTCAAGGTGCACGTGCGCGGATTCATCCTCAAGGACGCGCCTGCAGAAAAGCTGGCGGACGGCGTACGTCGCGTCTTCAATGGCGAGCGAGTCATCGACCCGGAGCTGATTGCGGCGGCCCTGGAAACCGGCAGCACGCCCTTGACCTCCCGCGAGACGGACGTGCTTCGGGCCGCCCAGAGTGGGATCTCGACTCATCAGATTGCTGAGCGCCTGTCGCTGTCGCCGGCGACGGTCCGAAACTACCTGTCGAACGCCATAAGCAAGGTCGGTGGTCGAAATCGGATTGATGCCATCCGGATCGCCACTGATGCCGGCTGGCTGTGATCGATCGGACCTAGGACACCCCGGTTACTCTCGACCGATGACTTGTCGTTGTTTTCTCTCTATTCCCTTCACCAATACATTCGCCGCGATCGCGCCCACCCAGTCGATGTCACGACGCCCATCGCAAAAGGGGGAGTGTGGGCGAACCGAAACTGCGATCTACGCTTCTGTGCCATCACTAGCTCCGAGATCCAGTCTCTTCCCGTTCTGACCACAGTCGCCAGAGCAAGATGTGGTCGGTGAACACGAGCGCCTGGGCATTTTCGTCCGCACCTGTCGACTGTCATCACACCGCATCGGCGCCCCCTGGATGTCGGGGGCACGGAGATCCTGGCGTAACACCCTGTCGCCGAGAGCTACCCAGCGACCCTCGTGATCGTGCCAGTACTGAGTGATCCAATGGTCGACGCCTTGCCCCGGCTGGAAGTAGGTGCCAAAGCCACAGCGAACGCGAGGTGCGACGCCGCGGTGGCGCAACAGAGCACAGCTCAATACCGCGAAGTGGCAAGTGCAGATCACTCTTCGGTGCGGCTGGCGCGGCACATCCAGGGGCGCAGGATCCAGGGTCAACGGCGCGTCGATGAGCTTGCCGACTCGCAGAATCGTGCTGCGGGCATGCCCAGCTTGTCAGCATCGCCGGCTGAATGACCAAGCAGTTGACTGAGCGGCAGATTCCAACCGGATCGAGTGAGATGCGATCCAGCATTGACTGATTGACGCTATCGAGGCGGGTCAGCCGACCTGGCGTCGCGTAGTCGATCGCTACCGTCAATCCGGGCCGACTCAAGGGAGACCACCGAAACGTGCCAGCTCCGAACAGTTGGGTGTGGATCCCGGTCGCGGGCGATTCGGCGCCCGACGCTAGGCAGCGTCGGACGCCGCCTCGCTGTCCTCAATTTGCTATGGCCGGGCGCTGACGCGGCGCGCGCCGCATCGCAAGCCCGGCGATCCACCAGGCGCGCACACCGAGCAGCCGGATCAGGCGCCAAATGGTCGGCACTGTGGAGTCGGCCATCAAACGGCTGTTCTCGATCTCACGCTAGATGTCTTTGAGCCTCTCCCAGGCAACGTCTTGGTTGACGTACGGATTCACGAACCTCCCCTTGATTGATGCCGCGAGCGCGGCAACGACCCGTTACTTCTTCGTTCTCCTGTCGCGCCGTCGATCCGGTCCTCCAGCTTCCACGTTCGTTCGCATCGCCAGACGATGTCCAGCAGAGATTCCAACTGGGTCGGAAGGTCTGGAGCCGCTTTACGGTCGGACTTCATCCGACTATTTCCTGGGACCATCTGTGTGACCTCCGGAACACTTCGTCGTTCGTCATGACTGGAGTTTCCGGCACCCACGGCTCAGGCGAAAGATGCCGATGTGGTCAGTTCGAAATGACGTTTGTCAACCCGGATGAAGGAACCGATGACAAATGTCATCCAGAGCCTTCGACATGGGCATCTTCCCGAAGCGGCGGATTGGCGGCCGCGGCCGCATCCCAAGCCGCAGGGCAGACCCTTCGACATCATCAAGCCCAACCAGCTCTGGCAGACCGACATGACCGCGATCTGGTGCGGCGAGGACGGCTGGGCCTATCTCACCCTGGTGATGGATTGCTTCTGCCGCTCCATCCTGGGCTGGTCGTTCACGCTGCGCTGCCGAGGCCCGCGACTTCAGCCCAGCCCTGGAGATGGCCTGGTCCACCGCCTTTCCTTACGGCGTCGACAAGGAGGAGATCGCCGAGCTGGTGGCGCGTCATGACAACGGGACCCAGTTCACGTCCAGGCACTATCGCGAAGTCGCCGACGGGCTCGGCATCAAGGTGTCGCGGACGCGCTATCGCCACCCCGACGGCAACGCACTGGTGGAAAGGATCTTCCTTTCCTTAAAGAGAGAGGAGGTGTGGCCCAGCGAGTACGAGAGCTTCGCCCAAGCCCTGACCGCGGTGCAGGCCTGGATCGACGACTACAACCGCGAGCGTCCGCACCAGGCGCTCAGCAACCGCACCCCGTCAGAGGTCCGCGCCGCGGCCCTGACAGCAACGCAATCCGCAGCCTGATGTGTCAACGCCAGGAGGGGTAACTACGGACGCGACAACCCAATTCGGAATCGCGACCCGGCGATACGGCGGATTGCTCTGGATCAGGAAGGTTGAAGGCTCGAAGCCTTGCCGTCGGCTACGCAGTTGGAGCCGGGCGAAAAGGCGGGATTGCTCGAGTACGTCGTTGACCCTTAGTTGTCGCCTAAGCTGGCCGGCGCCAGCTTGCAAACCTCAGCCGTAACGCGACGCGCCTCTTGGGACAGCGCCAAAATGTCCACCGCAGTAGACAGAATTGACTGCCAATCTTGACTGCCAATCGGATGGATCCTGCCAGACGAGGGCGGTGAACTGCCCTGGGTTTGATGGAGGCTCAGCCCGAACCGAGTCATGGAGGTAAGACGCTGTCGGGTCCGACTGTCGGAGGCTAACGAGGGACCTCGACTTAAACACGGAGACCGCGCCCTTCAGCTCTCGGACACTGCGGTGACTGTTGCGACGCGAGCGCCCGCGAGCAACGATCCGAAGCGGACTGCTGCATTGCTCCGCATTCTCGAAGTTACGTGGCCATACAGCTCGAGAGTGGTCTGAACGTTGTCGTGGCCGAGCCGATCGCTCACAGTCTTGACGTCGACCCCCGCTTCGAGGAGCAACGTGGCGTGGGTGTGACGAAGGCCATGCAGCCCGATGGCCGGCACAATCGCCAGTTCGCGCACCCGACGCGCCGACCTGGACCTCGTCTTCCGTCGCCCTGGCGGCTCGCCTGAGGATCCCAACGTCATGGGGCGGCGGAAGCGGATGGACGCGTCGGTCAGGCTTCGACGATTCGACCGCCCATGTCTCACAGACGAGCTCGGTGTCTTCGCTTGCAGGCCCCAGAGCATCGCGTGGCAGTCCGCAAATGGAGGCCACCGAGCCATCGCGGACGAGATGAAAGACCTTGTCTCCCAGGCCATAGCGCGCGACGAGAGCGCTGTGCTTAAAAGCCAAGGCAGCCTGAATCGTAACGTGGGCTCTATGGGCGTTGGCCGCGCCCTGGGCGGCCACGAGCTTCCTCCAACTGTCTGGCCGGCGGCTGCTCCGGGGCCGGCAGGAAGACGCTGAACGCCATCCGCCGCCGGCGCGCTCTGGTCGGAGCATTGGCGAGGCGGGGGCTGACCACGGTGGCAACATCGCGCATGAAATCGGCGAATTCGCGGTCGGTCAGCCACATGGCGGCGCCGCTGTAACTGACCCTGTCCCGGAGGAGGTCCGGTGGGCCCGCATCGAGATAGCGGTCGAAATCGGCGAGGAGGCCGGCGACAAAGTGCATGAAGGCCTGAGCGTGCTCGTCGCGGGTCATGGCAGCGGCTTCGGCCGGTCCAATCCGCGCGGCGAGGAGCCGAAGCGTGTACGTCCGCTCGACGGCGCCCCGGATCCGGCGTTCCGCGACCACCTGCAGCACCCCGGCCTTGGTCAGAAGCGCGACGTGGCGGTAGAGGCTGCCTGCGGGCACCTCGGCAAGCTCGGCCGCGAGCTGGTTGGTGGTCAGAGCCCGATCACCCAGGAAGGCCTTGACGATGCGAAGTCGCACTGGGTGCAGCAGGAGGTCGGCGCTGGCCATCAGCCGAAGCCTAGCCCATCGATCATAGAAACGCTAATATTTCAAGGAATGCGAACAATGGCCGATGCGCGTGGCGCTGTGGCAGGCGGCCGTGGCATCGACTGGGTTTCGGTCGGCGCATTCCTGCTTCTGACGTTCGGGCTTGCCTGGGCGTGCTTCATCGGGCTGACAGCCCTTGGCCTCCCGTTTGTGGTGAGCGGCAACGCCGGGATGCTGTGCCCGGCGATCGCCGCTCTTGCCGTGCGCCTCGTGCGCCACGAGCCGGTGCGCGGGCTGGGGCTGAGACCGCTCGGGCCTGGCCGCTGGTATCTCGCCGCGTACCTGATACCGCCGGCGCTGATCGTGGCCGGGGCGGGACTCGAGCTGGCGATGGGTTATCAGCGCTGGAGCCCCCACCTGCCGCCGCTGCCGCCTGGTCTCCCGCTGACTCCGGCGGAGCTGCTCGGGCTCGCGGCAGTCCAGGCGTTCACCGTGAACGCCGTCCTCAACCTCCCCTTTACCCTCGGCGAGGAGCTTGGCTGGCGCGGCCACCTCCTGCCGCGGCTGTCGCCGCTGCTGGGTGGCCCGACGTCGGCGGTTGTCGTCGGTGTCATCTGGGGCCTGTGGCACGCGCCGGTGCTCGCGCTCTTTGGGTTCGGTGCCGTCATTGGATTGCCTGGGCAGGGGATCAAGAGCTGGGCGCTGGCTCTCTTCTTCTGCCTGACCACCGTCCCACTTGGCGTGATCTATGCCTGGCTTCGCTTTCGTTCAGGCAGCGTCTGGCCGTGTGTGGTGGCCCACGCGATGGCCAATTCCGGGCTGGCCGCCCTGGCTGTGCTCGCCCTCTCCACTCCCAGCAGCATGTGGTTGGGCGGCCCAATCGGCCTTCTGGGCCTGGCCCCGGCCTGGGCGCTCGCCATCTGGCTGGTCGCGACCGGCCGCGTGCGGGCGCCGCGCGACGAACCGACGAGTGGCTGAGTTTTTCGCTGAGGATGACATTCAGAAACTTATAGAGGAGCTTGCGCTTCCGATGCGGCCAACGGGGCGTAATGAACCTGATCACCAAGCGCGATGACGACCCCGAGCGGACCACGTCGTGGACGGCGTAGCTAGTCAGTCACTTGACTCCGAGGGGCGGAGCTCGAAGACGGGCTGCCGCCGAACGTTAGCGATGTATTCGGGAAGGGAGTCGTCGATTCGGATTTGGAAGTAGCAGAGGACCGGCACCGGAGGTCGGTTGACCGCACCAACTACTGCGGCGACAAGGCGAGAGCGCGGGAAGGGTTCGAGCAGCTCGCGGATGAGAGGTCCAGCAACCTCAGGAGCCAGCTCACTTGCTTCGAACTTCTTTGATTCGCCGCGGCGAGTGATCACGGCCTCGCGCGTTGCTCGGATGTTGCGAACCCAGCCCACCTCCGCCGAGGAGGCCTGAACCAGTGCCCATTGGCCAAGGTCCAAAAATGCCACGGGGCACGTGCGCGGTCGCCCAGTTCCTCGCCCACGAACGGTCAGCAAGGCGTTTGGGCCAGGGTCGCGTAAGGGCGACGACAGTTGCCTCGTCATCGCAGGATTGAGGAGTCGGATCAGCCAGGGTGTACGAGTAAAAGCAATCGCGAAGGTGGCTACCACGAGAGCGCCGAGCCGCTGGCTGACTGACACAATCGTCGTACCTCTCTGGTATCGAGCCGCGCTCAAGCTGTGTCTACTTCAGCAGAGACTGGCGGCGGGAACACCTCGAAGACGGGCATGCCGACTGCGGTCTCGTCCGGGTGGTCGAGATCGACCTTGTCCATGTTGCGAACGAACCAGTCTCCAATCTTCGACGTTGCCGCGATGGGAACGATGACCTCCTTGATGAAACGCACCGCCTCGTCGTGGTCGAGCTCGATCGCGCGGACTTCCTCCCGTTTCCGACCGATGCTGATGGTGGCAATACCGGCCGCCCGCAGATTTCGAGCCCAGTTTGTCTCGCCGAACGGGCTGATGAAGCCCCTACGGCCGCCGTACTCGCAGATCGTGACCGGCGTCGTGCGCGGTAGTCCGGACCTCCTGCCCTTCACCGTCAGCAGGACGTCCGGCCCCATAGGGACACCCAGTGCGATCAACGGCTTGGCAATGACGTTGAAGTACGGAACCCACCGGGGTAGCCTGCGCTTGCCCCTCGCGTTGGTCGAGCCGTCGATTTCGCTCATTCTCGTTCCTCCCTTTCTTCAGTCACTCGAAAGGAGCCGCTGCAGGCTTGGGGCGATGAGTTCGATGACATCGTCCGCTGCCAGCGACGCAATTGGTTCGGCTCGAATCACATACCGACTCATGACGAGGCCGAGGATGTGGGTGCTGATCAGGGCGACGGCCGTGTTCGGATCGCTGACCGCCAGGCCCTCGGCCGCGGGCCCCCACAGCCGGCGCTCCAGGAGGTCGCGAAGCTGATCCGCCGCCTCCGGCTCGGCAGCCGCTGCGCGCACCAGGCCGACCAGCCTCGGGCCCGTTTCCGAGTTCTCGAGCATCCGCATGACCAGACTCGCTAGCCGTCGGCCCCTACCTTCCGCATCACCGCCGACGACGTGCGCGATGGCGGCGCCCGGCTCGAGTGGCAGTTCGGTCGCAGCGACGAAGAGAGCTTGTTTCGAGCCGAAGAAGTAGCCGACGAGCTTCTGGTCGACCTCAGCTTCGGCGGCGATCGAGCGCATCGAGGGGCGGTCATATCCGAGTTCCGAGAACTGGCGCCGGGCGGCGGCCAGGACCGCCGAGCGGGTGCCGCTGGCTCCTACTCTCCTGCCGCTGCGACGTCGCTCAGATAATTCCGCAGCCGCGGACTTCCTCACGCGCAGAATTATAGGTAAAGGTCGACGAAGGCCCTCCAAGCTACGTGTGGGGTTCAAAAATCATGTCTGGGGGCACTCACCGTGGCTGAGCGCCTAGTCACCCGGGCCAGCTAGGATTTCGCGCCGGGGTGCTGGTTTCTCTGGTCTATTCGCTGCTTCGGACTTTGCTAGACATGAATGCGACCAAT
>WNGE01017681.1_pt1 | contig 14637 bp, 15 predicted proteins | sample 5400651 | NCBI WGS metagenome assembly WNGE01 (sample SAMN13153370, study PRJNA577476) | soil metagenome | isolation source: 60 cm soil or saprolite under grassland replicate 2 | place: USA:California | collected 2016-06-15 | reverse complement strand
GCTCCTCGCACCCCTCGCATATCCAGATCGGGACCGGCGTGCCCCAGTAGCGGCTGCGCGAGAACTGCCAGTCGACGTTGTTCTTGAGCCAGTCGCCCATGCGACCCGTCTTGATGTGCTCGGGCACCCAGTTGGTCGCGTTGTTGTTCGCGATCAGCTCCTCCCGGCGTGCGGTCGTGCGGATGTACCAGGCGTCGAGCGCGTAGTAGATGAGAGGCGTGCCACACCGCCAGCAGAACGGGTACGTGTGCAGGATGCTCTCCGCCTTGTAGAGCAGTCCGCGCTCCTTCAGATCGTCGGTGATGACCGGGTCGGCTTCCTTGACGTGCAGGCCGGCGAACTTCTCGACGTAGGGCAGGAACTTCCCGTCCAGTCCGACGGTGTGCTTGAACGGGATGCCCTTCTCCTGGCAGAGGCGGAGGTCGTCGACGCCGTACAGCGCCGAGGTGTGGACCACGCCCGTGCCCTCTTCGGTGGAGACGAAGTCGGCGTCGACCACGTAGTGGGCCTTGCCTTCATCGGGGACCGAGTAGGGATACAGCGGTTCGTACTCCAGACCGACCAGGTCGCGTCCCTTCATGCGCTCGACCACCTCCGGCGGCTCCTTGAGGACTGTCAGGAGCGCTTCGGCCAGGATCAGGTACTCGTCGCCCTCCTTGACCTTGATGTAGTCGATGTCGTTGTCGACCGCCAGGGCCACGTTGCCGGGCAGCGTCCAGGGGGTCGTCGTCCAGGGCTTCCACATCTCGCTCAGGGCCCACCACACGGACTGGATGTAGTCGGAGGTCAGCGTCCAGTATGCGTGGTCGTAGTCCTGCCAGAAGGCCATGCGCTCGCTGAAGGCGCGCCAGTCTTCGACGTACTCATAGACGCTCTGGCGGCTTAGCTCGTTGAACCTCTCGACACCGATCTCGTTCTCGATCTCGAACTTGCCCGAGATCTTCAGCTTCTTCTCGACCTCGATCTCAACGGGCAGACCGTGCGTGTCCCAGCCGGCTTTGCGCTCTACGTAGAAGCCCTGCATTGTCTTGTAGCGGCCGAACAGGTCCTTGAACGCCCGGGCCAGGATGTGGTGCGTCGCGGGCTTGCCGTTCGCCGTCGGAGGGCCTTCGTAGAAGACGAACCGCGGCTTGCCCTGACGCAGGTCGAGCGAGCGCTGGAAGGTCTGCTCCTCCTTCCAGGTGGCCATGAGCTGTTTTTCCAGGTCAGGGAAGCTGACCCTTTGATCGACTTTGTCGAACATCAGGCCGAGAAGATGTTCCTCAGGACTGAGATCAGCAGGTAGGCGCCGAGCATGACGACCAGCGGCGAGAGGTCGATCCCCGACATGGGCGGCAGGATGCGCCGGACCGGGGCCAGGATCGGCTCCGTGACCCGATACGCGAACCGCGTCACGGCGTTGGTCGGGTACGGGCTGACCCATGAGAAGACGACGCGGATCAACATCACGATGATGAACACGTAGAGGACATCGATCAGGAGCCCGCCGATGAACGACATGTCAGGCGGGCCTCGGCCCAAACAGGACCTGGCCCAGGCGCAGCATCGTGCTGCCGGCCTTCACCGCTGCTTCGAAATCGCCACTCATACCCATAGAAAGGATAGGGAGCGCTTTCCCCAGCCGCTGCTGAGCTGCGTCGCGCAGGGTGCGCAGCTCGTTGAAGGCGGGCGTCGGGTCGCCGCTCGACGGGCCCATGGCCATCAGGCCTCGGATGTCGAGCATCTCCCCTACCTCATCGATCAGGTCCGCTGCGAAAGCGACGTCGACCCCCGTCTTCTGCTTCTCGCGGGCCACGTTCACCTCGACCAGCATGGGCTGCGCCGCATCCACGGCCGCGACTGCTCTGGCGATACGTGACGAGTCGATGGAATGGATGAGGGCGAAGCGGCCGGCGACCAGGTGCGCCTTGTTGGTCTGCAGGTGGCCGATGAGGTGCCACTCCGCGCCCTCGACCTCGCGCATCTTTCCCAGGGCTTCCTGGACCCGATTCTCGCCGAGCCTCTTCAAGCCGGCCTCGAGCGCCGCCCTGCACACATCGGTCCCAAAGCCTTTGGTCACGGCGACGATGGCGATGTCGTCCGGGTTGCGTCCGGCGAGCTCGATGCGCTCGCGGACCGCTCGTAGGTTGTCCCGAACTGTCACCGGAGGGCGACGATCGCACCGAACCGCTTGCCGTCCGGGTGGCGGCGGTGCGACGGAAAGAGGTAGCTCTCCTTCGTGCACATGCCGATTTCGTAGACGGCCTTGACCCCGGCGGCCTCGAGCTGCGCCGTGTTGGCGGCCGCCAGGTCGAGCAGCCATTTCCCTCCGGCGCCAGGGGCGACGAAGCGGGCGTCGAACTTCCCGGCCACCTCCTCGCCGACCTCGTAGCAGCGGCCGCAGATGCCCGGTCCGATGCCGGCCCGGATGTGGCGGCAGCCGAACTCGTCGCGCATGAACAGCGCGGCCGCAGACGCCACGCCGGCCGCCGTGCCGCGCCACCCGGCGTGGACAAGGCCGGCGACTCGCTTCTCGGGGTCCCAGAGGACGATTGGGTAGCAGTCGGCGAATGTGGCGAAGAGCGCCACCCCCTTTCGGTCGGTGACCAGGGCGTCGACGTCGTCGACCGACCCGCCGGGCCGGTCGACACGGGCCACGCCGGCGCCGTGCCGACCCGACGGCCAGGGTCGAAAACCCGTGCACCAGGCCGGGCTCGTCGGCCAGCTCGGGAACCATCAGGACTGCGGGCGTCGTCCGCATGCTTTTGAGCTTAGTCGGCGCTTGATTTGACCAAATCGAGGAACGCTACGAACGCCGGCTGCTGAGAACTTGCTCGATCTCTCTTTTTACTTGCTGCAGGTCCATGAACTCCCGGTAGACGGAGGCGAAACGGATGTAGGCGACCTCGTCCAGGTCGCGAAGCCGGACCATGACCATCTCGCCGATCTCTCCGCTGGGGATCTCCACCCGCCCCGACCGCCGGAGCTCGGCCTCGATGTCGTCGACGATCGCCCGGAGTCGCTCCGGCGAGATGTCGCGCTTCTCCGTCGCCTTCTTCAGCCCGGTGAACAGCTTCTGGGGGTCGAAGTCTTCGCGGCGCCCATCCTTCTTGGTGACGAAGAAAGGGACCGTCTCAATCCGCTCGTAGGTGGTGAAACGCTGCCCGCACTGCAGGCATTCGCGCCTGCGGCGAATCGCCTCCCCGATCTCCGAGTCGCGGGAGTCGACCACCTTCAGGTCGTGGTGACCGCAGTACGGACAGCGCAAACAAAACTCCTTGGCCGGGCTACATCCGGTTGCGCAGGAACGCCGGGATATTGATGTCGCCGAGCTCTTCAAGTCCGAACTCGGGCCGGTCGATCGTACGACGCTGCGTCTCCTGCCTCGCTTCCTGCTGCGTCTTGCCGCCGAAGCCGGTGGCGATGACGGTGATCTTGATCTCGCCCGCCATGGTGTCGTCCCGGACGACACCGAAGATGATGTTGGCGCCCGGGTCGGCCGCGGAGCGGACGATCTCAGCAGCCCTCTGGACCTCCTGCAGTGTGATGTCCTTGCCGGCGGTGATGTTGAACAGGATGCCCTTGGCGCCGTCGATCGACGTCTCGAGCAGCGGGCTGGAGACCGCCTGCTTCGCCGCGTCCTCAGCGCGTGAGTCGCCCGCGCCGTGACCGATGCCCATCAGGGCCTCGCCCGCGTTCTCCATGATCGCCTTGACGTCGGCGAAGTCGAGGTTGATGACGCCCGGCTGCGTGACGAGGTCCGAGATGCCCTGCACGCCCTGGCGCAGGACGTCGTCGGCCATCCGGAAGGCCTCCTCGAGCGTCGTCTTCGAGCTGGCTACCTGGGCCAGCCGGTCGTTGGGGATGACGATGAGCGCATCGACCTGGCCGCGCAGGGCCTTGATGCCCTCTTCCGCGGTGTCGTTGCGGATCCGGCCCTCGAAGCCGAACGGTCGCGTGACGACCCCGATCGTCAGCGCGCCCGCCTCCTTGGCCAGCTCGGCGACGATGGACGCCGACCCTGTGCCCGTGCCGCCGCCCATGCCGGCCGTGATGAACACCATGTCCGACTCCTGGACTACGGCCGAAAGCTCCGTGCGGCTCTCGTCCGCCGCGTCGCGGCCGCGCGTCCAGTCGCCGCCGGCGCCCAGGCCGCGGGTGATCTTGTTGCCGATCTGGACCTTGACGTCGGCCTGGCAGCGCTCCAGCGCCTGCTTGTCGGTGTTGACCGCGATGAACTGGACCTTCAGGGCCTTGGAGACCATCCGGTTGACCGCGTTGCCGCCGCCGCCACCGCAGCCAACGACCTTGATCCGTGCTCGGCCTTCGTGCAGCTCGCTCTCTTTCATGACGATCAGGTGGTCCTCCTTGGAATGTGCTTTGGCCATGGCGAGCTCGAGTTGGTTCTTCGTGTGTTCTCTAGAAAAAATCGCGCAGCCACCTCACTGTTTTTTGGTACGTGGTTCCGAACGTTGCGGGCTGGCGCGTGTTGCCGTACACCGTGCGTGCACGCGCTCCCCACTTCACAAGGCCACCAGCGACGGCGAACGACGGTCCGTGCGCCTTGTCGGCCAGTCCCGCCAGCCCGAGCGGCTGGCCCAGGCGGGCCGACGTGTTGAAAACGACCTGCGCGGCGTCCATCGTTCCCATCAGCCGCGACCCGCCGCCGGCGATGACGACGCCGGCGGGCAGCAGCTGGTCGAAACCCGTCTTGCGGACCTCCTCGCGCGCCATCTTGAAGATCTCGACCATGCGCGGCCCGATGATCTCCGCCAGGAAGCGGCGCGGCAGTGCCTGGATCCTGTCGCCGCCGACCTGGCGGACCTCCACCTTTTCCCCGTGGTCGATGACGTCCGGCAGGGCGTGGCCGTAGTTGAGCTTGAGCTTCTCGGCCTCGTCCAGCGTCGTGCGCAGGCCGATCGCGATGTCGCTCGTGACGTGGTTGCCGCCGACCGGCAGCACGGCCACGTGCCGCGCCGAGCCGTCGTTGTAGACGACGACGTTGGTCGTCCCGGCGCCGATCTCGACGAGGCACACGCCGAGCTCGATCTCCTGCGCCGTCAGCACGCCCTCGCCCGCCGCGAGCCCGGAGCACACCACGTCCTCAACGTCGAAGCCCGCGCCGTGCACGCACTTGATCACGTTCTGGACCGCCGTCTGGGCGCCGGTGATGATGTTGGTCTCGACCTCCAGGCGGTGGCCGGTCATGCCGACGGCGTCGCGGACCCCGTCCTGGCCGTCGACGGTGTAGGCGCGCGGGATGACGTGGATGACCTGGCGGTCCGAGGCGACGCTGATCGCGCGGCTCGCCTCGACCACGCGCTGCACGTCGTCCTCACCGATCTCGTGGTCGGGATGCGCGACGGCGACGACGCCGGTCGAGTTCTGGCTCCAGAGGTGGGTGCCGCCCAGGGAGACGACGACCGATTCGATGCGGTGCCCCGCCATCCGCTCGGCCGAGACCGTGGCGGCCTGGATGGAGGCGATCGTTTTGTCCAGGTTGACGACCACGCCTTTGCGCAGGCCGTCAGAGGCAACCTCTCCCACCCCGAGGATGCTCACCGGAGCAAGAGGGTCGTCAGATTCTGCGATGACCACCGCGACCCGGCTCGTGCCAAGGTCAAGACCGACGGTTTTCTTCCGCCGCGACAAGACTGTGCTGAAACGCCTCCTGGAACGTGGGGATTGATGCTGGGCGGGTTGCCGGGATTATATCGGCTGCTGCGCAGTTGCGGGGCCAGATTTTGTATCCAGGGCGACAGTCGAGCCCAGGAGTAGTGGTTCAGACCGTCTTCGGGCAGGCCGCCAGGGCCTTGTTGATCCTCGTGATGTCGGGCTTCAGGTACTGGGCGATGGAGGCGAACTTGAACAGACCCTGGATGATCAGGGTCCGGCTCCCGGCCGCGTAGCCGCCGATCGCCTGCGACACGCCCTGCTCCATCCCCATCCAGTCGTACTGGAACTGCTGCATCGCGCGTCCGATGCAGACCGGGATGTCGCGCTGATTCTTGGCGATCGCCTCGTCGACGTCGAGCATCGCCTTGTTGAGGATGATCAGGGCGTCCTTGCACGCGGGCGGCAGCTTCGAGGTGCACCTGGTCTGGACAGCCGGACTCGCATCGAGGACCTCGTCCAGAGGAGGACCGATGTCCACGTTGAGGAAGCGATCCGCCCGCTCGTAGTCGGACAGGGTCGGTGAAGGTGTCGCGACCTGCACGGATGCGGCGCTGTCGGAGTTCGCGGCGAGCTGACCGCGCACGAACAGGACGGAGATGCCGATGGCCACGATCAGGGCGACGCCCGTGATGTAGATCCAGGCGCTCTCGATGCGCGGCGAGGGCCTGTTCCACGCAGGCATGGGCGCTTGCTGCTCGAGCACCGGCTCCGGCGAGGGAGCCGCGGACGGGGCGGGCGGCACCGGCTGGTCGAGCCACGCGGGCTGATCGGTCGGCGGAGACCCCGGCTGGCCCTGTGCCATGGCGCGGGCATTGTGCGCGCTCGGCCGTGAATTGATGCTCGCTTAACGGCCGGGTTACAGGTAGTGCCGGCGGATGGCGCCCAGGTTGTTGAAGATGCGGACGCCGAAAGCCACGATGGCCGCGATCGACAGGTCGACGCCGAGCTTGTCGCCGAAGTAGGTCAGGCCGCCGGCCAGCGTCATGTTCGTCAGCAGCCCACTGAAAAAGACCCGCGGCTCGAACGTGCCGGCGATGTAGGCCTTGTACGCGCCGAAGATCGAGTCGAGCGCCGCGAGCAGCGCCACCGCGGTGTACCGCGCGTAGGTGATCGGGATCGTGACCGGCGACAGCAACCCGAGGATCACCCCGAGGATCACGAATGCGATGGCGACGACGATCACCTGCATGGGTTCGGCGCCGGCGACGGAGAGGGGCCTGGAGTCGCGCCCGGAGAAGGCGATGGCGGCACCGGCTGTCGCGATTTGTAGCCGACCGCCGGCTCTGACGGGTTCATCACGTTGACGTACAGGAGGTCGGCCGAGCCGAAGTCGACGAGCCTCTTGCCCGAGATCGATTTCAGGGCTGCCAGCTTGTCGTGCAGGCTCGCGAACTGCTCCGGCGTCAGCACGCGGCCAAAGTAGACCTTCCAGCCGCGCTTGGCGAGCATCGTCAGGTCGCCGCACGAATCGAAGATGAAGCCGGATACATCCTGGCCGACCAGTGTTGGCATCGCCTTCTGGATGTTCACCAGCGCCGCGACGAGCTCGGGGTCGAGCGGACGATCCCCCACGCGCGGGTTGTTGCCCGCTGGGCCCTGGATGTCGATCAAGCCGGCCGCGCGGGCCGCCGGGCCCAGCACCACGCCCTGGCTGGAAAGCCAGAAGAGACTGGTCGACGGGCCCGCGTGATAGGCCGCCACCGGCTCCCACTCGCCGACATCGATCACGACGGTGCCCGGGAACTGCGGCTGCACTGTGGCAGTACGAATCCAGACCTCGTCGAGAAGGTGGCCGTGGGCGGCCTCGCCGTCGACCGAGATCACAGACGCGCCTGTCGACACGCCGGCGGCGCGCGCGACCTGGGCCGCGGTCAGGTGGTGCGCGCCGGTCACGTGGATGCCCTGGATCGCAAGCGCCGGCCCGAACCAGAGCCACGCGAGCAGGGCCGCCTCGAGGCCCGCCGCGATGACCGCCAGCGCTCGCCAACCCCAGGCTACGTCGGGCTCGCGCAGGGCCCGCTCGGAACGCGTCCAGAGCTGGCCGCGCATGGGTTCGCTGCGTTCGACCCCGTGCGGCCACGGCGCCCGTGGGAAGAGCGACCAGGCGCTGGCAGAGCTCATCGAAGGGGATGCCCGCCGCGCGCGCCGCGTCGGGCAGCAGCGACAGCTCGGTCAGGCCGGGCACCGTGTTGACCTCGAGCAGCCACGGGGTCCCCTCGGTGTCGACGATGATGTCGACTCGCGCCATGCCGGAGCATCCGAGCTCCGCGAACGCCCGCGCCGCCGCGTCAGACGCCGCCTCGCGCGCGGCTTCCGGGATGCGGGCCGGGATGATGTGGCGCGACTTGCCGGCGGTGTACTTGGCGTCGTAGTCGTACACGGGGTTTTCGCTCACGATCTCGAGGGTCGGCAGCACCTGCACGTCAGGCGTCGCCAGGACGCCGACGGTGATCTCCGTCCCGGTCGCGAAGCGCTGGAGCAGCACCCGCCGGTCGTAGCGCCCTGCGAGCACGAGCCCGCTGGCCACCGCATCCGCGTCCCTGGCGATCGTCAGGCCGATCGTCGAGCCCTCGCGCACGGGCTTGACGACCACGGGCAGGCCGAACCTCGCCACCAGCCGCTCGACCACATCGGCGGCGACGCCCTCCTTGATCTCCAGCTCCTCGAACTCGGGCACGTGGAGGCCTGCTCCCGCGAGCACCTTGCCGGCGCGCGACTTGTCCATGCACAGGGCCGAGGCGAGCACGCCCGATCCCGTGTACGGCAGGCCGAGCAGCTCGAGCATCCCCTGGACGGTGCCGTCCTCGCCGAAGCGACCGTGCAGAGCGTTGAAGACACACTCGAACCCGCCGTCACGGAGCACGTCCCACGTGCTCGCGTCGAGGTCGACCGCGTCCACGTCGTGGCCGCGCCCGCGCAGCGCCTTCGCGACCTGCTCGCCGGAGCGCATGGAGACCTCTCGCTCGGCCGACTTCCCTCCTCTCAGGACGGCGAGCTTCACCAGCGCCCGACCATCTCGACCTCGGGTTCCAGCTGAGCTCCGAAACGGCGCTTGACCTCGGCCATCACGTGCTCGATGAGCCGCTTCACGTCGGCGGCCGTCGCCCCGCCCTCGTTGACGATGAAGTTGCCGTGCAGCGGCGAGACGACGGCGGCGCCCTCGCGCGCGCCCTTCAGACCCGCAGCCTGGACAAGCCTTCCCGCGGAGTCGCCGGGTGGGTTCTTGAACACGCTGCCGCAGTTCTTGGTCTTGATCGGCTGCGTTTCGCTGCGCTCCCTGGTGAGCTTCGCCATCAGCTGCCGCGCCTCCTCCCCATCGCCGCGGGACAGCTGCAGCCGGGCCGAGATGACGAGGGCGCCTTTGAGGTCGCCGTCGCGCAGCGCGGTGGTGCGGTAACCGAACTTCAGGTCAGCAGGCGTCCACGTCTGCCGGCCCATGCCCGGTACGAACCCTTCGACCTCGAGGAGCACCTCCCGGATCTCTTTGCCCCAGCACCCGGCGTCCTGGTAGACCGCGCCGCCGACAGTGCCGGGCACGCCGATCGCGAACTCGAAGCCCCGGAGGTTGGCGTCGGCGACGATGCGCGCGAGCCGCATCATCTTCAAACCGGCGGCGGCGAGCACGCGCGTCCCCTCGATCGAGTGCTCTCGATTCACGACGCGGATGACCAGCCCCTCGACGCCGCGGTCCGCGATGAGGAGGTTGGTGCCCGCGCCCAGGAGCAGGTAGGGGATCTCGCGCTCCAGGCATCCTTCGATCGCCTGCACGATGGCATCGGGCCGCGCCAGCTCGACGAAGAAATCCGCGGGGCCGCCGATGCCAAACGACGTGCGCGAGGCGAGCGGCTCGTCTTCTCTGACCCCGTGCAAGGCGCGCAGCCAGGCGACCTTAGATTTTGTGCGCCAGCTCATCGCCCAGCTTCTTGATGTCGCCGGCGCCCATCAGCAGCAGCAGGTCGTCCGGACCCACGATCTCGTGCAGCGCCTCCTTCGCCGTCACGAAGTCGCCGACGTAGATGGCGCGCGGAGTCTGATGCGCGAGCTCCGAAGCCTGGACGCCGGAGACGTTCTCCTCGCCCGCGCTGTACACGTCAAGCACGAAGATGCGATCCGCACCGTCGAAGGAGCGCGCGAAGTCGTGCATCAAGGCGGCAAGGCGTGTGTAGCGGTGGGGCTGAAACACGACCACCAGCCGGCGGTGCCGCAGCTCTCGCGCGGCCTCGATCGTCGCGCGGACCTTCGTCGGGTGGTGGGCATAGTCGTCGTAGACGGCGGCGCCCTGGAAGACGCCGAGGAACTCCATGCGGCGGTGCGCCCCTGGGAACGTGTGCAGCGCGGCCGCGACGTCGGCAAAGCGGACCCCGAGCTCGAGCGCCATGGCCGCCGCGCCGGTCGCGTTCTGGATGTTGTGCCGGCCGGGCTGGCGGAGGTCGATGTGGCCGAGCAGCTCAGTGTCGTGGTAGATCGGAAACGGGCGGACCGGCTCGCAGCGATAGGTCGCGCCCTGCCGAAATCCGTAGGTCACCTTCCTGGCCTTCGGCTTGAGCTCGCGCGCGAGCTCGTCGTCCGCGCAGAGCACGGCGAGGCCGCTCTCCGGGATGGCCTCGATGAACCACTGGAACAGGTCGCGGACGGCGCTCACGTCGCGGAAGTGGTCCGGATGGTCGAGCTCGATGTTGGTGACGATCGCCCGCTGCGGGTGATGGAGCGTCAGAGTGCCGTCCGACTCGTCGGTCTCCGCGACCAGCCACTCGGACTTCCCGGCGCGGGCGCTCGACCCATCGCCGACGAGCACGGTCGGGTCGTAGCCCGCGGTGACCAGGATGTGGCCGACCATGTGGGTGACCGTGGTCTTGCCTGCCGTGCCCGCCACCGCGATCGAGTTCGTTTCGGAGATGAGCTGGGCGAGCATCTCCGCCCGGCTGAGGACCCGGACGCCCATCGCGCGCGCGGCCTCGAGCTCCGGGGAGCGCTTGATCGCGCCGCTGTAGACGAGCAGGTCCTTGCCGAGCACGTGCTCGGGGTCGTGGCCGATGCTGATGTCGACGCCCGCCTCCTCGAGCTCGGCGGTCGTCTCCGACTCTTTGAGGTCGCAGCCGCTGACCTCGGCGCCGCGGGCCAGGAACACGCGTGCCAGCGCCGAGACCCCGGCCCCGCCGGCGCCCATCAGGTGAACTTTCATTTCCGCGCCACCTCACGCAGCACGGCGAGAACACGCTCGGCGGCGTCACGACGGCCGTTCGCCGCCGACGCTTTCGCCATCGCTAGCAGCCTGGCCTCATCGAGGTCGTCGATCGCACGCAAGAGGCTCGGTCCACTCAACTCTTCGTCGGCAACACGGATCGCCGCACCCGCCGCGACCATCGCCCGCGCGTTCTCCTCCTGGTGCCCGCCGCCGAAAGTGCCTGGGACGAGGACCATCGGCAGACCGACCACGGTCGCCTCGGCGATGGTGCCGACGCCGGCGCGGCTGACGACCAGGTCGGCGCGGCCCATCAGCGCCGGCATCTCGTCGGTGAAGGCCATCCCCGTGTATCGGTCGCGCGCATGCTTCGCGACCCCTTCCCTGCCCTGCTCCCCGGCTACGTGGATGACCTCTTCGAACCTCTGGCACAGCTCGTCGAGCGCGGACCACACCGCCTGGTTGAGGTGGCGGGCGCCCTGGCTCCCGCCGGTTATGAGGATCCGGCGCGGCGGCACATTGGGCGTTCGCGGCTGGAATCCCTCGCGCAGCGGCACGCCGGTCATCACCACGTGCCGGTTGCCAACGCGCGCCTCGGTGCCGGGAAGAGTGGTACAGACGGCGGCGGCGTCCTCCGCGAAGTAACGCGTCGCGAGGCCGGGCCGGACGTCCTTCTCATGCAGGACATAGGGGATGCGCCGAAGCCGCGCCGCGGCGACCGCAGGCGCCATCACGTAGCCGCCCATGCCGAGCACGACGTCGGGCCGAAACCGATCGACGATCCGCAGCGCGGCGCGCACCGCCAGCGGGACGAGGACGGGAAGGAGGACGTTCTTCCACGGCGCGTCGCGGTCGAGGCCGCGGATCCGGATCGTCTCCAGGTCCACGCCCGCCGCCGGGACCAGCCTCTCTTCCGGCCCGCCGGCCCGGCCGACCAGCAGCAGCGCACCGTCCGGCTCCTCAGCGCGAAACTCCCGCGCGACCGCGAGCGCCGGATACAGGTGCCCGCCGGTTCCGCCGCCAGCGATCAAAAGTCTCATCTGATTGACGATTGTTTCCTAATGCCGCGCCCGAGCCGTGGCGGGCGATGCTGAGCAGGATCCCGGTGGCCGCCAGCGTCGTCGCCAGCGCCGTGCCGCCGTAGCTGAAGAAGGGCAGCGGGACGCCGGTGATCGGCAGCGTGTTCGTGACGGTCGCCATGTTCAGCAGCGCCTCGAACGTGATCCAGGTCGTGATCGATGCGGCGAGCGCCATGCCGAAGCGGTCGGGCGCCCGCAGCGACGCGCGGTAACCACGCACGCCGAAGACCAGGAATCCCAGCATCACGAGCGAAGTCCCGATCAAGCCGGTCTCCTCGCCGACGATCGCGAAGATGAAGTCGGTGTGCGCCTCGGGCAGCCACCCGTACTTCTCGATCGAGTGCCCGATCCCGACACCAAACCAGCCGCCCGACGCAAGGCCGTAGAGCGATTGGGTGGCCTGGAAGCCGGCGCCGAGAGGATCCGCCCACGGGTTCTTGAACGCGATGAGCCGGGAGACTCGGTACGGCTCCAGCAGAGTCACGGCGACGAAGGCCAGCCCCAGCGCGCCGGCGATCAGGATCAGGTGGCGAAGCCGCCCACCGCCCGCCCAGTACGCGCTGACGAAGATGCCGACCATGATGATCGAGGTGCCGAGGTCCGGCTCGAGCAGGAGCAGGACCAGGGCTGCGGCGAGCATGGCCCCGAACGGGATGAAAACGTGGTTGAAGTCGCCCATGCGGTGCGCGTTGCGGTCGATCCAGTGCGCGATGAACACCGCGAAGGCGAGCTTGGCGAGCTCCGACGGCTGGAAGGTGCCGAGGGGTCCGGCGTCGAACCAGCGTCGCGCGCCGTTGACGCTGACGCCCAGGTGGGGCACCAGTACCAGCAGCATCAACAGCGTCGCGGCGACCGCACCGGCGGGCGCGAGCGGGCGCAGGCGACGGTAGTCGATCCGCCCGAGCACGAACAGGGCGACGAAGCCGAGGCCAAGCCAGCCGGCCTGCCGCTCCGCGTAGTAGAAGGTCGACTCGTGCTGGTTGTAGGCAAAGGCGACGCTCGCGCTGGTCACCATGACGAGACCTGCCGCGCAGAGAAAGACGGTGGTGAAGAGCAGCAGCCGGTCGGGCTGCGGCCGCGTCCCGGCTGCGGAGCTCATGCCGCAAACCGCTGCCTGACCAGGGCTTTGAACCGGTTGCCGCGGTCCTCGAAGTCCTTGAACATGTCGAAGCTCTTGTAGGCGGGGCTCAGCAAGACCACGCTGCCGTCGCGCGCCTGGCCGGCGGCGATGGACACCGCCTCTTCCAGAGATCCGGCGCGCACGACCCTGGGGTGGGCGCGCAGCTCCTGCGCCAGCTGGCCGGCCGAGGCGCCGATAAGGATCACGGCCTCCGTGTGGGCAAGCACGTCGGCGACCCACTCGTGAAGGTCGAAGCCGCCGCCGTATCCACCCGCGATCAGGATCAACGGCGTGCCCGGGAACGAGCTCAGGGCGACGCGACCGGCGTCCGGGTTGGTCGCCTTCGAGTCGTTGTACCAGCGCACGCCGGCCCACTCGCCGACGAGCTCGAGGCGGTGCTCGACGCCCTTGAAGCCGCGGATGGCCTCGTTGATGACATCGTCGCTCAGGCCCGCGATACGTCCCACCGCGGCCACGGCCAGGCCATTCTCGAGGTTGTGCCGTCCGGGCAGCGGCATCGGCGGAGGCGGCTGGTGCTGGTCGAACCAGACGACGTTCCCGCCGGCCCGCGAGGCAAGCCCTTTGACGATTGGGTCGCGGCTGTTCAAGAGCGCGAAGTCGGCGTGCTCGATCGCCCTTGCCTTGAGGTCGACGTAGCGCTCCAGCGTGCCGTGCCGGTCGAGGTGGTCGGGCGTGATGTTGAGGATCACGCCCACGTGAAAGCGAGGCTTCTCCACGGACTCGAGCTGGAAGCTCGAGAGCTCGAGCACAACCCACGTCGCCGGGCCGATGTCGTGCACGCGGTCCAAAACCGTGTCCCCGATGTTTCCGCCGACGACAACGTCCAGTCCGCCGGCTTTCAACACCTCGCCGACCAGAGCTGTTGTGGTCGTTTTGCCATTGGTACCGGTGATCCCCACATGAATGCCTGCGCTCAATTCGAGGAACTGCTCCATCTCGCTCGAGATTGGGATGCCTCGAGCGCGCGCGGCATTGAGGAACTCGGAGTCCCAGGGAACTCCTGGACTTGCGAAGACGATGCTGATGCCGTCCAGGACGCTCTCGTCGTAGCCCCCCAACTGGAACTCGACTCCGTGCTCTGGCATTTGGGCGATCGACTCGTGCAGTTCCGACTCAGGTTTGCGGTCCACGACAATGACTCGTCCCCCGTAGCGAGTCAGGTGCTGCGCCAACGCGACTCCGCTGCGGGCCGCGCCGACGACCAGGAAGGTCAAGTCGCCAGACGCACGAGAGCGATGGCGACGATCGCCGAAACCAGCCCCGCGCCCCAGAACGTGAGCGCGATGCGGTTCTCAGACCAACCCTCGTGGTGGAACGTGTAGTGGATCGGGGTCATCGTGAAGACGCGTCGTCCGCCGGTGGCTTTGAAGTAAGCCACCTGAATGATGACAGACAGGGTCTCGAGTACGAACACGAGACCGACGATCGGCAGGAGCAGGAGCATGCCCTGCTGGACGGCCATCGCCGCAAGTGCGAAGCCGATGGCGAGAGCGCCGGTGTCGCCCATGAAGACGCGCGCCGGATAGCGGTTGAAGAGGAGAAAAGCGGCCAGCGCGCCGCAGAGAGCCATGCCGACCGCT
>WNGE01011694.1_pt1 | contig 14641 bp, 14 predicted proteins | sample 5400651 | NCBI WGS metagenome assembly WNGE01 (sample SAMN13153370, study PRJNA577476) | soil metagenome | isolation source: 60 cm soil or saprolite under grassland replicate 2 | place: USA:California | collected 2016-06-15 | reverse complement strand
CCGGTCAGAGTCGGGGAAACAGCAATTCCACGAGAGCCCCGGTCGGCTCCGCCACCTTGAGGAAAAACAGGGTCACGCAGGTGGCGATGACGAGAGTGAGAACAATGATGGCGACGTCGCGCTCGTCGTGCATTCGACCAGATCCTCCTTCGGCAGCTTGTACGAACAGTCCTCGCACTCCCACTGGCCGAGCCCCCGGATCCAGTGGACGATCGAATAGCGCGTGCACCTCGGGCAGTAGACGAAGTCATGTTCCATCGCTCCACCTCCACAGCTGGGGTCCTGTGCCCCGCTGGCGGCTGGGTCCTTCCCGGGTCCGGGCGGCAAGGCTTCGTTCATGGTCCCTTCTCATCGCTCGATCCGTTCCTGTTCAAGGCACATGCCAGACGCGACGCGCGGTCGCCCGGCCGCGACGGACGCTTCCATCGCGACTTGGATCGCGACGGGTCGCCGGCGAGAAGAGCGTGCGGTAACTCTTTCCGGCGGAGCGTGTAACTTCTTCTGGACGTGGATGTCGATCGAGTGTGACGGGTCAGGCACTTCCCATCGCGCGTCGCAGGTATGTTCCTGATCTCAGGTGAGCGTCTGCTCGAGGACCGCGCCCTCGACGGATGCCATGGCGAGCCCGAGCCTCTGCGCCACCGTCGGCGCGACGTCGCGGCTCCGCATCGCCCCGAGCTCGAGACCGCGCGCGATCCCGGAGCCCGCGGCCAGGAAGAACGCCGCGTTGTCGGCGTAGGTGGGGCGCTGGCCGTGGGTACCCAGGTACTTCGGCGCGCCGTGCTCGTCATCGCCGGCAGCCCCATCGCCGAAGGCATAGCCCGGCGCCGCCTCGAACATCGCATCGGCGACGTGAGGGTGATCCGCGGGCGCCGGCAGGCCGAGGGTCGCGTACCCGGCGCTCGTCCACATCGCGCTCACCCCTTCCATGCCGGCGATCGCGCGGGCGAGGTCGTCGACGGCGCGCGCGTCGGCCTCGAGCCGGTAGAGCGCGCCGGCGCCGTGGTTCATCACGAAGCGCGCCTCGCCCGTCATGCCTCCGTCGGCGTCGACGCGGAGCGCCCCGAGGCGACGGAGCCGTACGTTGGGACGGATCTCGCGGGTCGAGGGCAGGAACCCGTGGTCCGACACCACGAAGACGGCCGTTCGATCGATGACGGAAGCGGGCAGGGCGGCGAGGAGCCGGCCGATGAGGCCGTCGACGTACTCGATGGCCCAGTAGGCCTCGGGCGAGCGGGGCCCGTAGAGGTGCTGGAAGCTGTCGACGCAGAGGAAATGGGCGAGCAGCAGGTCGGGCTCGTGGCGTCCGATCACGTGGGCGGCGACGCTGCCCACCATCTCGTCCTTGTAGAAGCGGCTGGGGAGTTGCGCCCACTCGCCTTGCCGGTGCATGGGGTAGCCGAGCGCGCGCAACTCCTCCCATACCGCGTGGGAGGTCTGCGTCTCGAACACGCGCTGGTCCTTGAAGAAGGGCAGATTGAAGTCGAGCGTCGTCGCGTTGCGCGTGGCGGGCCAGTCGATGGCGGCGGTCCGCAGCCCCGACTCGTGGGCGCGATCGTAGACCGTCTTCGCGCGCACGAGGGCGGGCGCGTCGTAGACGGGGTCGCCGGTGAGGTCCTCCGGCGTCCGCGTGTCACGGTTCAGGATGTGGTTGGCGACGACGCCGTGGACGCGCGGGCTCACGCCGGTCACCAGGCTCACGTGGGTCGGCCAGGTCGTGCTCGGGAAGACGGCCTCCATGCCGGCCGCCACCACGCCCCGCGCGGCGAGCCGACGGAGGGTGGGAAGGCGGGCCTGCGGGTCGCGCCAGTAGAAGGCGGCGAAGCCATCGATGCTGAGGATGATCGCGCGCTGCTTCACGGCGCCCAGCATAGCGCGGGGCGACCCGGGCGACAAACCCCGGCGGCCGCACGAGGGCGGCGCGGGCGTCGCCGTCTTCGTCCTTGACAGCATCGCGCCGAATGGCGTAAGAGCCCACCCAGGGAGGATGCTCGATGTCTCCGGAGAGCACATCACCGGGTGGGCCTGGACCCGCCGCCGTCCCCCGCCTCGGGATCGGGACGATCGTCCGCCATTTCCAGTTCGGCGTCGGCCGCGTCGTCGCCTACGAGCCCGGCCAGTACGTGATCGTCTTCCGGGGCAGTGACACCCGGCGCGTCGCCTTCAGCTTCGACGGCCTCGAGGTCGACGAGCGCAAGGGCGACCCCGAGACCGACCGTATCCGGCAAGCCGTCCGGGAGGTCCTCGGCGAGCACGGCTGGATCGACGTGGACCTGGAGCTCGCCCCCCGGTGGGCGGGCGGCGTCCTCCGACTCATCCCGGGCAAGTCCGACGTCCAGCCCAAGGAAGTGCCGATCGAGACCTTCTTCAAGAAGATCGTCGGCATCCGCGACCGCCTCCGGGTCCTCGAGCAGAAGATCAACGCGCACCCGAGCCTCGCCCCGGAGGAAAAGCTCGAGTTCCACGGCTACATCACCCGGTGCTACGGGAGCCTCACGACGTTCAACGTGCTCTTCGGCGCGGAGGGCAGTCGCATCCAGGGGACGAGCGAGCGTGACTGAGGAGCGGGCACGTGAAGATACTCCTCATCGACGATGACGCGGCCGTGCTGGAAGTGGTCTCGCTCATGCTGGCCTCGGAAGGGCATGCGGTGCTGGCGGCGGGGAGCGGTCGCGAGGGCCTGGCGCGGCTGGAGAGCGGCGAAGCCGTGGACCTGGTGCTGACGGACCTGGCCATGCCGCACATGACCGGGTGGGACGTCGTGAGGGCGGTGAAGACCAGCTGGCCCGCCACGCCGGTCGGACTCATCACCGGGACGCCCGAGCACCTCGCGGAACAGCGCGAGGTCGTCGACGGGCTCATCATGAAGCCGGTGACGCTCGAGAGCCTGAGGCTGGGAATCAGGCAGGTCGAGGCGTCCGCGGCTGCTCGGCGTGAGTCGCGGGAGGGGGGCGCGGGCCCATAGGAAACTCGGAGGGGGGCTCCGCCCCCCTTCCGAGCCTCCCCCCAGGACGCAGTGCGAGCCGCAGGACGTCGCGGGGCTGGGGCCCCGCCGTCCGAGGCGAGCGATCCGGAGCCTGCGCCGGCGGAGCCGGCGCTCGAAGCGGAACGTCCACCGGTCGCGGCATTTCTCGCGGCCACGTGGCGTTCACTCCGACAGGGCCCGAGTCGAGTCTAGCCGGCCGCCGAAGTGAGGTTCCGGGGTACGGCGCCCTCTGCCATTCACGACTCGTTCGCGCGGGAAGGCGCCGGGGGCAGGAGCGCGTCATCGCCGGACCGTGATCCGCGGCGACGGCTGCCCCACGTGGATATGGGCGCCTGACGCGGAACCGGGCACCGCGCCCCGATACGCGATGAAGGGGACGCCTTCCGCCCGCAAGTAGTCCAGCAGGGCCTTGCCTTCCGGGCTGTCGGGGTGGACCGCGACATCGAGCGCGTTCCGGTGGTCGAAGCCCATCCGGTCGTGCATCGGCGTTTGACCGAACGCGCTGATGGGCAAGGCGCGCCCGAAGCGGGTCGCGAAGAACTCCTGGAGCCTCCCCGTGTCCGCCTGGAGGGACCACCCGGCGGGACCCTGGTACCGGGACAGAGCCGGCGTCTGCTGGTGCTCGCCCATCGCCAGCGGCGGCAGCGCCGCCAGAGCCTCCAGCGTCGTCGCCTCGACGGTCGCATGGTCGGCGGCGGCGATCGCGCGCCGGGTGTCGTCCGCCTGTCCCTGCGCGCTCGCGACGGCGCGCTCGCCCTCCTCGAGCTCGCGCCGCGAGATGACGCCGCGGTCGTAGAGGTCCGGCCGCGGTCGTTGCCGCTCCACGGCCATGGCCAGCGCTCGCTCGCGCATGGCCAGGAGTCGCTCCAGGCTCGCCCGGTAATCCCGGAGGGCCCCGGCGAGCGCGGTGGCCCGCTGCTTCAGGAGCGCGGCCGCGGCGGCGGTGTCGCTCCCGGCCGCGGCTGATGGCGGCGGCGAGCTCTCCGCGAGACAGGACCCCGCCGGGACGAGGATCCCCAGAACCAGCGTGAGCGCGATCGTCACCGACCGGCGCGTCGTCATCAGACCACGACGGTGGAGATCTCCAGGGCGGAGCGCAGCCCCTCCACCACCACGATGCCGCTCTCGGTGACGTGGTGGAGCTTCCGGTCCTGGTCGAGGTCGTAGCCGATGCTGAGGCCCTCGGCGACCCGCACGTTCTTGTCCAGGATGGCGCGCCGGATCTTGGCGTCGCGGCCGATCTCGCAGTTGTCCAGGATCACCGAGTCCTCGACGAGCGCCCCGCTCTCCACGCGCACCCAGCGGCTGAGCACGGAGTTGCGGACGGTCCCGCCCGCCAGGATGCAGCCGCCGGAGACGATGGAGTCGATGGCGTGGCCGCGGCGGTCCTCGTCGTCGAAGGTGAACTTGGCGGGCGGGTCGGCGTAGCTGGCGGTGCGGACGGGCCACTCCCGGTTGTAGAGGTTGAGCGACGGGCTCACCGACCTGAGGTCCATGTTGGCCTCGTAGTAGGCGTCGAGCGTTCCCACGTCGCGCCAGTAGGCGGCGGCGCTCGGGTCCTCGCCGGGGATCTCGTTCGTCTGGAAGTCGTAGGCGAACACGTGGGCGCGGTCGACGAGCGAGGGGAGGATGTCGCGGCCGAAGTCGTGGCTGCTGTCCGGTTGCGCCGCGTCCGCGTAGAGCTCGCGGAGCAAGACGCGCGCCGAGAAGACGTAGTTGCCCATGGAGGCATAGACGCGCGTGGGGTCGCCGGGGATGGCCGGCGCGTCGGCGCGCTTCTCGTGGAAGCCGACGACGTGTCCGTCGCGGGCCGTCTCGATGACGCCGAACTCGGTCGCCAGCCGCCGGTCCACCGGGATGGCCGCCACCGTGACGTCGGCCCGCTTCTGCTCGTGGTACTCGACCATGCTCCGGATGTTCATGCGGTAGATGTGGTCGGCGCCGAAGATGGCCACGAGGTGGGGGTCCGACTGCTCGATCAGGTTGACGTTTTGATAGATCGCGTCGGCGGTGCCGCGGTACCACGTCTCGCCGGGCGAGCGCATCTGGGCGGGGACCGGGATGAGGAACTGGTTCTTCAAGAGCGAACCGAACTGCCAGCCTTCGGAGAGATGCTGGAGCAGGGACTGGCTCTTGAACTGCGTCAGGACGTAGATGGAGTAGATGCCGGAGTTGATGAAGTTGCTCAGCACGAAGTCGACGACGCGGTACTTGCCGCCGAAGGGCACGGCGGGCTTGGCCCGCTCCTTGGTCAGCGGGAAGAGCCGGGTGCCCTTGCCGCCGGCGAGAACGATACCGAGGACGCGAAGTCTCATGTCGATGCACCTCGGGGCGTCCGGGGAAGCCCCGTGCCCGGGGGGCGGCTGCCGGAGGTGATCATAACACCAACCCGCTTGCCACGCGGCCCTCCCCTCACTATGATGGGCCCACCCTCGCGGCCCCCGCGGCGCCGCCCCGGAAGGAGTGCCATGAAGATCCACCGGCTCTACACGGACAAGAACGGCGAGTCGCACTTCGAGGACGTGCAGGTGGAGTTCAAGGAGGCGACCCGCAGCGGGCGCCTGTCGGCGCGCCTCCCGGCCACGGGCATCATCTTCCGCGAGGTCTCGCCCGACTACGACCTCGACTGGCATCCCGCCCCGCGCCGCCAGTACATCATCAACCTCGACGCCGGCGTCCAGCTCACCGCGAGCGACGGCCGCCTCGCGGAGGCCTGGAATGGGTCGGCTGGACGGCAAGGTGGTGGTGGTGACGGGCGCGAGCCGCGGCATCGGCGCCGAGATCGCGCGGCTCTTCGCGGCAGAGGGCGGGCGCGTGGTCTGCGCCGCGCGCACGCTGCGCGAGGGCGATCATCCCCTGCCGGGCTCGCTCGAGACGACGGTGACGGAGATCCAGGCCGCCGGCGGCCTGGCCGAAGCGGTCACCGCCAACATCGCGGAGCCGGCCGAGTGCGAGCAGCTGATCCGCGCCGCCGGCCGGATCTACGGCCCCGTGGACGTGCTCGTCAACAATGCCGCGCTGACCTACTACCTCCCGGTCAGGGACTATCCGCTGAACAAGTGGATGCGCTCATGGGCGGTGAACTTCCACGCGCCGTTCGTCCTGAGCCAGCTCGTCCTCGCCGACATGATCCCGAGACGGACCGGCGCCATCGTCAACATCTCCTCGGGCGCGGCGATCGGCCCCGGCCGCGGCCCCTACCCGGACGCGGCGGTCGGTGGCCGCGGCGGCACCTGCTACGGCGCCGAGAAGGCCGCGCTCGAGCGATTCACCCAGGGCCTGGCGTCGGAGGTCTACCCGCACGGCGTCTCCGTGGCGTGCGTCTCGCCGTCGCAGGTCGTCCCCACGCCGGGGACCGTGTACCACCGCCTCGTGAAGAGCCTCGACGACCCGCGCGGCGAGGCGCCGATCCTGATGGCGAAGGCGGCGCTCCTGCTCGCGACGGAGCCGCTCGACCGGGTGACCGGCCGCGTGACCTACAGCCAGCAGATCCTCAAGGAGTTCGGCTGGCTCGCCGACGGTCACGGGCGGGGCGTCGAGACCCGCGGCAGCGGCTACTCCGAGATCTGAGCGGGAGGGCGTTCAGAGCTGGCCGGAATCTCCCCACTGCGCGAGCAGGGCGCGATAGGCCGGATCGTCGTACCGGTCCAGACGGAAGGCGGGGGCATAGGCCGGGAGCGGGCGCCCGCTGATGTAGTCGGCGAGGAGATCGGCGGCGCCGTTGGCGGCCATGAGCCCATAGCCGGAGAGCGCGCCCATGATGTAGGCGCCCTCGACCGGCAGGGGGCCCGCGAGGAAGCGGTTCTCCCGGGTCTTCGTGTAGTAGCCGCCGTCGAGGACGCCCCTCGGGAGCCGCGGGAAGTACGCGGCCAGCGCCGGAACGATCCGGGACATGCCGCGGACGAGGATCTCGGGGTACCCCGGATCGAACTCGATCGGAAACACCGGCTCCATCGGCTCGACATCGTAGGTCCAGATCAGCAGGACGACCGGGCTCTCTCCCGCGCCCTCCGGCCGGCCATGAACACCCGCCGGGAACTCGTCGAGCAGACGCCGGTGCTCGGGCGACCGGCCCAGCTCGCGCCGCTCCTCCCCGGACCAGGGGAGTCGCACGGGGTCGGTCCAGATCAGCATGGGGGCGTGCCGGGGCACCGCGGCCCGGACGTCGTTGAAGGCGAACTTGGCGTGGCGCTCGCACCACACCGGCAGCTCCACGCCGAGCAGCCGAGCCACCGGCTTCACGAAGGGGCCCGCCGCGTTCACGAAGCGCGGGGTGGCGATCGTCCGCTCCCCGCCGCGGCCGCTCACGGTCACCGCCCGGACCCGGCCGCCGGCCGCGTCGACGCCCACCACGCGTCCCTCGTAGAGCCGCGCGCCCTTGTCGCGGGCGCGCTCGAGGAGGTACATGCCGAGCTGCTGGCCGCTGAACCAGCCGCACCGCCGGGCGTGCAGCACGGCCACCGTGTCCTCGGCCAGGTAGGGGAAGTGGCGCCGGATGAGGGAGTGGTCCGTGATGACGTCCGCGCCCGCCGGCTGGTCCTCGAAGCCGTCGGCCGGGGCGGGCTGGTAGTCGCCCCCCGGGCTCGTGTGGACGCGCACGGGGCCCGCCCCGAGGGCCGCCGCCTCCTGCGCGCGCCGGATGAAGCGGGACGCGCGGTCCGCGTCGGCGGTGGCGAAGAGGTAGCCGCGGCGGTTCATGCGGAAGACGTTGCCGCTCTCGCGCGCGAGGTCCTCGAGGAGGTCGATGCTCCGGTTCATCACGGCGACCATGGCATCGCCGGGCCCGGGCCACCAGTTGCGGTAGCACTCGGTGGATTTGTCGCTGGTCAGGGAGAGCGGCGGGCGCTCGTCGACCAGCACGACGTCGGTCACGCCGCGTCGCACCGCCAGATGGTAGGCGGCGGCGATCCCGGCGATCCCCGCGCCACAGATCACGACCTCCGCGGTCTTCGCGCTCATCTCGGTCCGCGCTCCACCACCTGGAAGAACCAGCGGGCCACCTCCTGCCCGGCGCCGATCTCGGCGATGGCGCCGTACTTCGCCGGGTCGAGATTGATCGCGAGCGCCTTCTGTCGCGTGCTCGGAGCGGCGTCATCCATGCGGGAACCCTCCAGGGCGGTCTGGGTGCCGCGGTTCGGCGTCATCGCCATCCGCCCATCGATTATCGCCGATCCGTCCCGACACCGGGCATACGATCGGGGGCGTGTCGGGGAGGACCTCGCGCGATTGGGCCGGTGAATCCGGCTGCCCGGAGTGTCGAAGACCCCTCACCCGGGTGCCGATCAGCCAGCAGAAAGTGTCGAACGATCCGCAGTCGTTCCCGCGAAGGAGCCGGTCAAACCCGCGAATAAGGCGGTGATGGTGCCTCTTCGGCGGTGGCGCGGCGTTGGCACTCGCGTTGCACCCTACTGGTGGCGCGCACGCTCCAGAGCGAGCGAAGGCGCACAACACCAGGCCACGGTAAGTGGCAAGGAGGACAGGAAAGAATGAATCGTAAGGCTCTGTTCATGCCGGCGATGTTGTTCGTGGTTGGCGTGGGAACCAGCCTGGCGCTGCCCGTCGCTGGTGTCCAGACCCCCGAGGCGCGAGACCGGGCGCAGGCCGTCCGCGTCGCCACGGGTGACGTCGAGAGCGAGAAGGACGAGATCGAGGCGCCGCGGACGGCGGCGCGCGAGGATGAGGTCCAGGCGCCGCGCGCGGACGATGTTCAGGCTCCGCGCGAAGACGAGGTCCAGGCGCCGCGCGGCGGTGAAGTCGAGGAGAGGCCGGTCGACGCGCCTCCGGGCGCCTGAGGGCCGACTCCCTCGGGAGCGAGCCTCTCGAAGGCTCCTCCGATCTGTGCATGGGCGGGGTGGCGGTCAACGCCACCCCGCTCGTGTCTCACCGGTCAGGCGTCGATCCCGTGACGCTTGAGCCGGGTGTAGAGCTGCGAGCGGGTGAGTCCCAGGTACCGGGCCGCGCGGGCCTTCTTGCCCTCGGCCTTCTCGAGCGCGCCGAGGATCTGCTGTCGCTCCCAGTCGGCGAGGGTGCGCGAGAGGTCAGGGGGGCTCGAGGCCGCGGGCGCCGCGGCGGGATCCGTCGCGGCCGGGCTCGAGGCCGGCGCCGCCAGGCTGAGATCCTTGGCGGTGATCAGCTCCCCGTCGCAGACGATCAGGGCGCGCTCGACGGCGTTTCGCAGTTCCCGGATGTTCCCGCGCCACGGGTGGGCCGACAGCGCCGCGAGCGCATCGGCCGTGAACTCCACGGTCTCCTTTCCGATCGATGCCGCCATCTCGCGGCCGAAGCGCTCGGCGAGCAGGCTGACGTCGTCCCCCCGCTCGCGCAGGGGTGGGAGCTTGACCGTGAACACGTTCAGCCGGTAATAGAGATCGGCGCGGAACGTCCCGGCCTCCACCGCCTGCTCGAGGTCGCGGTTCGTCGCCGCGATCACCCTGACGTCGGCGCGGAGGGTGGTCGTCCCGCCGACGCGCTCGAACTCGTGCTCCTGGAGGACGCGCAGGAGCTTGGCCTGCATCGCCGGCGACAGCTCGCCGATCTCGTCGAGGAACAAGGTGCCGCCGCCGGCCCGCTCGAAGCGGCCGGGCTTCTGGCGGTCGGCGCCGGTGAAGGCGCCGCGCTCGTGCCCGAACAGCTCGGACTCGAGCAGGGGTTCAGGCAGCGCCGCGCAGTTCACGGCCAGGTAGGGCCCGTGGGCGCGCTGACTGGCGTGGTGGACGGCGAGGGCGACCAGCTCCTTGCCGGTGCCGCTCTCGCCGGTGATGAGGACGGTCGTCTCCGTCGGCGCCACCTTGGCCGCCGCGTCCAGCGCCTCTCGAAGCGCGGCCGAGCGTCCCACGATCTGGTCGAACCGGAAGCGCTCGCCGAGCTCCTCCCGGAGCGAGTCCAGCCGCCGCCGGAGCCCCTGCGCCCGACGCTCGGCCGTCGCCGTGCGCTCTTGCTCCTCGGCCAGTCGCTGGTGCTGGACGGCGAGCGCCACGTGCGCCGCGATCATCCGGGCGATTTCCACGTCGGACGCGTCGTACCAGTGAGGCCGCTGCTTGTCGAAGAAGAGGGCCCCGCCCACGCGCTCGCCGAGCCAGAGCGGTACGAGCAGCGCGGACCGCGCGCCGTTGGCGATGACCCGGCGGTCGCCGGGCCGGTGCGGATCGAGCTCGAGGGCGGCGTCGCGGATCAGCACGGTCCGGCCCGACTGCAGCGTCGTCGAGAACGAGTAGTCGTCGGCGGACACGCGCGGGGGAATGTCCAGGTCGGCCTTGTCGGTGACGTGACCGAGGTACTCGATGTCACGCCCGCCGGAGTCGATCAGCGTGGCCCCCATGGTGTCGAAGTCCAGGATCGGGCGAACCGCTCCCGCGAGCCGGTCGAAGGTGTCCTTGGCGTTCAGGCTGGTCGCCAGCACGCTCATGAACCCGACCAGGCTTTCCAGACGGCTGCGGCGCCGCTGCTCCCGCCGGAAGGCGACGATGTTCTCGATGAAGGGGCCGATCAGGTCGGCGACACGGCGCGCGGCCTCGAGGTGGTCCGCCGTGAACGTGGCCGGTCTCGCGCTGCCGACGAGGAACGCCCCGATGATCCGGCCGCCGCTCGTGAGAGGGACGGCGATGAGGGCGCGGATCCCCACTCTCAGGAGCCGCGCCCGCGCCGCCGGCATCCGGGCGACGCCGGAATCGCTCTCCACGTCCGGGACCATCAGCGCGTCGCCGGCGAAGACGGGCGCGAGTCCCCACTCATCGTGGAGATAGCGCCCGCCGGGGTCGAAGGCCGTCGTGTAGCGCCCCTCGTGCAGATAGGGGCCTTGACGCCGATGCTCGGCGAACACGGTCGACGTTCGCCCCTCGTCGTCGAGGTAGGCGATCATCGCGCCGTCGTGGGGGATCAGTCCCTCGAGGCGGCGCGAGAACTCCTCCAGGAATTGCTGCGGATCGAACGGCTCCTCGACGGGGTGTCCGATGGCGGACACCACCGCGAGAAGATCGGCGGGATCGGCGATGTCGTGACGCATGAAGGTCAGTCTACGCCCGCCTCCAAGAGCGGGCGAGGGTTGCCCCTCGTCGTTCGGTCGCGTTTCGCGCGCTCCTGGGCCAGGTCGGCCTCGCCGAGGTCGAGGGCCAGTACCCCGGCGAGCTGTCGGGCGGCATGAAGCGGCGCGTCGAGATCGTGCGCGCGCTGATGAACGAACCGGCGGTGCTGCTGCTCGACGAGCCCTTCCGGGCCCTGGATGCGCTCACGAAGGGCGTCATGCACGAGTGCTTGCTGCAGCTCCACGACCTCGCCGCGAAGACGGTGTGGTTCATCACGCACGACCTGGAGGAGGCGATCTTCCTCGCCGACCGGGTGGTCGTGATGACGACGCGGCCGGGACGGGTGAAGAAGGTGATCGAGGTGGACCTGCCCCGACCGCGCGACTACCTGGTCCTCTCCACGCCCCGCTACCTGGAGCTCAAGGCAGAGGCGCTGGAGGCCATTCGCGAAGAGGCGCTCAAGGCGTTCGAGGCGGGGGAGCGGGAGCTGGCGTGAGCGGCGGCGGCGAGCTCGCGATGCCGGCTCGGGGGCAGGGCCGCTGCGCGGCGTTGCCGAGCGCGCGCGTGATGCGATCGCCGTTCGAGCGCCGGCTTTGCCGGCGCCATCTCCCGATTGCTCGAGGCGCTCCACGAGGAGGCGCTGCGGGCCTTCGCGGCCGGGTCCCGGACCGCCCGCGATCTCGTCGAGACGCACAGCCGGCGCGCCGGCGGCGAGGGCCGGACAGGCTGATGGTCCCGTGGCCCACCTCAGCACCTTCCCGGCACCCGCTTGACACGTCGCGGGAGGCTGCTACAGTCGCGCGAGTGACGCAGCGCGGGCGGACGGCCCGCCAGATTCCCACCTTCGGAGGACGAACATGATGGACCTGCCGTTCCGCCCCGCGAAGCAGCTCGCCGCGCTGATCCGCCGGAAGAAGGTCGGATGCCTGGAGCTGCTGGAGACCTACATCGCGCGGATGGAGAAGTACAATCCCCGGCTCAACGCCATCATTGCCACTGACCTGGAGTCGGCGCGGCGGCGGGCACGGGCGGCCGACCGGGCCCTCGCCCGCAAGGAGGTCTGGGGGCCGCTGCACGGCGTGCCGATGACGATCAAGGAATCCTACGACGTGGTCGGCATGCCGACCACCTGGGGCGCGCCGGAGCTGAAGGACAATCACCCGAAGCGGAACGCCCTCGCCGTCGACCGCTTGCTCGGGGCCGGCGCCGTGCTGTTCGGCAAGACCAATGTGCCCTTGTACCTGGCCGACTGGCAGAGCTACAACTCGATCTACGGCACGACGAACAACCCGTGGGACGTCGCGCGGGTGCCCGGCGGCTCGTCCGGCGGCGCGGCGGCGGCGCTGGCCGCCGGCCTGACGGGATTCGAGGCCGGCAGCGACATCGGCTCCTCGATCCGCAACCCGGCGCACTACTGCGGTGTCTATGGCCACAAGCCGACCTATGCGATCGTGCCGCTGCGCGGCCAGGCGCTGCCAGGCAGGCTCGCTCCGTCCGACATCTCCGTGAGCGGACCCCTCGGCCGGAGCGCCGCGGACCTGGAGCTCGGACTCGCGGTCATGGCCGGAGCCGACGAGATCGACGCGGCCGGCTGGCAGCTCCGACTGCCGGCTCCGCGCAAGAAGACGCTCAGAGAATACAAGGTGGCCGTCATGCTCACGGATCCGAACTCGGAGGTGGACCGGGAGGTTCAGGACCGCCTGCAGGCCCTCGCCGACTTCCTCGCCAGGAAGAAGGTGAAGGTCAGCGACCGGGCCCGGCCCGCCATCGACACGTCGGAAGCGCAGCGCGTGTTCGTCCAGCTCCTCCGCGCGGCCACCTCCGGGCGGCAGACCGACGAGGTCTTCCGGCAGACCCTCGAGATCGCCCGCGGGCTCGCCCCGGACGACGAGAGCTACTACGCGCGCATGGCGCGGGCGAACACGATGTCCCACCGCGACTGGCTGGCCTTCGACGAGGCGCGACACCAGATGCGCTGGAAGTGGGCCGAGTTCTTCAAGGACTACGACCTGCTGCTCTGCCCACCCGCGGCGTCCGCGGCCTTCCCCCACGATCAGAAGGGGGAGCGGCACGAGCGGACCATCCGCGTCAACGGCCGCGAGGTGCCGACCACCGACCAGCTCTTCTGGGCCGGCTATTCGGGGATGGTCTACCTGCCCTCCACCGTGGCGCCCGCCGGCTTCACGGCGGCCCGGCTGCCGGTGGGAGTGCAGATCATCGGCCCCCAGTACGGCGACCGGACGTGCATCGAGTTCGCGCGCCTCCTCGAGGGCGAGTTCCAGGGCTTCGTCGCGCCCGACGGCTACGCGTGACCTCGTACACGGAGGCCGACTTCGGCCGGCTCCCGCGCGCCTACCTGTCGGTGTAGCTCAGCCCCATTCGGCGTTCGATGGCGACCACATCCGCCGGCCGCTCGAAGGGAGCCGGCGCCGGCGCGCCCGCCTCTCGGGAGCGGCCGATGGCCTCGAAGAAATGCTCGAGGCCGGGGGGCGAGACCACCCAGAGCATGACCAGTTCCTCGGGTCCCTCGTTGATGATCTCGTGCTTGACGTGGTGGCCGAGGAAGCACGCCGTCCCCGGCACGAGGTCGTGGCTCTTGCCATTGACCATCACCCGGCCCCGGCCGCGGAAGCAGATCTGGAGCTCGATCTGGTTGTCGTGGGAGTGCTTGCGGACGCGCCCGCCCGGCGCGATGGTCTGGAAGCCCATGGAGAGACCATCGAACCGCGTGTTCTCCGGGTAGAGCTTGGGATCGGCGTGGCCGCCGGCCGGCACCGGCTGCCAGTACGACGGCCCATCGGCCGGCTGCATCACGACGGCATGCCCTCTGATCTGATCGGTCTCGGCTTCACTCATGGCCCTCTCCTGTCTCGGAGGGGGGCTCCGCCCCCCTTCCGAACCTCCCCCCGGGACGCACTGCGAGCCGCAGGACGTCGCGGGGCTGGGGCCCCGCCGTCCGAGGCGAGCATCCGGAGATCCGAGCCGCAGGACGTCGTGGGGCTGGGGCCCCGCCGTCCGAGGCGACCATCCGGAAGCTTGCGCCGGCAAAGCCGGCGCTCGAACAGCGTCGATCATGTCGCACGACGTTTTCTCCGACAGGCCCCAAGTGTAGCGCAGGGCCGCCGTCCAGGGAACCGTGTCGCGCGCGCTTGACCCTCGACGACCGCTCCCGTAGAGTCGAGCCGTCCACTCGCGTCGGCCTCGACAGGGAGAGCACTCATGAGCAGACCGCTACGAATCGTCCACTACGTCAACCAGTTCTTCGCCGGGATCGGTGGCGAGGATCAGGCCCACCTCGGCGTCTCGGTCCGTGAGGGCCCGGTGGGCCCGGCGCGGGCGCTCCAGCAGACGCTGGGCGATGCCGCCGAGGTCGTCGCCACCCTCGTCTGCGGCGACAACTTCATGAACGAGCGGCAGGACGAGGCGCGGGCCGAGATCGGCGCCGCGCTGCGCCGGCTCACCCCGGACGCGGTCGTCGCCGGCCCCGCGTTCGGCTCCGGGCGCTATGGCCTGGCCTGCGCCCATGTCTGCCGCGTCGCGCAAGGGCAGGGGATCCCCGCCGTCGCCGCCATGCATCCGGAGAACCCGGGGGCGACGAGCCTCAGGCGCGACGTCGTGATCGTCCCGACCGGGG
>WNGE01005280.1_pt1 | contig 14641 bp, 14 predicted proteins | sample 5400651 | NCBI WGS metagenome assembly WNGE01 (sample SAMN13153370, study PRJNA577476) | soil metagenome | isolation source: 60 cm soil or saprolite under grassland replicate 2 | place: USA:California | collected 2016-06-15 | reverse complement strand
CATGATCTCCGCTGCCTGCCACCACGTGATCCGTTTCGCCATCGCCCGCAAGATTACTTCCTGTACTTTCATTGCCCGCTCCATCGCGGCCTTCGGGTAAGAAACCATGCTTCGCATGGTCTCTTACCCTCACCGCCTGGAAAGCGGACATATCACGTGCTATCTCAACCGGACATATCATGTGCTAACGACACGTGCACGGAGATAATCTGGACAACGCCGGGACGCCGCGTTAGCCTGACAGGCGAGGGCGTTGGAGGATTTGTGTCGGAACGCGAGAATATTGATTTGCTGCAACGCGCCGCCCTTCGTTTTAAGGTCAGGGACCTGGAAGGCCACTTGGAGCTGTACAGCAGTTCGGTTATCCATCACGGCTTTTCCAGCCGCATTCGGCCCGGCATCGCGGGATTGAGAGACCATTACATTGCCTTGCTCAAGAGCTTTCCGGACATGCGGGTCGATATTGAAGACATCATCGCCCAAGGGGACAAGGTAGTTCACCGCTTCACGTTTTATGGCAGCCATCGGGGCGAGTACTTGGGTGGGGCTGCCACGGGCAAAACAGTTTCGGCTTCAGGGGTTCACATCAATCTTTTCGCTGGCGGAAAGTGCATCGAAGTGTGGGCTGCTTTCGACACTTTCCGTTTTCTGTCTGAAATTGGCGCTGTACCTCAACTGCGCGAGAGGAAGTTATCTGCAAAATCGGGAGCCAAGTAGTGGCCTGCGAGGAAGCATGGCCTTGGCCTGATTCGCTCGATGCTCTAATAGCAGCTCCCGCCCACCATACCTGCCTTCTGGAGAACGACCGGGTGCGCGTCGTTCACACTCACATCCCGCCTGGAGACTTGGTGCCAGTCGGTCGGAACCAAGCCGACGAGCCGCTCAACATTTCCATAGCTATCGGCCCAATCACGATCTTCCGTCCCGCTGCCTCTTGCCATAAAGGTTGCTAACGACGGATGCCTGCCGTCTTCAGCGTCCAGGCAGATCAACCCTCGAAGAGAAGGCACACGGTTTCTTATCTCCGAGACGCTGTCGCAAAAATGGCTGTGATAAAACAGCCACGCCATTTTCACGTAATTCATGTATTCAACATTGGCGTCCACGGCGTTGCGGTAATTGATCGGGACCCACACGGCGCCCGCACGCATGATGCCCAACATGCAGAAGAGCACTCGCGCGTGGTTGTGGGAATAAATTCCGGCGGGTTCTTCGTCGCGCAGCCCTGATGCCCAAAGAGCACGCGCAATGTCTTCGGTGACGGCGCGCGTTTCACGATACGACCAGCGCGCATCGCCGTCCACAATGGCGGTGCGATCAGGATTGACCTCAGCGCCTTTATCGAAATAGTCAATCGCGCGCATGATCGACAACTAACTTAATAGAACGATCTTAAGAATAAATCTTTGCTTTCGCCAGCCCGTGATCCTGGAGAACGCGAAGCAATTCATGATGTCCAAAGGCTTCTGCCGCGGATGCGAAGCCGACCTTGCGCGGGCGGCCGTGGACGAGGTTTTGGGCAGCGAAAGCCTGGATCAATCCCGTCTGGCGATAACAGCAGGTGCCGAATACTACACACCGTACGTGATCGGTAGAGCCACGACCCTCCACTACGTCAATAGTACGTTGCTCGCGCGCATTTTCCCTGGGTGGCGTGCCAGTCTGTACGGCGTTCGCCATTTCAGCCAGCCGTTTCTGCTGCTCGCCTTTCGGCAGAGGCCGGATCTGTTCTTCAAACAACTTCTCGGTGGCCGCAACGCCTTCCATAATCTGCCGATCGAGCAGACCGCCGATCGAGCGCACATTCGCGATCTGGGGATGATCTTTAAACCACACCGGTTGGGGAAATCCGCCCAAGCGAGTGCGAGCTGGCTTTGAATGTAACCGGGAATGCTGACATCGTAACGCATCGCACGAGGCCAGGGCGTGTAACGGTTTTGTTCCAAGTAGTGAGCGTCGGTCGGAATCACTGCAAAAATCGTCTGCGTTGATCCGAAGGTAGGAATGCCTTTAAACATGGTGACGGTTTCGATCGTGTCAATCGCGCCATGTTCCAGACAGAGCCTCGCGGCAGCATCGCTTACTGCGGACATGAAGGCAGTTCCCGGCGCAGCCAGCAAACCGAGGTGGGCAAACTTCGGTCCCCAGTTTTCCGCAACTTCGAGCGCCCAGGCTTGTTCACCGCCGATATCAACATAGTGGCAACCGGCATTGAGGGCGGCCTCAATGACTTTCGGCCCGTCGTAAATAAATGGCCCAGCGGTGTTGCAAACTACCTTGGCGCCGCTGAACAGTTTACTGAGTTCGTTGACGCTGCCAGCGGTTTCCGCGATCTCGTAATCAGCGGTCTCGATGCCCGGCACGTGGTCCATGACATTGCGGATTTTGGTAGCATCGCGTCCCGCGGCGACAAAGGGAAGGTTGTACTCGCGCAGAAATTCCGCGATCAGCCGGCCGGAAAAACCGTTGGCTCCGTAGATAACGACTGGGCGCGTGCTCATGGCGTTGGCATCTTAATCCAGAAATGTGAACGGCAATAACGATAGTGCCGCCGGGCACCCCTCGAAAAGGAAACCCGCGCGTCTCTCAACGCTAACCCCGGCAGCTGGCGCGAACTGTACCGGTCAGCCAAGATCTCTCACTGGTTTGAGGCAAGCTTCCGTCAGCTCTGGCGCCGGAGGCGATTTTAGCCTAAAGTATCTTTATTGCTAGTAGGCACCTTTTCGTAACCGAGGAGAAGCTGTCATGGCGGAATATTTTTGTCCGGTGAAATTAACTACTAGCGTTATCGGCGGCAAATGGAAACCCTTGATCCTGTTTTATCTCGAGGGCGGCACCCTGCGTTTCGGCGAACTGCAAAAACTGATTCCCGGCATGACCAAGAAAATGCTGACGCAGCATTTGCGGGACCTGGAGCGCGACGAAGTTGTCCGGCGCAAAGTGTACGCCGTAGTTCCTCCCAAGGTCGAATATTCCCTGACCCGGCATGGTGAAAGCCTGAAGCCCATTCTCAAACTGATGTCGGCGTGGGGAGCCAAGCACCGCGCTCGTTATGGCGTTACGAGAACTCAAATTCACGCGGCGCAAACTTCTGGTGCCGCCAGGCGGGGCCCGGCATCTACACCAGTAGCTCCCTCAAACGCGCTTGGGTGAGCACATCAGGAATCACGTTATGAGCAATCAAAAAAAAGGACTGCGGTCGCTCTACGACGGAATCTGGCTTGTGGACGGTGTGCGCACGCCGTTTGCTGACTACAACACCGTACTGGGACTGGTTTCGCCAATCGACCTCGGCATCAAGGTTGCGCGAGAACTATTCCGGCGTTCGGGCGTCTCTCCTGAAGCGGTTGATTCTGTTGTTGCCGGGAACATGGCGCAGGCCTCTTTCGACGCATACATGCTTCCGCGTCACATCGGCATTTATTCCGGCGTTTCAATTGAAGTACCTGCCCACTTGGTGCAGCGGGTTTGCGGCACCGGAATTGAAGCGATCCTCCAAGCTGCTGACTCGATCACTTTGGGGAAGACGCAACTGAACCTCGTGGTAGGGGCGGAGTCTATGTCGCGGAATCCCATTGCTGCCTACACCCACCGCAGCGGATTTCGCATGGGGCAAGTGGAATTCAAAGATTTTCTCTGGGAAGCGCTGCTCGATCCGTGCGCCAACGTGACCATGGGTGATAGCGCCGAAAACCTCGCCAAGGGCCACAAGATTTCGCGCGAGGAAGCTGACATCTTTGCTGCCGAAAGTTTCGCGCGCGCGGTTGCCGCGCAAAAGAGCTGTTTTCTGAGTGGCGAAATCGTTCCCGTGATCAGCGAAAAATTTGAACGCGAGGGATACAGCTCGCGCGGCATTCGTCTGCCACGCAAAGTGGAGTCGTTCGACCAGGACAATCATGTGCGGCCATCGCCGGTTGAGGTGCTTGCCAAGCTGCCTCCAGCATTCGGTGGTGTACAAACTGGCGGCAACAGCTCTGGCATCGTGGACGGTGCGGCTGCAACTCTGGTTGCTTCGGACGATTTTGTGCGTCAGCAGAACAAGTCTCCACTAGCGAAAGTTGTCGCGGGTACGGTGGTGGGTGTACCGCCCGAGATAATGGGCATCGGTCCCGTGCCAGCGATTCGCGACGTTCTCGAAATCAGCGGACTCAAGCTCGATCAAATTGATCGAATCGAAATCAATGAAGCTTTCGCGGCGCAGACGCTGGCTTGCGTGCGCGAACTAGACCTGGACCGCGCGAAACTCAACGTTAACGGGGGCGGGATCGCCATCGGTCATCCACTGGCCGCCACCGGGATTCGTCTGGCAATTACTTTGGCGCGGGAATTACAACGCAGCGGCGGACGCTACGGAATTGCTTCTGCCTGCATTGGCGGCGGCCAAGGTATCGCTCTGCTACTGGAGAACGCGACTAAGAACTGAGTCTACGCTGGCCAAATTCTCAAAGCAGTCTTGCACAGAATTTGGTGTTTGATTTCTTCCGCCAGCGGAAGGGCTTGAAAATCCTCAAGGTTTTTCTTTATATCCGGGACGCCGGGACCGGGCCAATCTGTGCCAAACAGCGTCTTGTGGGCGATTTCATCTAACCGCGGAAAATACTTCAGCAGTGTTTTCGGCGGAATCCCGCTGATATCCAAAAACACATTGGGATGGCGGCGCAGCAAGAAGAAACAGGTGTGCATCCATAGTGGTCGGCCGCCATGCGCCAGCAGGATCTTGAGCTTGGGAAAATCCACCGCTACATCATCAATGTGGATGGGATCGCCAAAGCGATTGCGGGCACCGGTAAAAATTGATGTGCCGGTGTGAAACATTACCGGAATACCATTCTCCTCAGCCGCCCGGTAGATTACTTCCAGATCTTTAACTCCGTTTAGGTAGTCATTGGGAAACAGAAGCTGGTGAGGAGGATGAACCTTGATCATGCGGATTTTCAGGCGCAGAATCTCATCCACATCAGCGCGAATGTTCGAGCTGTGCCGAGGGTGCAGGCCTCCACAGGAGATCAGTCGCTTGGGATTGTGCTTGGTGTAATCGGCGATCCATTGATTGACTGCCGAAGTAAATCCAATTACGTCAGGCGCGACGTAATTGATGAGAACTCCGCGGTCCACGCCGGCCGTATCAAGATATTTTAGAAATGCCTTTGGCGACCGGCACAATTCAAGGATCTGGTCGAAATTCTGCCTCTTACGGCGAATCAAATCCAGAGCCGCAGGGTGAAACATTTCCATGGGCGCGATGTGGATGTGGCAATCAGTGATCAAGGTAGTCTTCAGTTCCGAGTCTGAGACGTAAAGCGAAAAGTGAGAATTGCCGTATTGCTTAATGCCGTACGACCGAAGACTTTATGCCACTTAGAAAAATATCGGCCACTTGCCGGGCCAGCGAATTCGCGTCGGGATCAACTTGAGGCTTGTACCAGGTGTAGATCCAGTTCATCATTCCAAACAGGCTCAACACCGCCACCCGGTTATTGAACTCAAGTCCCTTTTCGCGCTTTAGGGCCTCCACCAGATCGGCGCAGCTGCGATAATACTGCCGCTTGAGGGCTGCGACCTCGGAACCCAAACTGCCTTGAAGGACGTCGTCCTCCTTGGAAAGCACTTTAGTAGCCTTGAAGTTTTCCTCCAGGAAGTACTCGAAATGGTTCTGAATAAACGCTCGGACGCGCGCTTCAGGATCGGCAACCGACTCCAGGCGCTTGCGAAGACGCTCGACAACAACGGTGAAATAATGTCGCTGAATTAGGCAGAGCAGTTCTTCCTTCGACTCGAAGTAGTAATATAAGCCCGCCAGCGACAGTCCAGTTACGCGGGACAAATCGCGCATGGAAGCCCCTTCATAGCCCTTTTCGTAAAAGACAGCAGTGGCGTGATCGAGGATTCTGGCGAGCCGCCGATCAAAGCGGGAAAGAGGCCGCGCTGTGGTCATTTCGGGCGTGTGGGCGGTGCTCATGTCTATCGAACGTTCGTCCAGATATTACTCTGAAGCCCGTAGAACGGCAAGGTTTAGTGTTTGAGGTCCTGAAATTTGTAAACCCGTTTCACCAACTGCCCTTTCATTTCGTAACGTGGAAGCGATCCCGCAGGCACCAAGTCCAGTGTTGCCGAAACGCTTAGGGTCGCCTTGATTTTGCGCTTGATCTCGTCTTTGAGTGTTGGCATGTTTAAGCACGCCCGGGTATATTCCGCTATCACCTTCAGAGGTGGCGCGACTTTCGGACCTGGCGCGTCGAGCACCAGCTGAATCTCGCCTGTGGTCTGTGGATGAAAGCTGGAAATGACGTCTTTGATTGCCGAGGGAAAGACGTTCACGCCAAGCACGATCAGCATGTCGTCGGTGCGGCCAATGCAGCGCAGCTTGAAAGTCGTACGTCCGCAAAGGCACGACGTGCCTAGCAGGGTTGCGCGGTCGCGAGTTCGGAATCGCAACAGCGGCACGCACTCGCGTTGCAAGCTGGTATAGACCAGTTCCCCGGTGACGCCCGTTTCGATTGGCAAGCTCTTCCCTGTCTCAGGGTCAATCACTTCCACGAAAACAAATTCTTGCCCATTGAAGTGCATGCCGGATTGGTCGGGACATTCGCTGAAGATAATGGGAGCCATATCGGCGTTGCCTAGACCTTCTGTCACGCGCGCGCCCCAATCTTCCTGGAGCTTGGCGCGAACCGCAGGGATCCCGGCTCGGCTCCGCAGAAAAGTTTCTTTAGCCCCAACGCGCTCGGCTTCAACTTGGCTTCGCGGCGTATCCACTCCGCGAAGTAAGTTGCGTACGACGGCGTGCAGTGCATGGCCGTGGCCTTTAACAGTTGGATAGCCATCAGAGCTTTTTCCGACGCGCCAGTTCCAATCGGGACAAACATTGCGCCGACCGACTCGATGGCGTCTTTTGACGAAAGTCCCGCGACAAACAAAGTTAGGCCGGCCGCATGGATCACGATGTCATTCTTCCGGAGACCCTCTGTGAAGAAAGAACGGGCGGTGAGCCGTGTCCACATGCGCGCGTCCCGCCGGGTTAGGCCGACGAAGCCTGGCTTGCCCGTGGTCCCTGTTGAACTGTGAACGCGGATGACATCATCAATGTGCAGGCGATGTGTTTCCCTAATGGCGGGCGAACCGCCTGGCTTTCGCGAAGCTCGTCTTTCGTCGTAAAGGGGAATCGTTCCAGATCGTGCAGATGGCGATAGTCTTTCCGACGAATTCGGGCAGAGGTGAATTTTTCCTGGTAGAACTCGGATCGCGCGAACAAATAATCAAGTTGTTTTGCAAGCTTCGCCTCCTGCAGGCGACGAACTTCGGTGGAGCCGCCTGTCTCGATTTTCTTGTTCAGATAGCCGGTTTCTGGTCTAGTCCGCATTCCGCCTTGTAGTTCGCGGGCTTGGGCCCCGTTCGACTTCGCTCAGGGCAGGTCCGCGCCACACACTATCGAACGTCCGTTACAGTTTGCAATTGAAAAATGGTGGTTGGCGAATATGATTGCGGTTGGCCGTGAGCCTCAAAGGCGACACACAATATGACGCCAAATCCCATGATGCACTACCCGCTCACCTTGAGCCACATCCTCGAGCGTGTGGGCAAGGTTTTTCCGGAGCGGGGAATCGTCTCGCGGCTGCCGGACCATTCTCTGCACCGTTGTACCTGGGGTGATGTATATCGCCGCGCCCGGGCACTCGCCGAGGCCTTGCAGAGAGCTGGACTGCAACCCGGCGACCGCGTAGCCACCTTGATGTGGAACCACTACGCGCACCTTGAATCCTATCTCGGTATTCCCGCGGTTGGCGGTGTTCTGCACACTCTGAATCTGCGGCTCGCGCCGCGAGAGATTGCTTACATCGCGAACCATGGCGGGGCGAGGTTCCTGATCGTGGATGAAATGCTGCTGCCTCTCTATCAGCAGATCAAAGACTCTGTTCGTTTCGAGCGCGTGCTGCTCGTGCCCATGTGTGGCAACCCCATTCCGCCCGGCACTGAGAACTACGAAGATTTCCTGAACACTGCGACTGGTGATTTCACTTATCCAGAGCTGGACGAAAATGATATCTCATCGTTGTGCTACACCTCCGGAACCACGGGAGCGCCTAAGGGTATCGCGTACACTCACCGGTCGGTGTTCCTTCACACGCTGCTGCTCACCATGGTGGACAACTTCGCGGTTTCACATTGCGAGGTTGTGATGCCGGTGGTCTCGATGTTCCACGTGAATGGATGGGGCTTCCCTTATGCTTCGGCGATGGTGGGATGCAAACTCGTGTTGCCTGGTCCTTATCTGGATGCGTCGAGCCTGTTGGAACTCTTCGAGAAGGAGAAAGTCACTGTGGCAGCGGGCGTGCCGACGATCTGGCTGAACGTTGTGGACTCCATCGAGAGGGAGCCGGAGCGCTGGAAGCTACCGAAGATGCGAGTCATTATCGGCGGCTCTGCTCCGCCACTGGCGTTAGTCCGGAAACTTGAACAGTACGGCGTGAGAGTGCAGCAGGGCTGGGGCTTGACGGAGAGCAGCCCCCAGGCCTCCACGAACCAACTCAAGGCACACATGAACAAGTGGCCCGCCGCGAAGCGATACGCGATGAAATGCAAGGCGGGAATTCCTGTTCCCCTGGTTGACCTAAGGGTCGTTGGTGAATCTGGGGAAGTGCCGCGGGACGGGAAGACCATGGGGGAAGTACAACTGCGCGGACCCTGGGTTGCCTCCCGATATTACAACCTGCCAGAAGAAACCAACAAATGGACCGTCGACGGTTGGTTCCGCACCGGTGACGTAGGAACGATTGACGCCGAAGGATACTTGACCATCGTGGACCGGACTAAAGATCTGATCAAGTCTGGCGGCGAGTGGATCAGCTCAGTGGATCTGGAAAATGCATTGGTGGGACACCCAAGTGTGCGTGAGGCTGCCGTGATCGCGGTGCCACATCCGAAATGGCAAGAGCGGCCTGTGGCGGTCGTGGTAGTGAGAAACGGTGTGGAATTGGAGTCCGAAGATCTGCGGGCGTTTCTGGCACAAAAATTCGCCAAGTGGCAGTTGCCGGACGCTTTTGTATTTGCGGATCAGCTACCCCACACCTCAACCGGAAAGCTTCTCAAGACCGAACTACGGCGGCGTTTCCAAGACTGGCAATGGGATGAGAAGCGATGACCCGCAAGCCGGTCGACCGATTAGCGAGATCTCAACAAGAAAAAGGCTGGCCAGCTGTTACAAGGCCAGCCGCCCCGGACCACAATATTCCCTCTAGAACGACACCTTCAGTGCAACCTGCAATTGGCGCGGGTTCAGCATGGTGCGCGGCTTTCCAAAATCTGGGTTGCCGCCAGGAGCCCCAATGCCGTCATCAAAGTGCTGCGGCACCGGGCCTGTGAAAACCGGCGCATCGTAAACGGACGTGACTTCATCCACATTTTGTCGATTGAGCAAATTGAAGGCATCGAAGCTGACTTCCGCTTTTGCGCGTTCGCCGAACCTAAAAGCGCGGGCGATGCGGGCGTCCCAGGCAACGAGCTTGTCGCCAATATAAGTATTCCGGCGTACCAGCCCCACCCGGTCGGTCACGGGGTTAGTGTCATTGTTGGCATCAAAACCGACGAATAGCGTAAACGGACGCCCCCCCTGTGCGGTAATGATGCTGCTAAACGTCCAGTCCTTCATGAGAACCGAGCCGTGGTCCGCTGTCGTGGCCGAAAAGTTTGCGATGAAACGGTGACGCACATCTTGATTGGAGAGTGCTCGTTCCGCTTTGTAATCGAACTGGTTCTGTGGAAGATTGATGAAGGTAGTAAAGTTGCCGTCATCAATGCTTTTTGAAAAGGTGTAGTTTGCGTTCAGGTTGAAGTACTTGCCCAACCGCTCAATCGCTTGAAGAGTCAGTCCGTGATAATTAGCGTGGACCACCCCGTTGTTGAAATCAAGTAGTCCGGCGCGAATGTCTTCCGGACCGGCGGCAAAGTGTTCCTTGCCGAAGAGCAGGGTTGGAGTTCCGCTGCAAGAGCTATGGGTGCCGTCTGGATTGAGCCAGCCTTGAGCAAAAGAAGGATTTCCTGGCTTCGTAGTGCCGTCCGGGCACGACACATTGAGGTTGTTTCCCCGAACCAAGCGATGGGCTCCAACAAACAAATACCCGATATCAAGCGTAAGCCCCCTCCCTATTTCACGGTCAATTTCGAAGCTGGCCTGCTCCGCATAAGGCAGTTTGCTGTTGTGGCGATCCATCCCTCCCGCGCCGACGCCGCAGGATGGCGGGCAGGGGCCGCTGATAAATTCGGCGGGATATTGCCCGGTCATGAGAATGTTCTCGGCAACCAAATCCGCGGGAGCAACTCCTCCCACCACCTGGTTTAACTGCCAGCCGCCATTCTCCGCGCCCTTCCGTACCATCGGCAGATTAAATCCAGTGAGGTATCCGGGGATGGTTTTTTGGTCGCCTGTAATAAAGAAGAAAGTCATGTTGTTGCGGTCAAAAAAGAGACCTCCGCCGCCTCGGATTACGGTCTTGTTGTCGGGAGCGTAGGCGAATCCGAGTCTGGGTTGCCACGCGCCGTAGTACGAATCAATCTGTCGGCTGAGACCGGTTTCCAGGTCCCAGCGTATCCCATAATTCAAGGTTAGTTTCGGATTGAGCTTCCACTGATCTTGTGCGAAAAAGCCTTGATATCCATGATTCATTTGAAACGAGTAGTTCTGAAACAGGCTTTTGGGGAACGCATTCGGCCAACTGTGATCCACTGGGCCACCCTCGAAGGGCCCGGTCGGCACAAACCCGTCCTGGTATTGATTCGCCCCCGGACCGTTCTCTCTGGGCAGCGCCACGCCGAAGAAGGTCACCGCCACACCATTGAAAGTGGGCGGAAGCGGGCACGGAGCAGCCGCCATCTGAGGCAGAGGCGGCCCACCCCCGAAGTTGACAAAATTGGCAAAAGCCACTAGGCAGTTGAGGCTGGGCAGAATGATGCGTACGGGCGTGAACCCGGGAAAATTCGAGTAATCGTTGACATAGTTGGAATCATATCCAAACTTCCAGTAGTGATTGCCCTTAACCCAAGCGACTGAGTCAGAAAATTGGGCGCGGCTCTCGAAAATCGCATCGAGAGTGCCCGAAATTGTGTCCGAAGGAGAGGTCATTGGGAATATCCAGGTTGGGTTCGCCGGTTGCGCCGGGAAAGTTGTAGTGCCGCCGGGTATACTGGGCAAGGACCGTGTTCGCAAGTAAGGGGGTGACTAGGGTGTTCAACGTCCCTACCACGGATTGGTCTCGAATAAAAAGATCACGGCCGCCGCTTGGCACGCCAATTCCACCGCCATCTTCGGTGTTGCCGACGAGCTGTTTCAGATCGCGTGCGTCTTCGACATTGTAGCGAACGACAAGGCGATTATTACTGCTGACCTGGTGATCAAGCCTGACGAAACCATAATCGTTGTCTTTGGTCTTGGTTGGGTTAGGATCTTCGCCGGGAATTCCGAGATAAGCCTTGGCTTGGTTGATAGCTGCAAAGTTGATTCTGAAATCGGCGGTGCCTCGCCACGTCGCACGGCTTCATAATTTAGGAAGAAAAACGTTTTGTCCTTTCTGATCGGCCCGCCAAGAGTGACACCGAATTGATTCTGCCGCAGCGCAAACGGGGTTGGCCGCGGCTGAAGAAGTGAGCGAGAATCCAACGCACTATTTTGCAAGTAATCGTAGATTGATCCATGCAGATTGTTGGTTCCGGACTTGGTGACAACATTTACGATACCGCCCAACGCGCGGCCATACTCGTTGCCAAAACTGTTGTTAACTACGCGGAACTCCTGAACCGATTCCTGCGGTGGCGTGGCGCGCTGAACGCCAGTCTGCGCATTGATGAAGTCGGCACCATCCACGGTCACTTCATTACTGAATGAGCGCATGCCCCCAAAGGAAATTTGCGTAATCTCGAATTCCGTGAATGTGGTTCCCAGGCTGGTTCGTCCGGTGGCAACTCCGGGTGTCAATAGAGCGAAGTCGGTGAATAGTCTTCCACTGACTGGTAGCGATTGGATCTGCTGAGTATCAATCACCTGACTGATCTCGGTCCGGGTTGTTTCCACGACCGGGGCTTCGGTCGTAACGTTGATGGTCTCGGTCACCGATGCCACTTTCATGACTACATTGACAGAGGCTGTCTGACCCACGCTGAGATTAATGCCTCTCTGGGTGTACTTTCCAAAGGCGCCGGCGGTCACCACCAAGTCATAGGGTCCGGGCGGCAACGTTGGGAGCACAAAGAAACCAGATTCGCTCGAAGTAGTGGAATGGATCTGGTTGGTGTCCACTTCGCGCAGGGTGATGCTAGCTTTGGCAATAGCCCTTCCGCCTGTGTCAACGACCGTGCCGTTCAGCTGAGCAAAACTGATGGTCGCTTGGGCAAGAGCGAGTTGCGCGGCGGTAGTGGCGAATGTCAGGACAGCCATGGCTGCAAGAAGCAAACGTGGTTTCATAGCCTTTCCTCTCTAAGAGCAAACGTTGGTTCTGGTGTTGAGTCAGTAATGGGCGAAAGCCCGCCCTTGCCGGTGATGGGGAAGTCTCCCAGAAGCGAAAGCCTAAAAAGGTTTTGCAATCTATGGGCCCTAAGCCGTTGTCTAGCGAACGTCCGTTCACATTGTTGCCTTGGGTCGCAATTTTTTGCGCAGCCCGGATCAACTGTCAAGATAAAAATCAAGGTCCCCAACAGCGAGAAACTTCTTTGTTGGACAGCAGTTTCGGAGAAAACCACCCGCTGTCCGGTTCCTTCGGGTTCACGCCCGCAGGCGGGTGGCGATTGCCTGTTTGCCCCAGACCTCGCGAGCGGTTTCCGCCACCAGTCGCAGCTTGGCTTCCTGGTCGGCGGCGGTCAAAAGGTTCCCTTCCATTGTGGACGCGAACCCGCATTGTGGACTTAATGCCAGCCGCTCCAAGGGAATGTATTCAGACGCTTGCTCGATACGATGCTTTAGTTCGTCCTTACTCTCAAGCGCAGCTTTCTTGGAACTCACCAACCCGAGAACGACGATACGGTCCTCAGGTACCTGGCGCAAAGGTTCGAATCCGCCGGAGCGTTCGTCGTCATATTCCAACAGGAAGCGGTGGAACCTGGTCTTTTGAAATACTCGGGTTATTGGCCCGTAGTCGCCGGCTGCATAAAACTTGCTCTGATTATTGCCCCGGCAAAGGTGTAGGCCGAAAGTAATTCCGGGGTGATTTCCGATCACCGCATTGTCCATCTCAGTGGAGAGATCGAGCAGGCGATCGGGATCGTTACCACGCTGACGGTATCCTTCTCGTAACTGAGGGTCGAGCAACGCAGCATATTGCGGCGAGTCAATTTGGATGTAAGTGCAGCCGAGGCGAATCAATTCCGTGACTTCATCGCGCAGGATGTCCACTAAGTCAGCGAGATAGGGGTCGATCTTTGGATAGGCACCGGCGGATTTCTTGCTGTCGTAGTAAGCCGCGGCCTGTTGTGCGCTGATCATGGTCGTCTTAGCGGGGTAGCTGGTGCGCGCCCGCAGATAGGTGAACTCCTCGGCACAGAGCGGACGTTTGCGGCGAAGCTTTCCTACCACCACCGGCCGCGGCAAAACCAGTTCTTCTCCTTTTTCGTTGCGGAAAGGAATGGCCCAGCCGCCGAACTTATCAAAGCCTTCAACCGCGTCTATGAGGCGACCATAAAATGCGTAGCGCCTCATTTCACCGTCAGTGATGACCTCGACACCGGCGCGTTTCTGCAGCTCGACCGCTTCGTCCACCGCACAATCTTCGGCGCGCTTGAATTCCGTGTCGGTGAGCGTCCCCTGTTCGTGGCGTTCGCGAACATCCTTCAAGTAGGCAGGGCGCAGCAAACTTCCAACTACATCGCTTCGATACACAGAAACCTCCCTACCACGACAGGTTGTTTTCTAATTCATCGGCCCGGACCCGCAAGCACTTTAGAGTCGGCGACCGCAAGTGGGCACAGATTACTCCCGCCAAGAAGCGGTCACAAGGCAAATTTGGGCAAATATATACTTGACACACACGAATAAACGGCGTACATTTTAACCATGGAAGCACCTAAGACCCTTCAACAAGCAATCATTTACTTCTCCGACCCCGACCGCTGCTTTGAGTATGCCAAGAAATTCCGTTGGCCGAAGGGCAAGGTTTCCTGTCCACGATGCGGTTCCGAGAAACACTCGTTTATCAAGACGCGGCGCATCTGGTTTTGCTACTCCTGCCAGAAGCAGTTCACGCTGAAACTCGGCACGATCTTTGAAGATTCCCCACTCGGTATGGATAAGTGGATGGCCGCTTTCTGGATGCTGTGCAACTGCAAGAACGGCATTAGTAGTATGGAAATCCATCGCGCTCTGGGCGTCACGCAAAAATCCGCATGGTTTATGCTTCAACGCCTGCGATTGGCCCTGCAAGATGATTTCTTCGGAAAGAAGCTCGGCAGTGGAAGCGGTGAGATCGAAGTTGATGAATCTTTCATCGGCGGCAAGGCGCGGAACATGCACCTGAGCGAACGTAAACGTCGCATCACTGGTACTGGCACGAAAGACAAAACCGCTGTGATGGGAATCCTTGAGCGTGGCGGGAAGATTCGCACCACGGTTGTTCCCAACCGCAAGAAACATGCTTTGCAGAGCGAAGTCCGCAAGCATGTAGAA
>WNGE01005279.1_pt1 | contig 14641 bp, 14 predicted proteins | sample 5400651 | NCBI WGS metagenome assembly WNGE01 (sample SAMN13153370, study PRJNA577476) | soil metagenome | isolation source: 60 cm soil or saprolite under grassland replicate 2 | place: USA:California | collected 2016-06-15 | reverse complement strand
TTCGACTGCCTGCGGTACGAAATAGCGAATCGACTGGCCAGCGGCAACTCTCTTTCTTATCTCCGTGGCGGAAATGTCGATTTTGCGGTGCACGATTGGATAAGGATAATCTGGCGGCGTTCCGGTGCGGTCTAGGACAATAAATTGGACCGCTTGCGTCAGCTCATCAAAGCGATGCCATTTTGGCAGCGTGGGCACGTTGTCTTCGCCGATTAGGTAATGGATTTGCGCGTCACCTACCCGAGTCCGGATTTCTTCGATTGTATCGATCGTGTAGGATGGTGGCGGGCGACGCAGTTCGCAGTCGTCCAATTCAAATCCGGGTTCATCTTCGATTGCAGCCCACATCATGGCCAACCGCACCTGCCCGCTTGCGGCAGGAGAACTTTTGAAAGGCGAAGCCGCCGCCGGAACCAAGATCACCTTTTCGAATCCGAACAGCTCACGCGCTTCGCGCGCGAGAATCAAATGTCCATGATGTATCGGATCGAAGGTACCACCGTAAACGCCGATTTTCATAGCGGCGCGAAAGGATGATTTTTTTTGGTTTCTCCGCGCAACATCGACATCTAAGTTTGAAAAGTATGAAGAGTCGTTCTCCTGGTCAATTAATTCTGATGGATCGGCTATGAGTGACTTGCTCGGTCAATTAATTCTGACCGGCGTTGCCGGCAAAGAACTCGACGCGAAAGCCGCAAAGCTATTTCAGCGAGTGCAACCCGGCGGGTTTATTCTTTTTGCACGCAACATTGAGAGCCCTGCTCAACTGCGCAAACTGATAGATGACCTGCGCGGCCTCAGTCAGCTCGAGCCCATTATCACCATCGACCAGGAAGGCGGTCGCGTTTCACGTCTCCGTTTAATCGGGAACGAGCCACCGAACGCGCAGCAATTGCGCGACAAGAACGATATCGATCTGATCCGCCGCCACGGTGATATCACCGGACGTTTGTTGCGGCTGTTCGGTTTCAATCTCGATCTTTGTCCGGTGCTCGACATTTCATTCAACGATGGTGCCGATAATTCGCTGCGTGGCCGGTGTTACGGAAAAACAGTTGAGCAAGTTGTTCGAAATGCCGGCGCATTTAACGAAGCGATGAGAGCACAGGGGATCGCGAGTTGCGGCAAACATTTCCCTGGTTATTCCGCCGCAAGTTCAGATGCTCATTATCAGTTGGTGCGAATTGATCGCACGCGGGAAGAACTTGATCGGAATGAGTTGGCCGTCTTTCGCGAATTCGTCGAAGACGTGAACAGCATGATGATCTGTCACGGCTGGTATCCATGCCTCGAGCCCGACCGCAGACCTGCGACCTTGTCACATCGCATCGTAACGCAACTCCTGCGTGAGGAAATCGGCTTTGACGGTTTGATCATGACTGATGATCTCGACATGGGCGCGATCTTGAATGAGTACGGCTTGGATGAAACAATTCGACTCGCCATCGCGGCGGGCAACGATCTGACGATGATCTGCCATCGCATTCCCGAAATCGATAATGTACATCGCATTCTCGGCACCTTGTCGCGCGCCCAAATCGATCGTGCGCTTGCCAGTGTCGCGCGCTTCAAGGAAAAACTCGTGCCGCCAGACGACTTCTCCGAGGCTGCTTTTCGGGACATCAACAGCGAAATCTGGGATCTGCGCCTCGCCGTTCTCGGCGAAGAACTTGCCAGCCAGCGTAGCCCAGAAGACGCCAAACGTTCGCCGGTTGAGATGTACTAACGAGCCGAGTACTTCTCCGCGATACGATCGCTGTAGCAGCCCCCCTCTTTCGAGTCATTCGTTTTGCGAAGTTGAATGCCTCGTTGCTTAACGAGCCGGGAGTTTTCTACCAACTCGCTACCCGATCTTCTCCCAGAACTGCCGCGCTCCCTGAATATTCGGCCACACCAATTGCCCGTCGTAGATAGTAAATGGACCCGCGTTCTCGTTATCACGAAACGATAACTTCACTCAATCAAAGCGCGCCAGCCGCAATGAAAATCCTGATAAAATTTTTGTCGGACACGTTGGCGGGCTCACGCGGGCACATAAATTATGTAGCCCCGCGGCGGCGCCCACAGATCGACCCAGCCGGAATCGTTAGTCCATTTTTCCTGCGGTACGCCGAGATCGTCGCGCCCGCGCCAGGCGGCTGGCAGGAAGCGCCTGTTGTTCCACCGCGTCTGAACCCATGCGCCGTTCCAAGTGGCGTGGTTGTTTAAGACAAAGATCAGTCCGCTTTGGGTGCCGACGCCGGAACGCTGCATGATGTAAAGATCGTCGTCGACGAAGAGGACCTGCGTCGGACCGGTGGCATTTTCTTCGTGAACTTTGATGAGCGCGTCGATCCCGCTTCGATTGTCGGACTGGGCGAGATCCCAGTTGAAGTAATCCTGCCAGAAGACACACGGATAACCTTCGTGCGTGAGGATGAACGCGTACGCTAGCAGCTTATCGTTGATGATGGGGCTATCGCGCACAACATCGTGGTTCTCGACGAAGGTGACGGCTTGGGCCGGGCGGTCCCACACCAATACTTCGCGCTCGGCGAGATTGCGCAGACTGAAGCCGTAACTGTCGCACAAATCACGCAGCCGCCAGCGGAGCGGAAAATCAAACGCGCCGACCGGATTGTCCGACCACGCATTGGTTTCATCGAGCCAATCGCCAATCGTGCGTTCGCTGTCCCAACATTCACCGACCGCGTAGGGCCTGAAACTGAAGTCACCACGCAGCGCGCGAAGTTCCTGGATCGAACGGACCATCCAGCCGCCATAACCCTTGACCATGTCGTAGCGGAATCCATCGAAACCGATCTCTTCCAGCAGCCAGCGAGCGTAACCGATGAGCTCCATATAAACTTCAGGGGCGCGATGACAGAGATCCGGCATGTCACCGAACGTGGTCCCATCCCAGGTTTCGTACTGGCTCGGGTGAAAGCACCTCCAGTTACGCGGGAATTTTCCGCTCGTTGGTTCGAACTTCGTCCAGCGCGACTGACCGTCGATTGGATTCAGCTCCTGAGCGTCGGCGCCACTGTTATGGTTGAACACCAAGTCTGCATACACCTGTAATCCCGCCGCGTGAGCGGACTGAATAAGTTCGAGCAACTCGGCTTTGGAACCGAACCACGTCGGTGCACCGCCTTTCTGATCGAACTCGCCCAGATCGTAGTAATCGTAAGGATCGTAGCCCATCGATTTCCACCAAGCCGCCTTGTTCGCGGGCGGAAGCCACAACGCGGTGAAACCAGCCTGCGCGATCGCCGGCAGTTTGGATTTGAGATAGGCCCACCACTGGTGCTCGAGATTTTCCGCCTTGGGGCAGTCCCAATAAAACGCTTGCAATATGACACCCATGATTGCCGCTCCGTTTCTGCGCTAGGAAACGTCGCCACGTTACACGTCGAACATTGACTAACAAGCAGCAATCGGAATCGCGTCAGTGCTTCGAAGCGAATAACCCGCGAAATTCCAAAAGATAATATTGTAGCAGCGGCGACCTGGTCACGAAGTCAGGATTAAAAGGAGACTGGCTTTCTTCGTGTGATTCGCGGGCAAGAAAATTCAAAAGCATCAACGGTTCACCGATCACTGATCACCGTTTACCGTCTGCTTGCTCACCGCTGCACGGCGAGTTGCGAATCCGCATTCGCGATCCGCTCATAAAATCGGAGTGCCTCGATATCGCTGCCAAGCTCGCGCAGTGGGTAGAGGCCCTTCGTAGCGCCGGCGCCCGGATCGCGCACGAGATAGTCGAACCCGTCTTTGCCTGCGATGACCACAAAATGCGTGATGCCGTTCGACAGCCGCACTCGCACGATGACAGGGTTTCCGTGTGCGAGATTCGAATCGATCAGCTGGTACGAGGCCAGGTCTTCGTACACATGCCGCACGCGGTCGGGCGCCCACCACGCGGCGCGGTCCCAATGAATCCAGCCATTCTCGGTGTATCCGTCAACGGAAGTTAAAAACCAGTTTAGCTGCTGCGGATCGGTCTCAACGCCATAAAACTTGAACACCATCGCCGCCGCGGCCACGGCGCAGCCTTCGCCGCCGAGGGTGCCGTTCTCTTCGATCCCGCCCAGGGGATCGTCGCGCCATTTTTCATCAGACTGGCGAAACGACGGCACGGCAAGCTCGACACGATGGAAAAAGTAGCGCCCGCCGCGCGGCGAAAGTTTCCGTTTCCAAGTCCAATCGATATGCACACCGAGCACGCCGATAAGCAAAACAAGAATGAAACTGATGAAAAACCAATGGCGCTTCAAAGCACGAAACTGTAGAGGCGGCTGTCTCAGTCGCAAATTCTGGGGAGCATACGCGTCTCGCGTGTTGGTGATCGCGCCCTCGCGGTCACGGACTTGTGAAACAATCCGCTAGAAGTTTATCTGCCGTGGCGGAGCTTTCGAATCGAGTTTACCCGTCTTGGTCAGAGCCTGCCCGCCGTGGCGGGCCGGTGGCAGTTTCAGCGCGCGAATTAGATGCTATCGTGTGAAAAAGGAGAATACAGATGAATCAGTGGAGGAGCTTGTGTCTCGCGTTCGCGGCTTTGTTGATCAGTTTGACAGCGATCGCGCAAGAACAGGGCGTGGTAAAGCCCCAGTTACTTCTGCGCGAGATCGTCCAAGGGATGCCCAAGGGAGAGAAACAGGAGGTGCGGGTGCTTACGGCGAGCTTCAAGCCGGGCGATAAGACGATGCTTCATACACACCGTTTCCCGGTGACCGTTTACGTCTTGGAAGGCGTGTTCACATTGGAAATGGAAGGGCGCGAGCCGGTCACGGTGAAAACTGGTCAGGCGATGATAATGCCGTCGCACGTGAAAATGACGGGTTACAACCGCAGCGACACCGAGCTATTGCGGCTGGTCCTCTTTAATGTGAGTGATCCAGATACACCGTACCTTGACCCCATACATTAGCGGACCTTGCCGGCGAAGAATTGAGTCATCGATGTTTACGGGAACGCTTGACGCTGATAAGATCTAGCCACATGAAATTTGCTACTGTGCTGGATCGCGATGAGGACGGGATGTGGATCGCCGAATGCCCCTCGATTCCCGGCTGCGTCAGTCAGGGCAAAACGCGCGAGGAAGCACTCGCTAACATCAAAGAAGCGATCGCGCTTTGCCTCGAAGTGCGTGCCGAGCGCGGCATGCCCCTGACAATCGAGACTCAGCAAATTGAAGTCAACGTCTGATGCCGCAGTTGCCGCGCATGAGTGGGCGCGAAGTCGTACGCGTCTTCCAGAAGCACGGCTGGGAAGTTGCCCGGCAGCGTGGTAGCCACATCCAGCATGGTCAAAGCTGGAGAGAACGTGACACTTTCAATCCCGGATCATAAAGAAGTGGCCAAAGGAACGCTGCGAAGCCTCATTCGTTCAGCGGGACTTACCGTTCAGGAGTTCTGTTCCTGAAACCTGAATGCGCCGCTCCACCGCGAAGCCCGGATGAATTCACGTTGAGCGCGTCGCTGCAATTGATCCCTGTCGCTTGGATTTGAGACACGAATTACACGAATGGTCACAAATCTCCTAACGATGGAGCCAATTGGTTTGGGTCAATTCGTGCGGGCTCGCCTGGGCGCGCCGTAGCCTTTGCGCGAAGGCGGGTGAAATTCGTGTCGTAGCTCCGGCGTGGGAATGTCCCTGATGGCCAAAACCGTCCGTTTGCCCTATTACTGGTATCTGAACCCTGCCAGACAAGAGGAATTCAATCGCAGTATCGACTCGCTCGCGAAATGGATAGAAGGCGCAATCCAGCGGTTCCGCTCAGGCGTGAAAAACTCGCGAGTCGTCGAACTGCATGATACTAACCACTACGTGTTCATAGTAGACGAAGCGTTGGTCGTTCGAGAAACGCGCAAGTTCTTGCTTGATGAATGAAGGTCCCCCCTCCGACTGGATCCAATGTTTGAGCCACTGCGCAAAAATCCGTTTGGAGTTTACCCGCCGTGGCGGGCTTCCAGAAACTGGTTGCCTCCTCCGCGCCAAAGTAGGGTTCGCCATGGGTCCCGAACACAAATCCTGTGTGGACCTCATACCGATCGACGACGGTTTCCGAAGCACGCCTTCGGTTTGCGCGAAGCGCTGAGTTCTTCGTCTTTTGTACCTTGAAATTGCGACTTACTTCAGAATCCCGTAATGGCGAAGCAGTTTCAAAGAATCGACCGAGTCTAACGTGGTATTTCCGAGCGCCTCTGCGACTTGCTTTTGTTCGCTCGTTTCCATTCCCAGCGCGGTTCCATAGATTCGCCAGTTTCCTTTTCGATTATCTATCTTCAGACGAGAGAGATTTGTTGCGTGATAACCGAATCCTAAGAAACAAATCTGCTTTGAAGCATCGATTAACTGCCAAGCGCGCATGAACTCAGAATCTTTATGAAGGTCTTCGTCATTTTTATCACCAATGATCTTAATAAACCTGGCTGCCTTTGCGACGTTTTGCGGGGTTATCTCAGCATTATATTCGCGCTTGTAATCTGAGTCCTGCCAAGGAAGCGGCGCTAGCTGGCCGTAGAGATGGACGATGGGAATACACGACATCGTCTCCCGAACACATTTTCTCGAAATACTCGTCCGATTAGAGTTAAACAGCGCCGTCTCTAAAAAATGCTCCAACGACCGGTCGTAGTTAAATGTGAGGATTGAGAGCTTGTTTGCCGAAAAAGTTTGAATATCTGCGCCAGTCCGAGCCAAGATATACTCATAGAGATGGTGTTCTTGGTGTAGTGGAAATAGGTTATCTTCACTTTCATAACGAATAAGACAGTAAGCGATCGCCATCTTGCCACACGGAACATATTCGGGATTTCGCTCCAAGAATGCGTCCACTGATAATTGACCTGAACGACGTAGGGCTGAACAAAATTCCGTGAATTGATACGGAAAATAATGATTAGCGAGTAGTTGAGTGGCAGCTGATTCCTCTGATGCGAATTCTTCGCAAATCAAATCTCTTAGTTCGCGTGCCGATGGAAATCCGTACGGCCGGCTTGCGCCAGCGCCCAAGATCAGAACGGTGGGGATCGTAATCATTCTCTCTACGCGGCGGCTTGCTTGGCGCTGCCAATCTTCGCGCCGAGTTCCCTCTTCACTGCCAAGTAGATGTGGTAGCGCTGCATTACGCACGCGGTTAGCCCTTCCTCGGATAAACCTCGATCGATTTCATCAGCAGACCAGTGTTTGCTATTTCGCAGTGCCTGGAGACCGATAACTGCTTCGACGAGCGCTTGTTCAAACCAAGCGCGGACAGTGTCTTCCACTACCGACTCGGCGCCTGCGACCTGCCGATAGCTTTGCAACAGATGCTTAGTCATGTCACGAAACACCCGGAAGTCGGCGTTCACCTGCAAATGATTCTGATCCGGGAGATACTTCGCCGCCCGGTCTTCGATGAATCCCTCCGAGCGCGAGCCGTCGATGACTGACACCCACGATACTTTCGGGAACATATCCGGTTCGACTTTCTCTCCAGGTGAGCCGCCTTTGCGTTCAAACAACGCATAGATGTTGCCGTCCTTTCCGGCCGGCGCGCTCTGCTCGCGAACAACGGGCGTTTCTCTTGGCGTTCGCGTTGCGTCAGTGCTGGCTGGCCGGCCGCCTCGTGCAAGATCGTCCATATTGATTCGCAGCTTTCCGTCTAACACAGAGCGATACCGACTTACTTTGTAGAGATCCAGTATCGCTTTTAGACGCTCGCGAATGTTCTTCAGATGATCGGCACGACTCGCGTCTGGCGCACGCGACTCCACGAAACGCTTGAGGTCCGCCGGAAGCTTGGACCGAAACTCTGCCGCCCAATCGTCCCACGGCAGCGGTTCGTTGGCGAGCAGCAGCGCGGTACGAGCCGTGTTAGTGGTTAAGCGCCCGTCGTGTTTCGGCTCGACATAAATCACAACGCGATCGTAACCAAATGTAACTCCGAACTGTTGCAGTCTGGACATACCTGCGCGACGAGTCGTGAGTTCGTACAATTCATTTTGGTAAAGCGCAGCAGTATGGCCTCTTGCTTCCAAGTGACCTGAGTACTTCTCAACAGGGTCGGTATTGTCTTCGGTGTGGTCCCCAATGATCCACCAGTGCGCAGTTGCTGCCTCCAAGTCGACTGATCCCGTTGCCGCAGCGTATCTACGGAGGTACTCCGCCTGCCCGAGAACTGTCCTTCGAGTTCCAGAATCATCAGGCGGTCCGCCTACCAGAAGGTTACCCTCGCGGCACGAGATGGTAATGTTCTCTGGGATGCGAAAGTGTCGAGTGTTGAGATACCGCGTGATCCAACGCCGAGGCGCCGGTGAAATGTCCGGTGCGAGCAATGTGTCATCCGTAGGCTTTGTGCCATGCAATACCACCATAGTTCCGTGGTCCTTGATGACGTCTGGCTTTACGTCATCTTCGATTGGCAGGAAATGCGTCCACGTGCCATCCGTGCGTTCCCACTGCTTTAGCCCGTATTGCTGCGTCAACTCATCGCGAAATAGAAGGATCATCGATCCCACACCGTTCTTCCATGAAAAGTATGAGACGCCAGCCGGGTTGCGTGTTGCTGCCGCTATCTTCGCGCCCACACCGTAATTTCCCTGAAGTGACTGTTTGCCGACCGAGGATGACAATTGGTTGATAAATCTAACCATCTCTTCCCCAGTCATCCCATCCCCGGTGTCGATGATGCACAACTTTCGCAGGCCTTCTAATTCGAATGCCACGCGTTCGTAATCCCAAACTATTGTTCCTGGTTTACCGGTTCGCTCAATCGCTTCGATAGAGTTCTTCGTCAGTTCACGAATGAATTGTAGCGGATGACAATCTTGCCCTAATCGTTCGAGAAGGAATCCGATATTGTTCACGGTCATCGCGAGAAGGCGATGGCCCCCGGCAGCTTGCTCTGATACCATACAATCTCCTTTCCTGCGGTGGGTGTTAGCGACCGCAGAGTTCAAGTTGATATTTACTTCTCGCTTGTAGGTGGCAATAACCAGTGACTCGCGAAAAGATTTGGAAGATGCTGCGACAGGTTGCACAGCCGTGCAACAACTTTCTATCGGTACTTTCCGTCGTGATGTGCCGATTGCATCTATAGGTTAGAGTCAACCGATCTATGTGGCGAAGCGAAATTCCGAAGACCTGGGGAGACTGGCACACCAAATTGCGCAGGAAGTGGATTCGAGTGGCAGCATGCTCGTTTTCCAGACACGAATCCGATGACGGAAGGGGAGATGAAGACTTTCCTTCATAGCATCGAACGCGAGTACGCGCGCGAAGTGGACGCAATCGTTATGCGGTTCGCTGAACGGGGTCGATGGCCCAACAATGCTTCGGACCATTCTTACTTTGTTGCGCGTAGAACCAAATACGCGATGGAAATCTTGGCTGCGCTTGGGTCGTCCGTCTACGATCAGCCCGCCGAAGGTATACCCTTCGTCGCGCATGACCCTGTTCCGCCTCCGCAAGCCCGTCCGGATATCATCGTTCGCTGAACTAATCAGCTGCTTGGATTACGTCGGTCGCAACCATTGGATCGATCAATTCATTCTATCAGCAGGGAGCAAGTAGCACGAAGTAAGCCCAGCTTCGAAAGTCTTCGCCAACAGGGCATGTAATATTTTCTGCTGCGAACTCGTGAAGACTAAATCTATTTGAGCGCAGCGTGAAATGCGGCGTCGAGTTTTGTTTCTTTCTCGTCGGCGTCTGTCTTGGCGGTGCCGGTGAGATCTTTGCTCGCAGGATTTTCTACCTTGAGCTCGAAGAATCCTGAGACGCTCGATTGCCTGCCGTTCATGTGCATGTCAGAGCGAAAAAGTTTTCCGCCCACGCAATCACTGCGTAGACGATCGCGACTTTGTAGACCTTGCGCCGTTTCAGCTTGGCGAAGAAGTCGCGCGGATTTACGGCTGCTTTTCCTCGCAGAGCTTCTGGAAACGGGGGTCGCCACGTAAAGGGTCCCATTGCGGATTGAGCCTTAGAAGCGCCGGCGTAAGGCAGTTATTATACGGAATCTGCAAAAGATGCTGCAGCCTTGGAATCGCGCCGTCTTTGTCGCCGACTAAGACCTCGACAAACGCCAGATTTTCCTCATTCTTAGGCCCATCGACTGCATCCTTCCCACGCGGCAGCAACGTGATCGCACGCTCAGCCTCTTTTATCGCTGCATCCTTCTGGCCGAGCACAGCATGTATTACCGAAAGCGCTAGCGCAACATTCAGGTTATCAGGATCTTTGTGGCTGAGCGGTTCTAGCGGACGCAGCATTTGTTGAGCGGTGGCTCTCGCCCCGACAATATCGCCGGCATTTTCCTGGGCGAGGACCAAAAAGAATAGATTATAGAGCCTTTCGATGTCGGAGAGGTCGCGATATTCAGTGAGTCGGTTATGAATCAATCGAATGGCGTCATCGAACTGCCGCTCCAGAAACAATTGGTCCACTTTCGTTAGGAAGGCAATAAACGAAGGGGTCTGTGCGTTTACGCCAATCAGCAATTTTCCGGCTTGTTCCAGATTGCCCTCGGCCTGATAAATTTTTGCTTCAAACGCGACCGTGCCGGGGTCATTCGGAACAATGTCCAACACTCTATCGTAGGTTTTTAGCGCAGCCGGGAATTGCCGAAGCATCGCGTAAGTCTCTGCGGCGCTCGCTAGCCATTCAGTGTTGCGTGGGTCGAGCACAAGGGTTTGCTCCCAGTAGGCAACGCTTTCATCCCAGCGCCCTTGTCGTCGGGCGATTAGGGCGAGAGCAGCAGGGACATCGCTGCTGCTTGGCAAAAGCTCCCGGACGCGGCCGAACGTCCCTTTGGCAAGCTCGTAATCCCGCCGCACCCAGTATTGATAATAAGCCTGTGCGAGCAGGGTTTCGGGCGAGTTCGGTTGGAGTTTTTGCGCGGTGTTTAAGGCCCGCTCCGTTGCGTCACGGCGAGCGGTGGTCGAATCTAGACCACCGAAATACACGTGAGCGTTCGCACGAGAGAGTCTGGCCCACGCCAGCGCAAAACCTGGGTCGAGCTGCACCGCCCGCTCGTAAAAGCCCACTGCCTTCTCTGAATCGTCTGGAGACGTTGTCATGCGCGTTTCAAGAGCCAAGCCCCGGAGGTACGCGTCGTAAGCCTCTGCATTGTTGGTCGGCTTAACCGCCAAGGCTCGTTGCTCGCCGCCGGTAAGCTTGGCCTGCAACGCCTCAGCAATTGCTTTTGCGACTTCGCTCTCGACACCGAAGATGTCGGTGAGCTTGCGGTCGTAAGTTTCCGCCCAAAGATGTGCGTCAGTCAGCGCGTTAACCAATTGCACATTTACGCGCACTTGGTCCGCAGCCTTCTGTACGCTGCCTTCGAGGATATTTGCGACACCGAGTTGTTTTGCGACTTCGCGTAAATTGTCCGGCGAGCTCTTAAAACGCTGGGTGGATGTACGCGAAATGACTTTGAGATCGGCGATCTTCGCCAGCCGGGTCAGGATCTCATCCTGCACGCCTTCGGCGAAATATGCATTTCCCTTCTCTTCGCTGAGATTTTCGAACGGCAGGATGGCAATCGATTTTTCCGCGACGCCCGCGGCTCCCCTTTGAATTGGCGCAGTATAGCGTCCGAGAAAAAACAACGCGACGGAAATTGCGGCCCCGATTAGGGCTACATAAATCCATGCGCGGCTTTTGGACTGTTGTCCCGCTGCATCAGCAGCCTCGGTGCGTTTGAGTCCCGTCGGCGTTATCTCGAATGTCCACGCCAGGACCAGCGCGACCGGTAGACCGACGATGATGAGCAGGACGAGCAACCGAATCACCCAGATCGGAACATCGAAGACCGGAAAGACCTGCGCGATTCCTTGAGAAAGCGCCCATCCCGCCACAATGTAAGCGACGGCGACCTTGTACACGTTGCGCCGCTTCAGCTCGCCGAAGAATATCTTCGGATCCATCGCACGAGTTTACTTGCTCTGATCTTTCGGCGCGAGTGAGTTAACGATCTTCTCGAAACGCGGATCGCCGCGCAGCGGATTCCACATGGGATATAATTTGAGTCGAGCGTAGTTAACGTAGTTCGGCATTGCCACCAGCTTTTGCAGCAGCTCGATGGCGCGATCAGATTCGTTGGTCCACGTGTAGACCTGCGCCAATCCCTCAAGCACTAATGCGCCATCGTAAACGTCTTTGGAAATCGGCATCAATTCGGCCGCATGCTTGGCTTCTTGAATGGCCAATTCTTTGCGGCCGAGACCGGCATCTACCTGAGCGAGAACGGCAAGCGTTCGTGCGTCTTCCGGCTTAACCGCCAATCGCTGCTCCAGGATTGTGCGCGCGGCGGAGAAGGCAGCGGTGGCACGCGCGGAATCGCCTTTTGTTCTCGCAATCATCGCTTCAAACCACGCCTTTGGGTAGTAGAAGCTGTAATCGATATCCTGAAAATCTTCACGCGGTGAAGCGGCAAGCACACGTTCCGCTTCGGCAAAATTACCGTCGATCAACCCCAGGAATACTCGAATCGGAGTTTGTCCGCCGCCTATGTCCATGTCGGGGTTTGTCGATAGCACCTGGCGCAACTCTGTTGAGTTGCCGGTTCGATAGAAAAGGGCTGAGTCCCGCCGAAAGAAAACAATTGGCGTTCGCTCGCCAGCAGCCAGCACGCGGTCGTAAACCTGCGCCGCCAGGAGATGCCTTCGTTGCAGATTGTAGGTGTCAGCGAGCAGGTTGTAAGCATTCGGGTTTCGCGGATCGAGCGCGACGGCAGTAAGGAAGTCTCGCTCGGCTTGAGCCCAATTGTTACGGCGACGGTTGATGTAACCTGAAAGAATAAAAAACGCGGTGTCATTCGGCAGACCGGGACGCGCTATCGCGAGTTCCTTCAGAGCGCCATCGTAGTCGCGGTGGCATCGGAACAGAAAATCGGCCATCGCGAAGTGTGCTTCGGCTGAATCAGGACGAAGTCGCAGCGCTGCTTTTACTGCTTCTTCCGCACGAAGAATCCGATCTGGGGTAGGATCGAGGTCGAAAAAGTACAATAGATCGTTCGCCCGCGCGATATAGCAGTACGCGGACACGAAATCGGGATCGCGTTTGATTGCCTGATCGAGCGATTGGAGAGCGGAGAGCAAGGCAGCGCGGACATCATCTGCAATGAGATAGCTGTCCACGATTTGCTTCGCGCGCAGGTACAGCTCGAACGCTACCAAGTCCTGAGTTGGACGCGCCTCGATGTCGGCCTTTTGTTGAGGCGAGAGTTTCGCCTGGAGCTGAGCAACAATGGATTCCGCCAGCTCACTCTGAATCGCAAACAAATCGACCGCGGTCCGGTCGTACGTCTCGGCCCAAATTTGTGAATCCGTGCGAGCATCAATCAACTGTGCTGCGATGCGCAGCCGATCACCTGCGCGTTGAACGGAACCCTCGAGGATGTGAGTAACGCCGAGCTGTCGACCGATCTCGCGCAGATTTCGTGGCTCGCCGCTTTTGTACTGCCGCACTGTCGTGTGGCTGATGACTCGCAGCTCGGAAACCCTGCCCAGATTCGTCAGGATCTGATCCTGCACGCCGTCAGCGAAGTACGTGTTTTGTTTATCGTCGCTCAAATTTTCAAACGGCAGAACCGCGATCGATTTCGCCGAAGTGTCGACCGCGGCGTGTTGCGCGGGGGCAGCCGAGTAACGACCGAGAAAAAATAATCCAATCGATAAGAGACCACCGATAACGACCACGTAAATCCAGACGTATTTCTTCCTTCGCGTCGCCTCCGGCATCGCATCGGCCGTTTCGGTGCGCTTGAGCCCCTCCGGCGTCAGCTCGAACGCCCAGGCTAAACCGAGCGCAACCGGCAGACCCATTACGATGAGCACGACAAGCAGCTGAATGACCCAGTTCGGAATACTGAAGACCGGCAGTACCTGCGCGAGTCCCTGAGCGAGAGCCCACCCGGCCACCAGGTACGCCACCGCAACTTTGTACACGTTGCGCCGCTGTAACTCGCCGAAGAAAGTCTTCGGATTCACCCCGCGATTTTGTGCCACACGGCACCTTCAAGCGATGTACATTGTTGGGCAACCGCGTCGGTTGTCCGGACCAACAGAGCGCTTGCCCTATAATGTCGGCTCGTGGCTTCCGGATTATTTCTTCGGTCCGATTTGCTCGGTACCGGACAAAAGCTGCTGGAAATCGGGACGGTCACGGATTGGATCCCACACCGGGTCAATCTTTAAACGAGCTATGGAAGCTACCTGGCCCGCAGGGATGGAAAGCAAATGTCGAAGCCTCTTAACGGCTTCCTCAGGTGCGCCCGCCCGCGCCTCGATTTGCGCGAGCCCGATCTGAAAAGTTGGACCAGCCACAGCATCCTTTTCGATTGGAATTGAAGCTGCCGCCTCTCTGGCAAGGCGCAGAGCGTCGGCATTGCGCTCAAGCGCGAGGTAAACCCAAGCGAGTTCCATCATTACGAAGGTGTCCTCGGGGCGCTCTCTCAATTTGGCTTCGAGTAGCGGCAGCGCTTCTTCTCCTGCGGATTTGGCTGCCTCATGCTCTCCTGCCAGCACGCGAAGCGCGACGCGCGCGGCAAGGTGCTGGAGATGGCTCAGATCGTTACTGACCACCTTCTTCTCGAGAGCTTGAAAAGCATCCGTGAAACGTCTTTCGATTACGTCGAGATAAACCCCGATGCCACTGAAACCTGCAACATCGCCGCCTG
>WNGE01005277.1_pt1 | contig 14643 bp, 10 predicted proteins | sample 5400651 | NCBI WGS metagenome assembly WNGE01 (sample SAMN13153370, study PRJNA577476) | soil metagenome | isolation source: 60 cm soil or saprolite under grassland replicate 2 | place: USA:California | collected 2016-06-15 | reverse complement strand
AACAGGAACGCGCGCGCGAACCTGCTCAAAGTCGTCAAGCGACAACGGGACTGCGGCAGCGTGGGCGATGGCCAGCAGATGCAGGACCGCATTGGTCGACCGACCAACCGCCATCACAACGGCTATTGCATTCTCGAAGGCTTTTCGCGTCAGAAGGTGTTGCGGAAGAATTTCTTTTCGAATTGCCTGAGCCAAAACCTGAGCTGACCGGGCAGCGCTCTCCACTTTTTCTTCATCCTCAGCCGCCATTGTCGAAGAATATGGCAGGCTCATGCCCATCGCCTCGATCGCCGCGGACATTGTATTAGCGGTAAACATCCCTCCACATGAGCCGGCGCCAGGACACGCTCGACGCTCAACCTCCAACAATTGGGCTTCGCCAATACGTTGGGCAAAATATTGCCCGACAGCCTCGAACGCACTGACAATTGTGAGGTCCTGGCCTCCGTAATGACCTGCTTTGATCGTGCCGCCGTAAACAAATATTGATGGAATCTGTAAACGCGCGATCGCGATCATTGCGCCCGGCATGTTTTTGTCGCAGCCACCGACGGCGAGCAGCCCATCGACGCTTTGCGCCTGGCAAACAGTTTCAATCGCATCGGCAATCACTTCACGCGAGACAAGACTGTACTTCATCCCTTCAGTGCCCATCGAGATGCCATCGCTAACCGTGATCGTACCGAACACCTGCGGCATGGTCTGCGCTTCGCGCAACGCCTCAACGGCGCGGTCAGTCAGTAAATTGAGGCTGCTATTGCAAGGCGTGATGGTGCTGTAGCCATTGGCGACAGCGACAATGGGTTTCTCAAAGTCATCATCGCCGAAGCCGACCGCTCGCAGCATGGCGCGATTAGGGGCGCGCTCGATGCCCTGCGTTATGATTCGACTTCGAGAGTTGTTGCTCATTTCAGACCGCCCAGAGCGATTGGTCTGGATCAGTATGAAGCGGTCCATCTTCTCCGCTAACCCAATCGGGCCGCGTGGGCGCGCAGATGTCCAACGCGACAGTGTCTGCAAGGGCTTCGGATGAATGTTCGACGCCTGGCGGGATGTTGAGTACCTGGTTGGCTGACAACGTTACCGGTCCGTCCGGCAGATTAAAGCGCCACGAGCCCGTGAGGACCACGATCATCTCTTCGTTGTCATGATGGTGTAAATTCGTAATCGCGCCTTCTTTGACTTCCACTCTCGCTATCGAGATGTTTTCACCAACAGCGACTTTCCTCAGGTAGGAATCTGTGATCTCTTCCGCAATTATGTTATCCCAATCGTAAAACTCCATCTTGCACCTTCCTTATTCTAGTTCTGGTTCTAGTTCTTGGCCTTATCGACAAGCCGGCCTTCAGCCAGCCAGGGCATCATTCCTCTCAGTTGCGCACCAACACGCTCGATCTGGTGCGCACGGGTTTTTGCTTCGAGGTCGCGAAAACGCGTGCGTCCTGTGCGATTCTCTTTCATCCACTCCTTTGCGAACGCGCCTGACTGAACTTCCGCCAACAGACCCGCCATGCGGCGCTTAGTTTCGTCGTTGATAACAATTGGACCGCGCGTCATGTCGCCGTACTGCGCCGTATTGGAGATCGAGTAGCGCATCTCCGAAATCCCGCCTTCGTAAATCAGGTCAACGATCAACTTCATTTCATGGAGACATTCGAAGTAAGCCATTTCTGGAGCGTAACCAGCTTCGACAAGCGTTTCGAAACCGGCCTTGATTAACGAGGTCAGACCGCCGCATAGCACGGCCTGTTCGCCGAACAGATCTGTTTCCGTTTCTTCGCGAAAATTCGTTTCGATAATCCCGGCGCGGCCGCCGCCAATCGCGGATGCATATGCGAGACCGACCTGTTTCGTCTCGCCGGTTGGATCCTGGTGAACAGCGAGCAGGCACGGTACGCCCGCGCCACGCTTGTATTCATGTCGCACAAGATGTCCGGGACCTTTTGGCGCCACCATGAACACGCTGACGTCTGCGGGCGGTTTGATAAAGTTATAGTGGATTGAGAAGCCATGCGAGAATGCCAGATATTTGCCTGGCGTCATCGATTCGGCAATGTCGTGGGCGTAAACATCTGGCGCTGTTTCGTCCGGCACCAGCATCATCACGACGTCAGCCTCGGCGGCAGCCTGCGCTACCGGCAGCACGGGCAAGCCAGACTTTTCCGCCTTTGCCGTCGAAGGGCTGCCGGAACGCAAACCCACAGTGACATTGCAACCCGACTCGCGCAGGTTGTTTGACTGCGCAAAGCCCTGGCTGCCATAGCCAATGACAGCGATCTTCTTTTCGCGTAAGGCGCTCAAGTTGGCGTCTCTGTCGTAGTAAATCTGCATTTGTTTGATCCTCTCAAGATGGATTCCGTCGTTATCTGCTCAAGCACTCCGCCAGGAGCGAGATCTCATGACTAATTCGTAGCGACTACATAACTATCGTCTGTTTCATCAGCGGCCGCTACCGCTTCGCCGTTCGACAAACGACCGATGGCGATGCGTCCCGTGCGAGTGATCTCATGAATACCAAGGGGCCGGAGCAATTCGATAAAGGCTTCGACCTTCTCCTTGTTACCTGAAGCCTCGACAATCATCTGCGTCTGCGAGATGTCGACCACTTTGGCGCGAAAGACAGCGACCAGGCTCAGCACCTCCTGGCGCTGCAGACCTGCTTCCGCGTTGACGGTAATCAGCGCCATCTCACGTTCAATATGTGGTCTCGTTGTGACGTCCAGCACCTCCTTAACCCGAGCCAGTCGCGTACACTGCTTGACGATCTGCTCAATGGTGCGGTCATCACCGCGCGTCACGATCGTGACTCGCGCCCACTGCGGATCGAGAGTAGCACCGACTGAAATCGTCTCGATGTTGAAGCCGCGTGCAGCAAATAAACCAACGATGCGCGAAAGCTCTCCGGGTTGGTCAGCTACGAGAATTGAAAGGGTATGGTTCATTGCAGATTGCCAATGTCGCTAACGATCATGTCGCGCGAGCTTGCCCCCGCCGGTACAATCGGGAAGACGTTCTCCTCTTTTGCGACGACGATATCCAGTACTGCGACGCCTTTGTGCGACAACCCTGCGCTTAGTACCTCGGCTAATTCTGCTGGTCGTACCGCCCGCCGAGCATAGGCGCCGTAAGCCTCGCCGAGCTTGACGAAATCGGGTGCCACTGACAGGTCAACTTCTGAATACTGACGGTCGTAAAACATCTCTTGCCACTGTCGCACCATGCCGAGATAACCGTTGTTTACAATTACCACCTTTACCGGTAAATCGTACTGTACAGCAGTTGCCAGCTCCTGATTCGTCATCTGAAATCCGCCGTCTCCCACTACAGCGACAACTAACTGATCTCGGAAAGCCAGTTGCGCGCCGATAGCGGCGGGAACGCCAAAGCCCATCGTGCCTAGTCCACCGCTTGTGATCCATTGGCGGGCTCTTTTGAAGGGGTAAAACTGCGCCGCCCACATCTGATGCTGCCCGACGTCGGACACGATAATTGCTTCGCCCTGAGTCAAACGATGCAATTCGCGGATAACGTGTTGCGGCTTGATTTGCTCGCCAGAACCAGAGAAGCGTAGGGGCTGTTCGCATTGCCAGGCCCGCAGCCGTTTCCACCACGCTTCCCGTCGCTTGGTGCTTTGCTCGATCTCTACACGACTGCGAGACTCAATCTCCTTGCTCAAAGCGCTCAGCGCCTCGCGCGCATCCGCAATAAGTGAGAGATCTGGCGCCCGGTTTTTGCCGACATTGGCTGGATCGATGTCGATGTGAATCACTCGCGCATGGGGAGCAAAAGTGGCTAGCTTGCCTGTCACACGATCGTCGAAGCGCACGCCTACGGCTATTAAGAGGTCACTTTCAGCGATGGCCATGTTTGCCACGTAGGTTCCGTGCATGCCGAGCATTCCCAGTGACAGCGGGTGCGCGGATGGAAATCCTCCCAGGCCCATTAATGTCGGCGTGACCGGAATCTGCACTTGTTCGGCGAACACTCTTAACTCTTCCGCGGCGCCGGAACTAACGACGCCGCCACCGACGTATAGCACCGGACGTTCTGCGCGCAAAATATCGGAGGCTGCGCGACTCAGCGCCCTCGGATCCGGTAATGACCTAAGGTCGAGGCAAGGGAAGCTGATATGGTCCAGCCGCGAATGAGAAGCTCGGCCGGCCGAAACGTCCTTGGGAATGTCAATCACGACTGGGCCAGGCCTGCCTGTGCGCGCCAGGTGAAAAGCCTCGTGGACCACTGCCGCGAGATCTCGCGGATCGCGAACGAGATAGTTGTGCTTGACGCAGGGCCTGGTGATTCCCACTGTGTCAACTTCCTGAAAAGCGTCTGTTCCGATCAGCGCCAACGGCACCTGTCCGGTGATCACGACAATCGGCGTTGAGTCCATATAGGCGTTGGCAATGCCCGTTATTGCGTTGGTCGCGCCCGGGCCAGAAGTGACCAGGGCTACGCCAACGCGTCCTGAAGAGCGCGCGTAGCCTTCGGCCATGTGCACGGCGCCCTGTTCATGACGCACCAGGTAATGGGTGATGCGGTCGCGCGCGCGCCAAAGTTCATCATAGATGTGAAGCACAGCCCCACCCGGATAACCGAAGATCGAGTCGACGCCCTCGTGGATTAGCGCCTCGATCAAGATCTCCGCGCCCCGCGGGAATTGTTCCTCCCCGGCGGGGGAATAAGGCGAATTTGGCTGGTTTAGAATGGTTGGCTGTGCGCTCATGTTTTTCAATCACCTTCGGCTCCCGCGTTGGGCCTTCACACCTTCTCTAACTGAGTGTAGTAGCAAATGGAACATGCTTCACTTCGTTTCCATCTCAGATCTGAGATCCTCCCTTGCTATATCCCGGTCGCGCGGGCCAGGTCGTGCGAGTTCAGCTCGAAGGCAGCCATCTCAGCAGCTTCGCGTGTCAAACCCTCTCGCCTCATCTGCTTTTGCGTCTCGAGCACCCGGGCATAATCATTCGGGATCACGCGTACCCACTTCGGCAAAGATTCGTCCCAACGCAACAGAATTTCGGTAGCGCGGCCGCTGCCGGTATGTTCGGCGTGTCTGAAGATCATGTCTTTAACGGTCTCGATCTCTTCTGCATCTTCCAACGCTGTCAGTTGGACCATTTCACTATTGCAGCGGCGTGCAAATTCAATCCGCTCGTCAAAAACATAAGCGATCCCACCGGACATTCCCGCCGCAAAATTGCGTCCGGTGGGACCAAGCACAACGACGCGGCCCCCCGTCATATACTCACAACCATGATCGCCTAATGCTTCGACTACCGCCGAGGCGCCGCTGTTGCGCACGCAGAACCGCTCTCCGGCGACGCCACAGAGATAAGCTTCGCCGCTTGTTGCACCGTATAGCGCGACGTTGCCGATGATCACATTTTCTTCTGGAGCAAAGGTAGAGTCTTTGGGTGGGTAGACAATCACCTTACCACCGGAAAGCCCTTTACCGACATAGTCATTCGCATCGCCTTCCAGCGTAAGCGTGATTCCACGCGGCAAAAACGCGCCAAAGCTCTGACCCGCAGATCCAGTGAATTGCAATCGGATCGTGTCTTCCGGAAGCCCCGTGGCGCCATACCGGCGGGTCACTTCGCTCCCCAACATAGTGCCGACGGCGCGATGGATATTGCGGATGGGCATGGTGGCTGAGACAGGTTTACTCTCTTCAAGAGCTGGTTTACACAGGTGGATCAGCGTCATGTGATCCAACGATTTCTCGACCCCGTGGTCCTGCGCCACCTGATAGTGACGGCCAACCGTCTCCGGCATATTGGGTTGATAGAGAATTGCTGAAAAATCCAGGCCGCGCGCTTTCCAGTGTTCAACCGCGGTTCTCATGCTAAGACATTCGGTATGGCCCACCATCTCCTTCAGAGAGTGAAATCCAAGCCCGGCCATCAACTCGCGCACTTCTTGCGCGATGAAATACATAAAGTTAGTGACGTCTGACGGTTGCCCGGCAAATTTGGCGCGCAATGCCGGATCCTGAGTTGCGACGCCGACAGGGCAAGTGTTCAAGTGGCAAACACGCATCATGATACAGCCCATGCTAACGAGCGGGGCACTCGCGAAACCAAATTCTTCAGCACCGAGTAAAGCTGCTGCCACAACGTCACGCCCGGTCTTGAGTTGGCCGTCCGTTTCAAGCGTGACGCGGCTGCGCAGATCATTCAGCACAAGAGTCTGGTGCGTTTCGGCAAGACCAAGTTCCCAGGGCACACCGGCGTGCTTGATGCTGGTCAAGGGCGAGGCTCCGGTGCCGCCGTCATAGCCACTAATCAGAATGACATCGGCGTGCGCCTTGGCGACACCCGCCGCAACGGTGCCCACGCCAACCTCTGCAACGAGTTTGACACTGATGCGTGCGCGGTTATTTGCAGACTTCAAATCGTAGATTAGTTCGGCCAGGTCTTCGATGGAGTAAATATCATGATGAGGTGGCGGTGAAATTAGTCCGACACCCGGTGTTGAGTGCCGCACGCGGGCGATCTCCGGGTAAACCTTGGACCCCGGCAGTTGTCCGCCTTCTCCTGGCTTTGCGCCCTGCGCAATTTTGATTTGCAATTCTCGCGCGTTGACCAGGTAATTACTGGTAACGCCAAAACGCCCTGACGCAACTTGTTTGATTCCGCTGTTGCGCGAATCCCCGTTCTCGTCCGGGAAATAGCGCGCGGGGTCCTCGCCGCCCTCGCCGGTATTGCTTTTCCCGCCAATGCGGTTCATTGCCATGGCGAGGGTCTCATGTGCCTCCTTGCTGATCGATCCGTAGGACATCGCACCAGTCTTGAAGCGTTTTACGATCTCTTCGACGGGCTCAACTTCTTCAATTGCGATTGGCTGCCGCGCCGGCTTGAGCTCCATCAATCCTCGCAATGTACACAAGCGTCGCCCCTGGTCGTCCACTAGCTTGCTGTACTCTTTAAAGACCTTGTAGCTGTTTGTGCGACAGGCGTATTGAAGTTTGTGGATCGTCTCAGGGTTAAATAAGTGATACTCGCCTTGTCTTCTGAATTGGTACTGGCCTCCTTCATCAAGCAACTGGTCGTTCATCCCCCGCTCGGGAAAAGCCTTTCGGTGTCGCAGCAACACCTCTTCCGCGATCACGTCGAGACCGATGCCACCAATTCGCGACGGTGTCCAGGTAAAGTAGCGGTCGACGAAATCCTGGTCCAGTCCGAGGGCTTCGAATATTTGCGCGCCGCAGTAGCTTTGGACCGTAGAAATGCCCATTTTGGAGATCACCTTAACGATCCCTTTGTTGATGGCCTTGATGTAGTTATTGATCGCTTGCTCGGCTGACAACCCGCCGAGCAACCCGTTACCGGCCATATCACGTAATGTTTCAAAGGCAAGATAAGGATTAATTGCCGCGGCGCCGTAGCCGACGAGCAAGGCGAAGTGATGCACTTCCCGCGGCTCACCGCTCTCGATCACGAGCCCCACTTGCGTGCGCGTGCCTTTACGAATCAAGTGATGATGAACGCCAGAGACGGCAAGTAACGCCGGAATAGGGGCCTTTTCGCGACTCATGCCGCGATCGGAAAGAATAATAATGCCGTAACCCCTGGCAATCCCGGCGCTCGCCTGACGACACAACTCATCAAGCGCCTTTTCAAGGCCGCGACGACCTCGATTCGCTGCGAACAGCATTGGTAGCGTTATTGAATTGAAGCCGGAGAGACCGGCAGCGCTCAGGTGTTTCAACTTCTCCAACTCTTCATTGGAGAGCATCGGCGATGCAAGCTTGATTTGCCGCGCACACTCCGGCGCGGGCTCGAGCATGTTCGCTTCTGGCCCAACCGTGGTATCGGTGGACATGATCAACTCTTCGCGAATCGCATCCACCGGTGGATTGGTGACTTGAGCAAAGAGTTGCTTGAAATAGTTATAGAGTAGTTGGGGGCGCTCGGACAGCACTGCGAGCGGGGTATCAGTGCCCATTGAGCCAATAGCCTCGTTGCCGTCCCGGCCCATGGGATTGATCAGTAGCTTGATTTCCTCTTCCGTGTATCCGAAGAGCTGCTGGGCCAGGAGCAAGTCGCCTTGATCGCGCTCCCGGGCAACGTCTGATGAAGGAACTTGCGTGGGAAGATTCGCCAGACTGATAAGATTGTCCTGGAGCCAGGTCCCGTAAGGATGTTCAGCCGCAATCTGTTGTTTCAATTCCTCGTCGTCAATAATCCGTCCTTTCTGCGTATCGATTAGAAGCATGCGACCAGGTTGCAATCTCCCTTTCTTAAGAACGCGATCGGCGGGAATGTCGAGCACGCCAGCTTCGGACGCCATAACGACGAGTCCATCCTTCGTGACGTAATAGCGCGCGGGTCGTAACCCGTTCCGGTCCAGCACCGCTCCGATTTGTATTCCGTCCGTGAAGGCAATGGCGGCAGGGCCATCCCACGGCTCCATCAAGCATGAATGGTACTCGTAGAATGCCTTCTTTTCTTTGCTCATCGATCCATGGCGAGTTGATTTATGACTAAAGGGCTCAGGGATCATCATCATGAGCGCGTGAGGCAAAGAGCGCCCTGCGAGCATGAGCATCTCCAGGGCATTGTCGAACATCGCTGAATCGCTGCCGTCCGTCTCAATAACCGGCAAAACCTTGGGCAAGTCCACTCCAAAGAGTCTCGACTTGAACTTACTTTCGCGCGCGTGCATCCAGTTGATGTTGCCGCGCAGGGTATTGATCTCGCCGTTATGCGCGATGTAACGATACGGGTGAGCGCGTGCCCAACTGGGAAAAGTGTTGGTACTAAAACGGGAGTGAACCAGGCCCAGCGAAGACTCCACAGAGGAATCGGACAAGTCAGGATAAAAGCTGGCCAACTGGCCTGCAGTCAGCATCCCTTTGTAAACGATTGTCCTGGATGACAGGCTTGAAACGTAGAATACGCCACGTTCGTGTATTCCCCGCTTTGCTCCTTTGCTGACTCGCTTGCGTATAACGTAGAGCTTGCGTTCAAAGTCGAGATCGTCATCGAACAGCTTCTTGTTTCGACCGATGAAGATCTGCCGAATCAACGGGGCCGAAGCCCTGGCCGTTGCGCCCAGCGTGGAATCGTCCACCGGTACCGTGCGCCATCCGAGCACCCGCTGGCCCTCCTGACGTACGATCTTTTCGAATAACTGTTCACATTCCCTTCGTCCCTCAGTATCTGCCGGCAAGAATACTGTTCCAACACCATATTGCCCGGCCCGCGGCAAATCTATTTTCATTCGCTCGCATTCACTCGCGAAGAACAGATGGGGAATCTGCAAGAGAATGCCCGCGCCGTCCCCGCTGTCTTTTTCGCTGCCAGTGGCGCCGCGATGTTCAAGATTCAGCAACACCTGAAGGGCCTGGACCACTATCTCGTGAGATTGGCGGCCACCCACGTGGACGACGAAGCCCATACCGCAAGCATCATGCTCGTATTGCGGGTCATACAACCCTTGCTTGCGTGGCATGAGTGATTGCTCCAATTCAGTGTCCCCTCAACCGATAAAAGACTGATAAAACAAAAGCCACCAACTGTCTCCAGTTGATGGCCTCTAAGGTATTAGGTTTCGGCATCAGGCCATCAAGTGCCGTCCTCAATCAATAGTACAAACGAAATCGTAATAACGACATCAACTGGTCCAACAATGCTCAAGGCTAGCGAGCGAGCTGGCGACCCAGTAGTGTCTAGCGTGTTTAGAAGCGGCGACAAATTCGTCATAAACCTTCACGTGCAATCGCGGCGCGGAGTTACCGCGCGCAACAGAAATGAGCCATAACCGGGACAAATCTACATCTTTCGTGGAGCTTTGCATAATTTAAAGTTTTTTGGGGCTCATAAATGAGACGCAGCCAGGTCGGAAGCCAGAGGTCAGAAGTCAGAGGTCAGAGGTCAGGTGTTCTGGGGCGGATACTGACTGATCGCAGAAGCAAACAGGACCCATCATCTGACCTCCGACTCTGTGACCCTCTGGCTGCCTCTGGCCTCTGCCCCTCTGATGCTCTGACCTCTGACCTCTGACTTCTGACCTCTGACCTCTGTCCCTGACCTCTGCCTTCTGACCTCTGCCTTCTGACCTCTGACTTCTGACTTCTGAGCTATGCTAGTATCCGAGCAGGCAGAGGTTAGTCGTAAATGGAGCTGACTCAACTTGAATTCTTCATAAAAGTGGTCGAGGAAGGAAGTTTCTCGAAGGCTGCCGAGCGCGTTTACCGCACGCAACCGGCGGTGAGCATTGCGGTCAAGCGACTGCAAGAGGAGATCGGTGCGCCCCTTTTCGAGCGGTCGCAAAAGACACCTGAGCTTACCGAGCTCGGCGAGCTTGTTTATGACTACGCCAAGCGGATTCTCGCGCTACGGGATCAGACACTCGAGGCGGTAGAGGAGCTAAAGTCGCTTGAACGCGGTCGTGTCCGCATTGGAGCTAACGAAAGCACCTCGCTTTATCTTCTGCCCCATCTCATTCTTGCTTATCGAGCTCTTCATCCGAACATACGGGTTGAGATCTTCCGGCATACGTCTGACCGACTGCCACGAGAGGTACTGGATCGCAATGTGGATTTCGCTCTACTGGCTTTCGAACCAGTCGACAGCGATCTTGAGTCTTTCCCAGTTCTGAGGGACGAACTCGTGCTAATCACGCATCCGGATCATGCGCTCGCCAAGCGCGATTCGGTCAGTGTCAAAGACCTCGGCGCGGAATCATTTCTTGCGCATAACGTCAAAACCGGTTCGCGCCACAAAGTCATGGAAACGTTCGCACTTAAGCACACACCTCTCAACATCACGCTGGAACTCGCTACCGTCGAAACAATCAAACGATTTGTACAGTTGAAAATCGGCATCTCGTTTGTGCCGCGCATGTGCGTCGCTGATGAGTTGGAGCGCGGCACCCTCGTGAGTATCCCAGTGCTTGACCTCAGCTACGCCCGCACGATTTGGGTCACACACAGACGTAAGATGACCTTTTCGCACGCCGCCGCGGCATTTCTCGAAGTATTGCGCGAGCACTGCAAGGCCCACCTTGATGCAGTGTAACCGTCATTTGTAGGCTTCGGCTACGTTTCACCTTTCCTTCAAAGTCGTACCATTCTTTCTTCCCGGCACTCAGCTTGCTGCCTGAAATCCAGGGTACTTGTTTGTTGAGAATGCGAGGCTGCCCGCAAATTGGGCGTTGCTGAAAGAGACATCAAAAGTCACACGGTTGTACGAGAAGAAAACAGGTATTCGATGGTGCAATCTGTGAGGGGGAGAATACATGAGTGAGCAAGAGTCTCAAAAACGAGGTGTCAGATCTTCAGCTCAGAAGGAAGCATCCGCGCGCGACGCTTATGAACCGATCCCGCCTAGCCAACCCGTGGCCGGAGCTTTCGGCGAACACAAACCGCATAGGTTAAGCGATGAAGAATTGTCTTTGTCTATTAACACAAAGCGGTCGCGTGAAAGAAAAGAAAGGGTCGTTGGGCGAGATAACGCGGGTACTGAGCGAGATAGCGAGTAAAGCTTTTTCGCCCGCTGGTCCCCGTCCACCCGGCTCGTCTTGTTTTGCCGTCGAGTTAACGTATTTGGGATTCGTGGGGACCGGACCGCGCTGGCTTCACGGGAATGGCTAAGTTAAGAGTACAAGCGTGGTGGCTGGAAACTGGCACCGAGATTTGTCCCTCGTGCCAGCAACTGTATTTGTACGAGACGGAGTATCGCTGCGGGGATTGTGACGGGCCCATCTGTTCCGACTGTGCGCAGCCAAGCGAATCGCTGACAGTGGTCTGTCCCACCTGCATCCGGTGTAATGACCCTGGGGTCGAGGTTTAGTTATGGCGGGCCGGGCAATTTGGAAAGGCGAGCTGAAAATCGGCTCAACTAAAATACCCGTGAAGCTTTATTCGGCTGTCAACGACCGCACGGTCCGCTTTCATATCCTCGACGAGCGACACCTCATGAGGGTTAAACAGCACATGATCGAACCCGATAGCAACGAGGAAGTCCCTAATGAAGAAGTTCAAAAGGGTTTCGAAGTCGAACCCGGAACGTTTGTGATTATCACGGACGAAGATTTGAAAAGTCTTGAACCCGAGCCTTCTCGTGAGATTGAGATCATGGAGTTCGTGCCGCCGGAAAAGATCAGCCAGCAATGGTACGAAAGACCTTACTACCTTGGACCTGACGGAGACGAGAAGGCCTACTTCGCTTTAGCCGAAGCTTTGAACAAACGTGAACGCGTAGGAATCGCGCACTGGGCGATGCGTAATAAAGCTTACGTGGGAGCCTTGCAGGCCCAGGGCGATTATTTGTTTCTGTTCACCCTGAGGAATGCGAACGAGGTAGTTTCTGCCCGCGATTTGCCGAAGCCCGCTGGTCGTGAGCCAAGCCAGAAGGAAGTGAATATGGCGAAGCATCTGGTCAGCCTGCTCGAGGGTGAGTTTAATCCGACGGATTACAAAGATGAGTATCGCGAGCGGGTAATGCAGTTTATTGAAAAGAAGGCCAAAGGACGTGCGCCCAAACTGAGCACAGTGAAAACCAAGCGCCAGACGACTTCACTGGACAGCGTGCTCGCCAAAAGCATCGCGTCATTAAAGAAGGAGAAGCGCGCTGCCTAAAAAAGGAACAAGAAAGAAGGAATCGAGCGACGGCGATTCGCGGGTAAGACCATTCTGGTCGGGGACGCTCACTTTCGGGCTGGTGAGTGTGCCTGTCAATCTCTTTCCTGCAAACCAGAGTAATCGGGCAGCATTGCGAATGCTCGGCCCCAAAGGTGAACCGCTCGCGCGGAAATACTACTCAGAAAAAACCGAGCGCGATCTCGACGCGGACGAAATGGTTCGTGGGTACGAAGTCGCAAAGAACAAGTACGTCGTTGTTACGGACGAAGAGCTGGAACGTCTGGCGCCGGAAAAGACGCGCGATATCGATTTAAAACGCTTCGTAAAGCAGGACGCGATTCCCCCGGTCTATTTTGAGCGAGGTTACTTCCTTACTCCCGCCTCAAATTCAGAGAAAGCCTACAAGCTGCTCGCGGAAGCCATGGCGAAAACTGGACAAGCCGGAGTAGCGACCCTCGTAATGCGAGGAAAGGAGTACCTGGTAGTGATATTTTCCGACCACGGTATTCTGCGCGCCGAAACAATGCGTTTTCCCGACGAGTTACGCTCACCCCACGACCTCGGTTTACCCGAAAAACCAAAAGTATCGCCCGCCGCGGTACGCAAGTTTGAGACGTTGATCGCAAAGAAATCGAAAAAGGAGCTTTCATCCACCAGGCTCGAAGACGAGCAAACGGAACGACTGCTGAAACTAGTAAAGAAGAAGCAAGCGAAGCGCAGTAATGTGGTCCGGGTCGAGCCTGAGGAGCGTTCAGAAGAAAATGTCATTGATCTGATGCAGGTGCTCAAAAAAAGTCTCGCCGGTAAATACAAATAAGGCACGCAAGGTCCGTCTTAGTTGATGCCACCGAGGAGTATCGCACCTCGCTGCGATCCGCGAGCAAACTCACAACGCAAAGATGCCACCGCCTGGCCGGTGGCATTTTTCATGAAAAGTCTCTATCGGGCCCGCGAGTTTTTGCATTGACTTCTGATTACTGTTGGAATAAAAGCAGCTTGCTTCAATTTCACCTACTGCTTCCAATTCGCTAAGAGCGTAGCTACCTCGTGGTGATCCTCGCATCTTGCGCAAGTAGGTGACATCGCCACTCTAAAGGAGAAATCTCGTGAAAAGAAAATTATCGTTCTTTGTCACTGCAGTAGCAGGCCTCGCTCTCGTGATCCTATTCTTCTCGACGGCGAACTCTTCGCTCGCCGACAAACCAGGCAAGTGCCAGGGCTTGCCCGACGAAAACCAACTCAGAGCATTTCTGATCGCCGCCCAAACCTCAGGTGGTCCAGGCGGAGGTCCGGTTGGCGGACTTTTCAATGGCACGCGTATGTGGGGTGCGGTCGTAAATCGCGAGGGCGAAATATGCGCCTACACTACCTCGACAAATGATCCGACACAGGTATGGCCCGGTAGCCAGGCCATCGCGAAAGCCAAGGCTTATACGGCAAACGCCTTTAGCCTCGATACATTCGTCTTATCGACTGCAAGGCTTTACACCTTCACCCAGCCCGGCCATTCGCTTTGGAGTTTGGGTCAATCCAATCCGTTTGACCCCAAATTCCTGGCTCCCCCAAGTGGAGCAGGCGGAGGAAAGAATCAAATCGCCGGAGGAGAAATCTTTTTCGGCGGGGGTGTGCCTTTGTACAACTCAAACGGACAGATCATTGGCGGATTTGGTGCCAGTGGAGACACTTCATGCGCTGACCATGAGATCGCCAAACGCGTGCGAAACCTGGCCGGCCTCAACCCGCCGGGCGGTCCTCTTGTGGATGACATCGTTTACTCTCCCCCGGACGATCCTTCCGCCTTCGCCCATCCCAAATGCGTGCACACCTTCAGGAACGGAGTTTTCATTGGCGAAGAAACGCCAGCAAGTTACCCGTGAGTAAAGAGGAGTTACTAAAGCTAAGGCCCCGAACTTTCGGGCCTTTTTTTATCCTGAATTACTTTACAGCACTTCTGAGAACCGCTTGGCTATTTGGATGGGCGCATGATCCAACGGCGCGCTCACTTTTTGATCATACTGAAAAGCTGGTCTGCCATTTGAGGGTTCAGCCCCATT
>WNGE01005276.1_pt1 | contig 14644 bp, 14 predicted proteins | sample 5400651 | NCBI WGS metagenome assembly WNGE01 (sample SAMN13153370, study PRJNA577476) | soil metagenome | isolation source: 60 cm soil or saprolite under grassland replicate 2 | place: USA:California | collected 2016-06-15 | reverse complement strand
CGCCTATGCCCGATGGAGACAAGCCGAAGCGCTCCTCACCATCGGCCGCACCGCCGAGGCCGGAGAATGCCTACGCGAAGCCGCCGGAGCGCGGACCCACGCACCCCTCCAAGCCGAGATCCAGTCGCTGGCCCGGTTGGCTCGCATCAACCTGCACGACCAGCGAGCCACACCGGACAGCGCGCCGCCACCGCGACCCGTTCCCTACGGGCTCACTCCACGAGAGACCACCGTCCTCGGGTTGGTCGCCGACGGCCTGACCAACGCCCAGATAGGCACCCGGCTGTTCATCAGCGAAAAGACCGTCAGCGTCCATGTCACCAACATCCTGCGCAAACTCGGCGTCAAGAATCGCGCTCAAGCCGCTGCCCTCGCTCAGCGCGCCGGCATCCTTGCCGCAGATCTCACCCGAGACGGATCAAGAACCCGGTAGGCAGCGGAACGCGGACACCGAGAGTACGACGATCACCAGCAGTACCTTTCGGACGCGAAGAACCCGTACGGGTACTGCAACCACGGACCCAACGGCCTGACCTGCCCCGTGGGTGTGGCTCGGACCGCCAGCTGAGGTACGGCGAAGCCCCGGATTTCCTCCGGGGCTTCCGTCTGCTCAGTGCTTGCCGTTGGCGCGGGCCGGGACGTCCGTCGTTGTACGTACCGGTAGTGACTCAGTTGGCCACGGACCACCGGTTTTCGCCGTTCTTGACCGACTCCCACGCTGTCAGGAGGAACCTCGGCCGCTGGCCTGTCGCGAACTGATCCGGGCAGATGCGGCCCTACAGTGACTGAGTGCCTGCCCTCTGGATCGGCTACATCGAAGTGCCGCCGAGCGTTGAGGCGAAGATTCGTGCTCGCCGCGGTGTGACCGGTGACCAGGTTCGGGCAGCGTGCCAGTGGCCGGCGGTGCCGCTTCAAGCCGGTTGGCACGATCATCCAGATCATGGCCGTCGCCTGCTCGTTCTTGCCCGGGACGAACAGGGTCGCCTCCTGAAGGTCATACTTCAGCCGGTCGACATCGTCGACGGAACCTGGCGGCTCCGCACTGTCCTACTAGGTGGACGTGGCGCATGATGGGAAACATGCAGGGCGACGAACTGGCTGAGATCGACGTGGCCGAGGGCGAGTTCGATGCCATGTTGGCTGAGAGCGAGCCTGTCGAGATCGTTGGTCCGTTCGATCCTGTCCGTCGAGTCCGCTTCGAGTTGATCAGTGGTCGTCTGCGTACCTTCGGATGGCGCCTGGTAGCCGCCAACGGTGAAGTCCTTGCCGTCAGTGCGACCACGTACAGCAGCCGAGCCGACGTACGTCGAGCGTTGTCTGCTATCACCACTGCTCTCCGCGACGCTCCGATCATGGATCCCGTCGACGAAGACGATCAAGAAAGAGACAAGGCCGCCAACCACCACCGACGGTGGCTCCGTCGTAGACGGTGGCGGAGGACCTCCTGACTACTGACCTTGTTGCAAAACTACTGACGTTGTTGCAAACCAACGTCTGCTGCGCGCGAAGGCCTGAAGCCCACACGCCTCGCCCACCAGGCGCTGCATCCGGTGCGGGGCCGATCTCCGGCCCACTCGGCCAGCCGCCAACACGAGCGAGTGTCCACATCGGACAATAGGCCGAGCAGGAACGCCCTGGCTTGCCGGCACGGCTCCACCCGGCCAAACCGGCCCACGATCCGGGCGAACGCCGAGTCGAACTCTGTCAACCATCTTTCGACGTCTACCCTGTGCCCAGCGGCCACCGCGTCACTTTCGGTTGTCTCCACAAGTCACTGATGATCACGCGGCGGTCGCGTCTCCTTTGGCAGGCGCACCCCGGCGCCCCTGGAAGCATCGATCAGGAACCGGCACGGACACAGACCGGCCATCAGTAAGATCACCGGCGACGGAGTCGTCGGATCGACGGGCAGCCCTGTATGACAGACCAGGAACGCATCCACGAGCTGATCAACCGGTCCCGGCTGCCCGACCCGTGCACGCTCGTCTTCGGTGTTCCCCGCGAGGGGCCGCAGCCGGTTGATGACAACGGGCGCGCCTGGTCGGTCGAGCACTGGATCCACAACGCCCGCCGACACGGCCACTCGGCCACCCGAGCCGACAGCCGGACCGGGCACGGGATCCCGACCTGGTGCGGCGACATCGACATCGACGGCCTCACCTACCAGGTGCACCGGGGAGTCCGCAAACGGATCCTGGCCCTCTACGTGCAGGACGACGGAAGCCAAGCCGGCCGCTTCGAACTGCAAGAATCGGCCTGGGTCGAACCCGTACCACCGCAGCCGCTGCCCAGCACCTGCCCCTGGTGCAGCCTCGGCCCACCAACAACCCTGCGCCACGTCGGCGAGCACACCGGCGACGGTGTATACCTCATCGCGGCCGGCGAGAACCCCGACGGCGGCGGACGCGCCATCACCATCCAAACCGATCCCCACCAGCCCGACGAACAACCCGCCGAACCCACCGGGGTGTACTGCATCACCCTGGAACCCGGCCACGCCACCCACTACGGCGGCATCACCAGCTACAAGATCAGCGGTCGTCGACTCCACATCCAACTCACCCCCGCCGCCGCGTCAGACCTACGCGTCGACCCCAGCCTCACGTTCGCCCTTCACCTCGACGACCAGCAACTAGCCACCCTCCACGCCGGACTACAGCGAACCCCCTCAACCCACCGCACACCGTCTGCATGACGATCCCGGCTGAACTAGGCCGACCAGTTAGCCTTGGCCATGGCAACCGAGCGGTCGATCGTCGTCAACGGCGATCTCGGCAGCGGCAAGAGCACCGTGTCGACCCTGCTCGCACAGCGGCTGGGTATCCGCCGGATCAGCGTCGGCGACCTGTACCGGGAAATGGCCCGGCAGCGCGGCGTGACCGCGCTGCAGTTGAACCTGCACGCCGAGCTGGACGACAAGATCGACCACTACGTTGATCGGCTGCAGGCCGACATCGCCACGTCGGGCGAGCGGTTGGTGGTCGATAGCCGGCTGGCCTGGTTCTTCTTCGGTGACGCGCTGAAGGTACACCTGATCACCGACCCGACGGTTGCGGCGCATCGCGTGCTGGGTCGCCCCGAGAGCAGCGTCGAGAGTTACCGGTCGGCGACCGAGGCACGCGAGCGGCTGGCGGAGCGCAGCGAGAGCGAGCGGGTGCGCTTCATCGAGCGGTACGGCGCAGACAAGACCCGGCTGCGCAACTACGATCTGGTCTGCGATAGCACCCGCGCCACGCCGGAGGACATCGTCGCCCGCGTCGTCGAGGCGCTGTCGGCGCCGCCGGACGGCCCGCGTTTGTTCATCGATCCACGCCGGATACACCTGACCGCGGACCGTGGGGTCGGCGGCGGTCCTGTCCGCCTCGGGTACGCGCGGCCACACTTCTTCGTCATCGAAGGGCACCACGCGGTCGGCGCCGCTGCTCGCGACGGCTGCCCGCTGCTGCAGGCGGCCCTCGCCGCCGAGGCCGACGAGCCGATCGACGGCCGCAGCGCCGATGCCTACTTCGCCGCGCACCAAGCCAGCTGTTATCCGGGGCAGATTGATTGAGACACCAACGGTATGACTACCACCAGCAGTACCCCTTGGAGCCCAGCCACCGTCGGATCGCCGGAAATCGCCTTGGCCGCCGCCGGCGGGTATGGCCTGGCTGCTTCTTCATCCGGCCGGGATGATCCCTTGCAGTGACCGGCGGTGGAGGCTGGCCACCGGCGCGCTTAGCTCGGTGCGCCGGCCTGCGGGGACCGCGTGTCGTCTTCGCTGATCACGATCAGGGAGGTTGCCCATGAACGGCTGGCTGATGTGGGGGCTGATTCTGCCCGTTCTCCTCGTCGTCGCGGGGATCGTCACCCTCCGGCGCAAGAAGGGCCGTCGCTGACGGACGCCGCTGTCCGAGCTCAGCGACGTGGCTGCCAGACCTGCCGAGGTCAGATCGCGGACAGCCCAAGGGAGATCGCGAACCCGGTGACGACCAGCGGCCCGGTGAATACGCCCTCGACCTGGTACGCCTCGGGCAGCAGCGTGTCGGTCAGCATCGCCAGCAGCGCCCCCGCCGCGAACGCCTGCACCAGCGCACCGGTGCGACCGCTGGCCGGGTCCAGCAGCACATATCCCGCAGCCGCTGACAGGGCCGACACCACAACCACGGCCGACCACATCAGCACGACCCGGCCTCTGGGCCAGCCGGCCGCCTTCAGGCCGCTGGTGGACGACATGCCCTCGGGCAGGTTCGACAGCACCACCCCGGCGAGCAGGGACACGCTCACCCCGCCCTGGAGGACGGTGAGGCCGAGCACGAACGACTCCGGGATCCCGTCCAGGACCGAGCCGAGCACGATCGCCAACGGCGACCCGTCCGCCTGCGCCCCGGTGGCGTCCTTGCGCTCGCCGCCGCCGTGCCGGGTCAGCAGCCAGTCCCCGACGGTGAAGACCGCCGCGCCGACCAGGACCAGCAGGGCGACCGAGGCGACCGTACGGGTCTTGAGGGCCTCGTCGATGAGTTCGAAGGAGACCGAGCCGATCAACAGTCCGCTGCCGAGCGCCATCACCACCGCGATCACCCTGCGGCCCGGCGTGAGCTGGTAGGCGATGAGCGCACCGATCAGCAGCGCGGAGGCGCTCAGTGCACCCCAACCGAATGCCGCGGCCATCTCATCGCCTTCAGCCGTCCTCACCCTCGGCGGATAATCCTATGCACTTCGCGGCCCATGGACCGGCTCGGGCAGATTGGTCCCGCACGTCGGTCACATTTCCACGTATCGTGGCCGACTCCGGGCTGCCCTGGACGATGCTGCGGGCCACCCAGTTCTACGACCTGATCCTCAGGGGGCCAAGCAGCTGGCCAAGCTGCCGGTGATACCCGTTCCGGCCGGCTTCGTGGTGCAGCCGATCGATCCCGCCGAGGTGGCGGAACGACTCGCCGAACTCGCCCTCGGCGCGCCGGCCGGGCGGGTACCCGACCTGGGCGGTCCGCGGGTGTACAGCTTTGCCGACCTGATCCGCGGGTACCTGCGGGCCAGCGCTTTCATCCTCGCGCTGCGCGCTGGTAGGCGACGCTGACTGCCCGGCGCTTCACGACGGGTAGTCCACCAGGTCGGCGCGGGCGCGGACGAGAGCCCGGCAGACCTGACCGAAGCGTACCGAGTCGGTGGTGTGCAACAGCTTGATCGGCAAGCCGTCCACCCGGGCCCAGAGCTCCAGGTGCCGGCCGTTGCCCCGGATGTCCTCGATCGCGCTCAGCGCCGCCTCGAAGAGCAGGACACCGAGTACCGCCACGCCGAGTCCGACGATCCCGACCAGGAGGACGGTACCGGGGCCGCCGGCGAGCCAGCGGCCGACCTGCCGGCCCAGGCCGCCCAGCCACCAGAGGTAGCCGGCGACGACGCGGATGAGGACGGCGCCGGCCACGACACCGAGGCCGATGAGCACCCGGCGGGTGGCGAAGGCGCGACGTCGCCGCCACACCGATTCGATCTGCTCCAGCAGGTAGCAACACTCGTCCACGTAGACCGCTGACGAGGTGATCCGCACGTTGTCGTCGCGGTAGTACACGCGCATCGCGGCCCCCACTCAGCGTGACTTGACGATACGGGCAACCGGCTGGAAACCGGAGCGTCAAGGGCGCAGTCCAGCCCCATCTGCGGAACCGGTCGCGTACCGCGAGGGTGTCGACGGGGGTACCGGCCCTTCCGCTACATCGACTGATCTACCAATATCGAACCTGGGCCGGCCGATGTCTCGGGGGCGGGACAGCAGCCGGCATACCCATGTTGTCCGACCGACTCCGTATGGCCGATCCTCCGAGCGCAGGCAAGGAGCAACTTCATGTCCTGGCACAACCGGAAGAAACTCGTCATCTTCAGCGCGGTGGCGGTGGTCGCCGCGCTCACCCCGTTCGCGGGTAGTGCGAGCGCGTCAGCGGCCCCCACCCAGCGACACATCCAACGGGCGGGTACCGCGACCTTCACCCCCAAGCCGACCGGGAGCGGCGACTACACGTCGGTATCGACGGAGATATCCCGGGCCTTCGGCCCGGAGGCACACGAAGGGGACGCTGCTGCCGCCCGTACCCAGGGAACCGACCGCAGCCTGTCCCGGCTGCACAGCGGCGCGGCCCGGACCGGGTCGGCGCCGGCCGCCGCCAGCGCGCAGCTGAGCCGGCCGGACAGCGTGATCCGCAACGGCCCGCGGCTGCTCGCCTCGTTCAACGGGCTCAACCATCGCGACCAGCGCACCGCCAACGGCGGCAACCAGTTCAGCCTCGAACCACCGGACCAGGGCCTGTGCGTGGGCGGCGGGCACGTGGTCGAGGCGACCAACGACGTGTTCCGCGTGTTCAACGCCGACGGCAGCGCGCAGACCGCGGTCGAGGACCTGAACACCTTCTTCGGGTACCCGCCCGCGATCGTCCGCCCGGCCGGCCCGTTCGGGCAGTTCGTCACCGACCCGAGCTGCCTGTACGACCCGACCACCGGCACCTTCTTCCTGGTGGTGCTCACGCTGGAGACGGTACCGGCGACCGGTGCCTTCACCGGCGACAACCACCTGGACATCGCGGTCGCCAAGGACCCGACGGCCACCTGGACGATCTACCGCCTGGACGTGACCGACGACGGTACCGCCGGTTCGCCGGTCCACCCGCACTGCCCGTGCATCGGTGACTACCCGCACATCGGGGTGGACTCCCGCGGGTTCTACCTCACCACGAACGAGTACTCGTTCTTCGGCCCGGAGTTCAACAGCGCGCAGATCTACGCGTTCTCCAAGCGAGCCCTGGCGCGTACCGACGCCGACGTGATCGTGACCCAGTTCGACACCACCGGCCTGGACAAGGGGAAGCCGGGCTTCACCGTCTGGCCGGCCCAGTCGCCCACGGACGGGCAGTACGACCGGGAGGCGAGCGGCACCGAGTTCTTCCTGTCCTCCAACGCCGCCGAGGAGGCCTCCGGCGTCCCCGGCGGTACCACCTCGACGAGTATCGTGACCTGGAGCCTGACCAACACCCGGTCGCTGGACTCGGCGCACCCGGATCCCCGGCTGCACAACACCCGGGTCGGCGTGGACGCATACTCGCCGCCGCCGGCGGCCAACCAGAAGGCCGGGCCGTTCCCGCTCGGCCAGTGCCTGAACGACGTACCCTGCGCGACGTTCCTGCTCGGCGCACCGGACAAGTTCGCCCCCGAGGTGGAGTCCACGCTGGACAGCAACGACACCCGGATGCAGCAGGTCACGTACGCGGGCGGCCGGCTCTATGGCGCGCTGGACACCGCCGTGACCGTCGAGGGCAAGGCGAAGGCCGGCATCGGCTGGTACATCGTGCGGCCGGAGTCGAACACGCACTCGGTCAGCGCCCGGCTGGCCAACCAGGGCAGGCTCGCGCTGGCCGGCAACAACCTCACCTACCCGGCGATCGGCGTCAACGCCGAGGGCAAGGGCGTGATGGCGTTCACGCTGGTTGGTGACGGCTACTACCCGTCGGCGGCGTACGCGGCCTTTGACGGGCGTACCGGCGCCGGGTCGATCTTCGTCGCCAAGGCGGGGCTCGGACCGCAGGACGGGTTCTCGGGGTATAAGGCGTTCCGGAACCCGCCCCGGCCGCGCTGGGGTGACTACGGCGCGACCGCCGTGTCCGGCTCGAACATCTGGATCGCCAGCGAGTACATCGGCCAGACCTGCACGCTCGCCGAGTACCAGGCGGCTCCGTTCGGCAGCTGCGGCGGCACCCGTACCGCGCTGGCCAACTGGGGTACCCGGCTCAGCCTGATCAGGCCCTGAACCGAACTCGGGGCCGCCCCCGCAGGTGGGCGGCCCCGAGGCAGGGGAGGAATGTGGCGGGGGTACGTGACCGGATGCTTCGCACGGGGACCGCACCGGGTCACGTACCCCCGCCGCCCCCACCCGGCCCACCCGGCTGTCTGCGCCTGGCCGGAGGCGCAACTGGCAGAGTCGGCGGAGGCTGCCGAAGCTGCTGCCGGGCGGACGGGCGGGTGCGGGACACCACGGCGCTGGCGGGACGCCGCGGTGTCACCGCGGGGCAAGGTCGATGGCGGTTGACGCGTGAGACAGAGAGTAACCAGGAGACCCTTCCGAGCAACGGACAATCTGTCCGACCCGCAGTGATCCTTACGCCTAGGGCGAATCCGGGCATGGCGCCCGGTCGGTCGACGTTGGCCTGGGGCATGGATGCTCTTGACGCGTACAGCCAGGTGGTGACGAGCGTCGCGGCCAGGATCCTGCCGTCGGTGGTCGCGCTCGGGGTCCGGTCCCTGCGCGGTTCCGGCGCCGGCTCCGGGGTGGTGTTCACCGAGGACGGCTTCCTGCTGACCAGCGCCCACGTCGTGGTTGAGGCGGACGGCGGTACGGCGGCGTTCGGCGACGGTGCCGAGTCCCGGTTCGACGTGGTCGGTGCCGATCCCCTCGCTGACCTGGCCGTACTGCGGGTACACACGGCCAGTGCCCCGCCCGCTCAGCTCGGCGACGCGGACCAGCTCAAGATCGGCCAGCTGGTAGTGGCGGTCGGCAACCCGATGGGCCTGGCCGGCTCGGTGACCGCCGGGGTGGTGAGCGGGCTGGGCCGGTCGATCCCGGCCCGGGACGGCCGGAACCTCCGGCTGATCGACAACGTGATCCAGACCGACGCCGCGCTCAATCCGGGCAACTCCGGTGGGGCGCTGGCCAACTCTGCCGGCGAGGTGGTCGGGATCAACACCGCGGTCGCCGGGTACGGGCTGGGACTGGCCGTACCGGTCAACTCGACGACCCGCTACATCATCGCCGAGCTGCTCTCCTCCGGGCGGGTACGCCGGGCGTGGCTGGGCGTGGCCGGGGTACCGATCCCGCTGCCCCCACCGGTGGCCACGCGCACCGGACAGCGCCTGGGACTGCGGGTCGTCGAGGTGGTACCGGGCAGCCCGGCCGGTATCGCCGGCGTGTACCTCGGCGACGTGATCATCTCGGCCGGGGGCAACCCGGTGGAGAGCGTCCAGACCTTGCAGCGCCTCATGCTCGGCCCGGCCATCGGCACCCGGTTGCCGATCACCGTGCTGCGCCGGGGCGCCTTCGTGGACGTCGTGACGGTGCCGGCCGAGCTAACGACCGCCTAGGTGGGCCAACAGGTCCTGCCGGGTCAGTACGCCGCGTGGCTTGCCGTCGACCAGGACCAGCGCCGCGTCGGAGTTCTCCAGCAGCTCGACGGCCTCGGAGACGGGCTGCCCCCCGCCGATCATCGGCAGCGGCGCGGCCATGTGCCGTTCGATCATGTCGTGCAGGTGTGCCTCCCCGCGGAACAGCGCGTCGAGCAGGTCCTTCTCGGCGATCGAGCCGGCCACCTCACCGGTGACCACCGGTGGCTCGGCCTTGAGGACGGGCAGCTGGGAGACGGCGTACTCGCGCATCACGTCGATCGCCTCGCGGATCGTCTCGGTCGGGTGGACGTGTACCAGCTCGGGCAGGCGTAGGCCCTTGCCGGCCAGGACGTCACCGACCGTACCCTCGGCACCGGAGACCGACAGGAAGCCGTACCGTGCCATCCACTCGTCATTGAAGATCTTCGACAGGTATCCGCGGCCGCCGTCCGGCAGCAGGACCACCACCACGTCGTCCGGCCCGGCGCGCCGGGCCACCCGCAGCGCGGCGACCACGGCCATCCCGCAGGAGCCGCCGACCAGCAGCCCCTCCTCGCGGGCCAGCCGCCGGGTCATCGCGAAGGACTCCTTGTCGGACACCTCGATGATCTCGTCGCAGATGGCCCGGTCGTAGGTCTGCGGCCAGAAGTCCTCGCCCACGCCCTCCACCAGGTAGGGCCGGCCGGTGCCGCCGGAGTAGACCGAGCCCTCCGGGTCGGCACCGATGATCTTCACGCCACCGGCTGAGACCTGGCGCAGGTAGCGGCCGACGCCGGAGATCGTGCCGCCGGTACCGATGCCGGCGACGAAGTGGGTGATCTGGCCCTCGGTCTGCTGCCACAGTTCGGGCCCGGTGGACTCGTAGTGGGAGAGCGGGTTGTTGGGGTTGGCGTACTGGTCGGGCTTCCAGGCGCCGGGGATCTCCGTGGCCAGCCGGTCGGACACGTTGTAGTACGACCGGGGGTCCTCCGGGGCGACCGCGGTCGGGCAGACCACCACCTCCGCGCCGTACGCCCGCAGCACGTCGCGCTTGTCCTCGGAGACCTTGTCCGGGCAGACGAACACGCAGCGGTACCCCCGCAGCTGCGCGACCAGAGCCAGCCCGACGCCGGTGTTGCCGGAGGTCGGCTCGACGATCGTGCCGCCGGCCTGGAGCAGGCCGGCCTTCTCGGCCTCCTCCACCATCCGCAGCGCGATCCGGTCCTTCACACTGCCGCCCGGGTTCAGGTATTCGACCTTGGCCAGCACGGTGGCGGAGATCCCCTCGGTCACCCGGTGCAGGCGGACCAGCGGGGTGTTGCCGATCATCTCGACGACGTTGTCGTAGTAGCGCACGGATTGAGCCTACTGTGGCGTCCGACCGCCCTTAACGAGCCTTCACCCGTCCCGGGATCACCTTGGTCCGCCCCGCCTCCCAGGCCAGGAACCGCTCGGTCTCCGACAGCACCGCGCCGGCCAACCAGACCGCCACGGCGGCGTCGTCGGCCAGGCCCAGGCCGAAGAACGGCGCGAACCAGTCGGGGATGAAATCGATCGGAGAGGCGATGTATACCCCGGCGAGCGTCATCGCGGCCAGCCGGGCCCGGCCGTCGTACCGTCCGGTGACGATCGCTTTGATCATCCGTGGCAGAGCGGCCACACGGGTACCGAGCGATGGGCCGCCACGCCTGGACGCGCGAAACGCTGTCCACAGCGCAGTGAATGCTGCCTTACGTCCCAGTCGCGCCATTCCGCCGCTCCTCTCCGCTCAACTCGCGGCCATCCGGCCGCGCGCAGCGCCTGGACCGACGGCCGGCGCGCGGACCCGTCCCTCCATAGTGCCCAGCCGAGCAAGAATTGACGCATGGATCTCAATGAGGCACGCGACCTGCTCCGCCGGCAGCACCGGGCGGTGCTGGCGACCTGGCGCTCGGACGGCACTCCGCAGCTCAGCCCGGTGACCGTGGGGGTGGACGAGGAGGGGTACGCGGTGATCAGCAGCCGGCAAACCGCGTACAAGGTCAAAAACCTGCGGCGGGACCCGCGCGGGTACCTCTGCGTGTTTCCCGACAGCTTCTTCGGTGGTAATTGGCTGCAACTCGACGGTACGGCGACCATCATCGAACTTCCGGACGCGATGGAGCCGCTGGTGGAGTACTACCGGCGCATTTCCGGAGAGCATCCGGACTGGGCGGACTACCGGGCCGCGATGGTCCGGGACCAGCGCGTGCTGGTCCGGATGGAGATCACCAAGGCGGGTCCGGACCGGCACGGCTGACCGGCCCGGAGCTAACTTTGAAGTTAATTGACTAATTGCGGTGGGGGACTCATGAGCATGGGTCGGGCATACCGGGTCGCAACCACCGCCGTGGCGTACGGCGGTGGTATCGGAGTGGCCGGTCTCCTGGGGGCGCTACTTCTGGCTGGGCAGGCTCGCCTCGCCCGGTACACGATCGAGCGGGTCGGGGTACGGCCGCCGGCCTGTGACGGCACATACGGCACCGAGCATGACGGGGTACCGCTCCGGCTGGCGATGCTCGGCGACTCCTCAGCCGTGGGATACGGCGTGGACCGGCCGCGCGACACGCTCGGTGCGCTGCTCGCCGCCGGGCTCGCCGAACGCCTGCACCGGCCGGTCAAGCTGCACTGCTTCGCGATGATCGGGGCAATCTCGGCCGACCTGGCAGCGCAGCTGGAGCAGGTGCTCGCCTGGCAGGCCGATGTCGTGGTGCTGCTGATCGGCGCCAACGACGTGGCCCAGCTGATCCGGCCCTCCATCGCGGTCCCGCACCTCGCGGCGACCGTCCGGGCGCTGCGCGGGACCGGCGTCGAGGTGGTCGTCGGCACCTGCCCGGACCTGGGGTCCATCCAGCCGATCCAGCAGCCGCTGCGCTGGCTGGCCGGGCAGCGCAGCCGGGAGCTGGCGGCGGCCCAGACCATGGCGGTGGTCGAGGCCGGCGGCTTCACGGTGTCCCTCGGCAACCTGCTCGGACGCCAGTTCGCCAGGTCGCCGGAGATGTTCAGCATCGACCGGTTCCACCCCTCGGCGGCCGGCTACCGGGCCGCGTCCGCCGCGATCCTGCCGACGGTACTTGTGGCGGCAGGTGTACCGGTGGAGCGGGAGCCGGTTCCGGTACCGGGTGACGGGGTACGGTCGTTGGCGCAGGCCGCCGTCGAGGCGGTCGACCGTGCCGGTACCGAAGTCAGTGGCACCAAGGTGGCCGGCCAGGAGCGCGGGCCGGCCGGGCGCTGGGCGGCCCTGCGGCACCGGCTCCGGGCGCGCACCGAGCGCCCGCAGGACCCGGTCGAGCCATCCGGCGTCGGCGACGAAGTGGGGTGACATGGACATCGGGAAGCGGGTAGGGAAGGCGGCGCTGCTCACGCTGATTTCCGGTACGGTCGGCGGAGCCGCCCTGATCGCGGCCGAGGCAGTGGCCGCGCGGACGCGCAAGTACGCCCAGCCGGACATGCGCCTGGCCATGCGGACCTCGATCGGTGACCCTACCGCTCCCCCGTTACGCCTGGCCCTGCTCGGCGACTCGTCGGCACTCGGGGTCGGCGTCGACCGGGTCGCCGACACGGTCGGCGGTCACCTGGCCGAGCTGCTGGCCGGCGGTCCGGCCATCGACGGCCGGCGCATCGAGCTGTCCAGCGTGGCGGTGGCCGGATCGCACGGAGCGGATCTGGGCACCCAGGTCGCCCGGGCGCTGCTGGGCGAGCGGCCGGACGTGGCGGTGATCCTCATCGGTACCAACGACGTCACCAGCCTGCGCCGGCCGACCGATGCGGCGGCGTACCTCGGCGGCGCCGTACGACGGCTCCGCGGTGCGGGCGTGTCCGTGGTCGTGGGCACCTGCCCCGACCTCGGTGCGGTACGCGCGTTCGCACCGCCGCTGCGCCAGGTGCTCGGCTTCCTCGGCCGGCGGGTCGCCCAGGCCCAGACCGACGCGGTACGCGAGGCCGGCGGCGTACCGGTCGACCTGGCCGAACGGGCCGGACCGGTGTTCCGCGCCGACGCCGGTACCCTCTGCCACGACGGGCTGCACCCCTCGGCCGACGGCTACCGTGTCTGGGCTCACGCCCTCTACCCGGCCGTCGCGGAGGCGGCTGGCGTAGTGTCGCACTGATGCCTGAAGCCGTCATTGTCGCCACCGCCCGTTCCCCGATCGGCCGGGCCGCCAAGGGAACGCTTGTCGACCTGCGCCCGGACGACCTCACCGCGACGGTGATCCGGGCCGCCCTCGACAAGCTGCCCCAGCTCGACCCGCACGAGATCGAGGACCTGTACGTCGGCTGCGGCCGCCCCGGCGGCGAGCAGGGTTTCAACCTCGCCCGCGTGGTCACCGTACTGCTCGGCTTCGATTTCCTGCCGGGCGCCACGGTCAACCGGTACTGCGCCTCCTCGTTGCAGACCACCCGGATGGCCGCGCACGCGATCCGGGCCGGCGAGGGCGACGTGTTCGTCTCGGCCGGGGTGGAGTGCGTGTCGCGCGGCACCCGTGGCGACTCCGACCGGCTGCCGTCGGAGGTGCAGGCGCTGGTCGGCGGCGACTGGACCAACCCGGTCTTCGACGGCGCCCGGGAGCGCTCCGCGCAACGCGCCGAGGGTGGCGCGCCGACCTGGCACGACCCCCGTGAGGACGGCGACCTGCCGGACGTCTACCTGGCGATGGGGCAGACCGCGGAGAACCTGGCCCAGCTGAAGGGGATCAGCCGGGCGGACATGGACGAGTTCGGGGTACGCAGCCAGAACCTCGCCGAGAAGGCGATCGCCGACGGGTTCTGGGCGCGCGAGATCACCCCGGTCACCACGCCGGACGGCACCGTGGTGTCCACCGACGACGGGCCGCGCAAGGGGGTGACCCTGGAGGCGGTGGTCTCGCTCAAGCCGGTGTTCCGCCCGGACGGCCGGATCACCGCCGGCAACTGCTGCCCGCTCAACGACGGCGCCGCCGCCGTGGTGGTGATGTCCGACACGAGGGCGGCGGAGCTGGGGATCACGCCGCTGGCCCGGATCGTGTCGACGGGCGTCACCGCGCTGTCCCCCGAGATCATGGGGCTCGGTCCGGTCGAGGCGTCCCGCCAGGCCCTGCGCCGGGCCGGGATGACCATCGACGACGTCGACCTGGTCGAGATCAACGAGGCGTTCGCCGCGCAGGTCATCCCCTCCTATCGCGACCTGGACATCCCGCTGGAGAAGCTCAACGTGATGGGCGGCGCGATCGCGGTCGGGCACCCGTTCGGGATGACCGGGGCCCGGATCACCGGTACCCTGCTCAACGCGCTGGACTGGCACGACAGGACGATCGGGCTGGAGACCATGTGCGTGGGCGGCGGCCAGGGCATGGCGATGATCCTCGAACGGCTTACCTGACCGGCCCGCAACCTTGTGTGCGCAGGGGAGTGTCGCGGTAGGGACCGCCCTTGCGGGCGGCCCCCCGCACGGATCCCAGCGTGCGGAACTACCGCACTGGGCTCCTGCCTCAGGTTCTGGCCGCGAGGCGCAGGTTCGGGTAGGGATGCATTGTCCGGACTCTGGGTA
>WNGE01014716.1_pt1 | contig 14645 bp, 10 predicted proteins | sample 5400651 | NCBI WGS metagenome assembly WNGE01 (sample SAMN13153370, study PRJNA577476) | soil metagenome | isolation source: 60 cm soil or saprolite under grassland replicate 2 | place: USA:California | collected 2016-06-15 | reverse complement strand
GGCCTCCGAAGGATTTTGTATCGGCAACACCGCGATGCCGTTCAGCCGCGGGCTAACCTTTAGAAATTTATCGTAGAGCCAATTATTGTAACCGCGCGCGACTACCACCGCCCATTCAGGGTCGCGCACCGAACCGATGTTAAGACCCAGGGTCGGATGCAACACCGTGCCGTCGAGCCCGACCTGATCCAAGGCATCGAGCCAGTTCTGCGCGGTGATTTCGCCGCCGGTGAGTCCACCTTGGCCTCTGCTGACGCCTAGAGCGATCCGATGCCAGCCATCGCCGGAATTGATCAGCGGCTGGCGTAAGAGCTCCTTCCTGCCGCGAAACGGTGGATCGAGATACTCGATGATCTGGTAATCGAGCTCGTAAACATGACCATCCGCGTCGAACAGACCCTTAGTGATTGCCATTTGTGCTCTCCCGATTTTAATCCACGCTCGCTGCCACGCGAATCGAATTTTTCACTTTCCGCGCTTCCTCGATGCGCTGCGGACTCTAACAAGGATGCATCGGACCCGTCAACTTTGCTTACAGCTAAAGCGCAATCTGATCCGGAACCAGGTTCTTTGATCAGATTTATTTTACGGGGGTTGCTATCGACACGTAACATGGGCTAAGAGGGATTCGAGAATTCTGGTCAATTAATAAACACGCACGAGGCAACGAATTATGGACTATTTTGAACCAAAAACAGTCGGCGAAGCGGTGTCGCTACTGGCCAAATATGGCGCTGAAGCCAAGATAATCGCCGGTGGGACCGATATGCTGGTGGATATGAAATATAAGGAAGAGCCCGGATGTCTAATCAACATCAAGAAAATTCCCGGCCTGAGCTCAATCCAGGAGAACGGAGGTAGCCTGCGCATCGGCGCGCTGACGACGATCCGGGACGTCGAAATCAACGCTCTCGTCCGCGACAAGCTGCCGGTGCTGTGGGAGTCGTCGCATCAGTTCGCGTCGCTGCAGATCCGCAATACGGCGACCATCGGCGGCAACATTTGTCGCGCCTCACCTTCGGGTGAAACACTGGCGCCGCTGCTCGTGTTGGAAGCCGCGGGTAAGTGCGCTTTCTCGGATGGCGAAAAAACCCAACCGTTCACGTCATTTTTTCAGGGACCGGGGAAATCAGTTCTCGGCACGAAAGGTCTCTTGACCGAAATCGACGTTCCTTATCCGGCGGCTGGTACTAAAAGCGTTTACTTGAAACACGCCGTGCGCGGCGCGATGGACATCGCCATGGTCGGCGTCGCCGTTCTGCTTACGCCGGATGCGACGAAGAACAATGTTCAGGACGTGCGCATCGGTCTAGGCGCGGTGGCGCCGACACCGATTCGCGCGACAAAGACGGAAGCGTTACTGCGCGGCAAACCGCTCAGTGCGGCATTGATTAAAGAAGCCGCCGCCATGGCGGCGACGGAGTCGAGCCCGATCAACGATCAGCGTAGCAGCGCGGAAAATCGCCGCTGGATCGTCGAAGCATTAACTCGGCGCGGTCTCGAGCAAACTTGGAAGGCCGCCGCCGGCAAGGAGGTAGCATAATGAGTCTCACCATCCATACTACAATCAACGGCAAGTCGGTCAGCGCCGGCGCCGAGCCGTCCACATCGTTGTTGGATTTTCTGCGCGATACATTGGAATACAAAGGCACCAAACTCTGCTGCAACACCGGCGAGTGCGGCGCTTGCTCGATCATTTACAATGGCAAGCCGATTAACTCGTGCGTGACCCTCGCCGCCGACGCCAACGGCGCGGAGATTACGACCATCGAAGGCGTGGCCGACGGCGATAAATTGCATCCCGTGCAGCAAGCCTTCATCGACACCGGCGCTGTGCAGTGCGGCTACTGCACGCCGGGCTACATAATTTCGGTGAAAGCGCTGCTCGACCGAACGACCAAACCGACGGCCGAAGACATTGAAGAAGCGGTGTCGGGCAACATCTGCCGCTGCACCGGCTACACCAAGATCGTCGACGCGATCCAACTCGCCGCCGACAGAATGGCAGGGAGGGTTTAAGCCATGGCAAAAGCTGAATACACGGTACTGGGCACTAGCCCTGCGCGCATGGGCGGCATTGAGCGCGTCATCGGCGCGGGCATTTACGGCATCGACTTCGCTTTGAAAGACGAATTGCACGGCGGCATTTTGCGCAGCCAATACGCCCACGCCAAGATTATCAGCATCGACACCAGCGAAGCCAAAAAAATTCCCGGTGTTCACGCCGTGGTCACGGCCGCCGATGCGCCCGACGTGCGCTACGGCCGCACCTCCATCGACCGCTACATGCTGGCGAAGAACAAAGTCCGCTACATGGGCGATCCGGTGGCGGCAGTCGCAGCCGACAGCCCAGCGATCGTCAAGCAAGCGCTCAAGAAAATCAAAGTCGTTTACGAACCGCTGCCGGTAGTCATCGATCAGGAAGAGGCGATGAAGCTGGACGCGCCGACGTTGCACGAGGATATGCCCCTGCCGAAGAACTTGCCCGCGGACGTCAAGGTGAAAAACGTTTGTAGCTTTACGGCCGTTCATGTCGGCGACCCCGACAAGGCAATGGCGGAAGCCGACATCGTGGTCGATGAGGTTTACGAGACCAAGATGATCCATCCACAGTATTTGGAACCGCGCATAGCCGCGGCGCGGGTCGAACCGGATGGCCGCATCACCGTATGGGCGAATGCCCAGGCGCCCTTCGCCGTGCGCACTGACGTTGCCAGACTGATCGGCGTGGCTCTCAATAAAGTGAGAATAATTTCGACCGAGTTGGGCGGCGGTTTCGGCGGCAAGGCGAGTGGCATCACCTCCGGTGCGGCGATTGAACCGATTTGCGCTTTGCTCGCGGTCAAAGCCAAGCGGCCGGTGATGATCGTCCTCGACAAGGCCGAGGAGACGATTTCGACGACGATCCGCTCCGGCGCGAAAATGTATATCAAGACCGGCGTGAAAAAAGACGGCACCATCGTCGCGCGCCAGGGCAAAGTCGTCTACGACGCCGGCGCCTATTCCGGCTTCGGCGCCATGGCGGGCGCGCGCTGCACCAACATGCTCGGCGGCTGGTACCTGATGCCCAACTGCCACATCGACGGCTATGTCGTTTATACGAATAAACAAGTCTGCGGGCCGGTGCGCGGCCCCGGCGGGCCGCAGGCCGCTTTTGCCGTCGAGTCACACATGGATTCCATCGCCGCCAAGCTCGGCATGGACCCGGTGGAGTTTCGTCTGAAGAATACGCCCAAGCCCGGCGACAAAATCGTCGGTGTGCCGAAGCTGCGCGATGTTTCGCTCGGCGAGACGATCCGCACGGCGGCAGAAAAAATCGGATATACAAAGGTAGGGGCGCAGCATGCTGCGCCCGTACTTGGCAAGAACCAAGGCATCGGCATCGCCACCGGCTCATGGATTGAAAGTGCCGGCCCCGGCGGCGGCGCCGTGGTCAAAGTCAACGAAGATGGCTCGGTGACGGTTCACATCGGAAAAATTGACATGGGCACCGCGCCGCGATTCGGCATTCCACTCATCGCTGCCGAAGAGCTCGGCGTGCCGGTGAGCGATGTGACGGTCGTGAACGTCGACACGGACGCCAGTCCCTGGGACGCCGGCACCGTCGGCAGCCGGGCAATCATAGTTTCCGGCACGGCAACACGGCTCGCCGCTATCGACGCGCGCAACCAGATCTTTAAGATGGCCGCAAGCCAGCTCGAAGCCAGCCCCGACGATCTCGAGATCAAGGACAAACAGATCCGCGTCAGAGGCACGCCGTCGAAGTCGGTTCCTCTCGCGACCATCGCCACTGCCGCGCACAACATCATCGGCGAAGTGATCGGCCGCGGCTACTGCGATAACGTAGCGATGATGGCCGAAGAAAAAGCCCGCGGCAGCTCGCAGCCGTTCACGGCTCATGCCTGTATCGTCGAAGTCAGTCCGGATACAGGCAATGTCAAGATTCTTAAATACGTCGCCGTCCACGACATCGGCTTCCCCATCCACCTCGCATCTGTCGAAGGCCAGATCGAAGGCGCCACGGCGATGAGCATCGGCCAAGCGCTGTGCGAGCAAGTCGTCTTCGACAACAACGGCAGAACGATGAATCCTTCGTTCGTCGATTACTTGATGCCGACGATCAATATGATGCCGCGCATCGAAACCACCCTAGTTCACGGCTACCCCGGCGCCGGCCCCTACGGCGCCAAAGGCGCCGGCGAGATCGCCTGCGTCCCGCCGATGGCCGCCATCGCCAACGCGATTTGCAACGCTACTGGTGTGCGGATCACGAAGTTGCCGTTGAGTCCGGAGAATGTGTTGCGGGGATTGAAGGAGGCAGGAAAAGCGTAACGCCCGCAGAATTGAAGCGGAACAATTTATTCGCGAGCAGGGAAATTTTCGCCTCGCGTGGAGCGTGTTGGCGTCATCAGACGGGCTGTTTTACTTCACACCATGCCGATATTCGAGTTCCGATGCAAAAAGTGCCATGCGGTTACTGAGGTATTTTGCTCAAGCGGCCAGTCTGCGACCGGCGCCGTAACCTGCGGACAGTGTGGCAGCCGTGCCACCGCCAAGGTCGTCTCCCGAGTCAGCGTCAGAGTCGCCAGACCAGCCAAATACAGCGAAGACTTTCTGCACAGGGCGCGCCCTTTCTTACGCACGCAGAAACAGACAGGGGAAATTTTCGCCGAGGGCAAGGGGTCGGATGATGCAAGGACGTTTCAGCTCGCCGAGCAGATCGGCCAGGGCATCGATCGCGCCCTCGCGACTCGCTTGCCTTCGCGCCGACGCTGATTGACTCTCGGCGCAAGCGAGAACGGCTCGCGCCGGGTTAACGGGCTTGTCTCGGGCGCGCGCCCAAACCATGATCGCCATCGACACGCGAGCGCATCGGTTGAGCGTGGCGGCGCTAATCGCATTCGACATTCTCAGATGGAGGGGAAGCCATGTGGAACGGATTCAAGGTCATCGACTCGGATGCGCACCACCATGAGCCGCAAGACCTGTGGGCGCGCTACCTAGAGCCGGAGTATCAGGATCGCGTCCCGAAAGTCATTGGCATGCGGCGCAATTTTTTTGTCTATGCGCCCGATGAAAAGATCTTTCCCGCGCTGGAATCGCGGGAGAATATTCCCGCGCACCACGACCAATGGATGGCGGACAAGTACGGCGAAGCTTACAACCGATGGTGGTCGCCGGATATTCGCCTCAAGGACATGGATCGATATGGCTGGGACATTCAAGTCATCCTTTCTACCAACGGCAACCGGATCATGGAGGCCGCGCTCAAGGATGCAGAAGTGGGCGCGGCGATGGCGCGGGCATATCATAACTGGTGCCACGAGTATGCCGGCGCGGACCCCGGGCGCCTGAAGTTCACCGCCACTCCGGCAGCCGGCGATAGCGCGGCAATGGTTTTAGAAACCCGCCGCGCGGTGGAGAAGCTCGGTGCCGTCTCCGTGCGCAATCCACTTTTGCCGCACGGCAAATGGTTGCACGAGTCTGAATACGACGCTCTCTGGCAGTTGGCCAGCGAGCTTGATTTTCCGATCTCCGTCCACGGCGAGTCGCGCCACGTGCGCGCTGCGCCTTTCCGAGAACTCCGCGCCGAGGGCACCTTCAGCGCGCTCGACCATATCATCGGCTTTCCGATGGACAACATGGTGACGATGGCTCACTTTATTTTCGGCGGCGTCTTGGAGCGATTCCCGGCGCTACGGCTTGGCATCTTGGAGTCCAACGCCGGCTGGGTTCAGTTCTGGCTGCCGCGCATGGACGATCACTCCCATGGGCGACGCCTCATTTTGGGCGCCGGCTTGCCGATGAAACCGAGCGAGTACGTCCTGCGCCAATGCGTGATCTCGGCGGACCCCGACGAGCCCGGTCTGGACACGATCATCAATTTCATGGGTGACGACAATCTTGTTTGGAACACCGACTATCCCCACCCGGATGCGCCGGACCCCGTCCAAGTGCTGCCCTGGTTCTCCGCTCAGCCGATCTCGGACCACAGTAAACGAAAAATTCTCTGGGACAACGCCGTCCGCCTGTACGGACCGCGGATTCTGGAACGCACACCATAGGCACAGCTCGGTAGCGCGGCCATCGATTTGCGGTCTTGATGCGCAAGCAACGTTGATCGTGAAAAAAATTTTCGTCAGAACCGGCTTGCGCGCCAGCTAATTAGCATTGCGCGCTGGAACACTTCTAATCGCATGGTCGGGTCAAGCCTACTCTCGTAGCTCCGGCAACACTTCTTTTCCCAAAAGATCGATCTGCGCCAGCCAATCGCCGTAGCGGAAACGCAAATCGTATACGATGTGATCGGCGCCCGCTTGTTCATAGGCGCGTGACTCTCGCGCGATATCGGCTGGCGTTCCTGCCAGAATAAAACCGCTTATATCATCCAGCTTCGAAAATTTTCCGCTCGGCGGTTTGACCCATGTCGAGAGCTTGTTGGCCTCGGCGATCAGGGATTCGACGCTTATCTTGCTCAGCGCCGTGTCGCGATCTTTGCTGATACTGGTAAACGGCATCACGGCTGCCCTGATCATAGGCTTCCCGGCCTTTTGACAAAGCTCACGGATGTACCCGATCAGCTTTGTGAAAGTCGCCAGCGTCGTACGTGCTGGCATCCATCCATCGCAATATTCGACCGCGCGCCGGCAGGCGGCCGGTGTGCCGTCGCCGTACCAGATTGGAATCGGCTTCACCGGAGTCGGTTTGAGCGCCACGTCGGTGAAATCGAAATAGTCATTCTTGAAAGAAACTCGTTCACCGGTCCAAAGCTCACGACAGATCTGCACATTGCTGCGAACCAGCTCGGCGCGCTCTTCAAGACCGGTCGGGTAACCCGCCGCCGCAAACTCGTGAGGAAACCCACCTAAGCCCATTCCCATGATGACGCGGCCCTGCGAAATGGCGCTTAAGCCGGCGAACAACTGGGCGAGATGGATCGGATGACGATGGCAGATCGCCATCGACGTGCCGAGCGAAATGTTTTTCGTCACCGCAGCGATCGCCGAAAGCACTAAGAAGCCTTCAATGTGAGTGTTGTCGTTGCCCTCGATGCCATGCGGCTCGAACACGAGATGATCCCTCACCCAAACCGAGTCGAAGCCATAGGCTTCGGCGCGTTGCGCGCCTTCCAGGCAATTTGCCGCTGACGCATGCTCGCAAAAGTGCGGCAACAATAAGCCAAATTTTAATCTCGTTCCCATGAACTCATTTCGACCAAAAGTCCTCCCTTTCTTGCACAATCCAGCGTGACTGGCTAGCATTCATACACTCGATCCCGATATCTAACAGAAAGCTGAACCGAAGCGGGTTATCACTCGCAGTTTCCCCCATGACCAATAACATTTCAGAAGCTGCCCAGATCAAGATTGTTCAACTCATCGCCAAGGAGCTCGGGGTCGGGCCCCATCAGGTCGCTCCCGCTGTGGCGCTGCTCGACGAAGGTTCGACCGTGCCCTTCATCGCGCGCTATCGCAAGGAGGCGACCGGCAACCTGGATGACACGCACCTGCGTAATCTGGATGAACGCCTGCACTATCTGCGCGAACTGGAGGAACGGCGCGCGGCGATCCTGGCCGCGCTCGAGCAACAGGGCAAACTCACCGATGAACTGCGCGGGAACATAGAGGCGGCCGCCACCTGCACTATTCGGCGATCCCACGCTCGATCCGCAGCAGGAGGCGGCGAAGTACGTGAACGTGACACCTGCTACCGAGAGTAGCAACGCCATAAACATTCCCGACGCGCAAGCGGCACTCGATGGCGCGCGCGAGATTCTTTGCGAGCGTTTTGCCGAGACCGCCGAGCTCCTCGCCAAACTGCGTGCGCGCATGTGGGGACAGGGCATCGTTACCTCCACGGTGATGAAAGGCAAGGAGACGGCCGAGGAAGAAAAATTCCGCGACTATTATGCTTATTCCGAAGCCATACGCACCATCCCCTCGCATCGCGCGCTTGCGCTGTTCCGCGGCCAGAGCCTGGACGTGCTGAAGATCGAACTGGGTTTGAGCGAGGAAATCGAAGCCGCCGTGCCACATCCATGCGTTGCGATGATCGCCGCGCATTTCGGCATCGAAGACCGCGGCCGTCGCGCCGACAAGTGGCTGGCCGAGGTCTGCCATTCGACCTGGCGCGGCAAAGCGCATTCGCATATCAGCACCGAGCTGCTGACGCAATTGCGCGAAGCGGCGGAAGCGGAGGCGATTAAAATATTCGGCCGCAATCTGCACGAGTTGTTGCTGGCGGCGCCCGCCGGCCCCAAGGCCGTGCTGGGCATCGACCCCGGCATACGCACCGGTTGCAAAGTCGCGGTCGTCGATGCCACGGGTAAGCTGCTGGAGGCCACCACCATTTATCCGCACGAACCGCGTAACGACTGGCAGGGATCGCTGGCGACGCTGGCGCGAATGGCGGTGCAGCATGGCGTCGAGCTGATCTCCATCGGCAACGGCACTGCTAGCCGCGAGACCGACAAGCTCGCCGCCGAGGTGATCAAGCTGATCGCGTCGAAGATGCCGGAACGGAAGTTGAACAAAATCGTCGTCAGCGAAGCCGGCGCCTCGGTCTATTCGGCGTCGGCATTCGCCGCCAGCGAATTTCCCGAGCTGGACGTGAGCCTGCGCGGCGCCGTGTCCATCGCCCGGCGCTTGCAGGACCCACTCGCCGAGTTGGTAAAAATAGATCCAAAGTCGATCGGCGTCGGCCAATATCAGCACGACGTGAATCAGCGGGCGCTCGCTCGCGCGCTCGATGCTACGGTTGAAGACTGCGTCAACGCGGTGGGTGTGGACGTCAATACAGCTTCGACGCCGCTGCTCGCGCGCGTGTCGGGCCTTAACACCATGCTGGCGAAAAACCTCGTCGAGTTCCGAGATGCCAACGGCCCGTTCCCGAATCGCAAAAAACTGCGCAAGGTGCCACGCCTGGGCGACAAGACCTTCGAGCAGGCCGCAGGCTTCCTACGCATCAACAACGGCGACAATCCGCTGGACCGCTCCTCGGTTCATCCGGAGGCCTATCCGGTCGTCGAGCGCATTCTCGCGCGTATCAGCAAAGGGATCGGCGAAGTGATGGGTCAGCCGGCGGCGCTGAAGGGGCTTTCGCCCACCGAATTCACCGACGACAAATTCGGTGTGCCGACGGTGCGCGACATTCTAACTGAATTGGAAAAGCCCGGCCGCGATCCGCGCCCCGAATTCAAAACGGCTACCTTCCAGGACGGCATCGAATCTCTTGCCGACCTCCAGCCCAACATGATCCTCGAAGGCGTCGTGACCAACGTCGCCGCCTTCGGTGCCTTCGTCGACATCGGCGTGCACCAGGACGGCCTCGTCCACGTCTCCGCGCTGGCGAACAAATTCGTCAAAGACCCGCACGAAATCGTCAAGCCCGGCCAGATCGTCAAGGTGAAGGTGATGGACGTCGACGTCAAGCGCCAGCGCATTTCCCTAACGATGCGCCTCGACGACACACCCGGCACCTCGTCGCGCTCAGGTGACGCAGCACCCGGCCCGCGCGATCCGCGCCCGTCCGAACCCAAGCGTGCTCCGGAACCCAAGCCACAGCCCGGCGGCGCGATTGCATTGGCGCTAGAGCGCGCCAAGCTGAAGAAGTAGCGAGCGGTGTTGACGTGCCCTAACGCAAGGCCCTGTCCGCTCACCTAATGAGTCCAAGTTTATAAATGCTGGGCCAGTGTATTGCGGTAGCTTCGGGGTGCTGTGTTTGACAGGTCGTTGATAGACCGAGTAAATTTCACAACATCATAATTTGTAATTGCCGAAATACACAGGTCAGTATACTCACTAGTGAGCCCGATCGACTGAGGTAAAGTAATGGCAGTTCCCGATTTTCAATCATTTTTTAAACCTCTTTTAGAATTAGCTGCCGATGGCAAAGAACATTCCGTCCGGGAGGCTCGGGAGATCATTGCAAGAGACATGACTCTTTCAGAGCCGGATTTAGCTGAACTCCTACCGAGTGGCACTCAAACGAAATTCGATAACCGTGTGGCGTGGGCCAAGAGTTATTTTGTTCAGGCAAAGATCCTGGAATCCACCCGCCGAGGGTATTTTCGAATCACTGATAGGGGCCGTGCGCTGTTGGCGAAAGGGTATCCCCGAATTGATATTCGGATCTTGGACCAGTACCCTGAATTCGTCGAATTTCATTCGGCGAATCGTGACACTGAGAGTCAAACCCTTTCAGAGGTTGCTCCGACACAGACAGAAACACCAGAAGAAATCTTACAGAAAGCACATCAAAACATTCGTAATGAATTGGGTGCCGAATTACTTAACCGTGTGAAATCAAACTCCCCTCGATTTTTTGAATCACTCGTTGTCGACCTCATGATTGCAATGGGTTACGGCGGGTCTAGAGTCGACGCGGGAAAGGCACTGGGACAAACCGGAGATGAAGGAGTTGATGGAATTATTAAAGAGGATCGCTTGGGTCTAGACATTATTTATTTACAGGCAAAGAGATGGGAAGGCACAGTTGGCCGGCCCGAGATTCAACGTTTTGTTGGGGCGCTTCATGGAAAGCGAGCCAGAAAAGGTGTCTTTATCACCACGGGGCGTTTCTCAGAAGATGCATTGGACTACGTGAATACGATTGATCCAAAAGTGATACTCATTGACGGGAGGAATTTAGCCAACTTGATGATCGACTTTAATTTAGGAACTACGACCGCAGCAAACTATGAACTCAAAAGAATTGACTCCGATTATTTCGGAGAGGAATGACGGGCTAAAAGAATAACAATGAAAAAAAGCGGCAAGTCTGTTGACGGTCGGTTTAACTTCACTGAGTGAGATCTGACAACCAAAGATTGACCCTTCAGTGTGATTAACTTTTCCCAAATACTGAAACTACCACTACACCTTGCGGATAATAGACAAGACAAAAGAGGCAATACATTCCCTAGCCACCGAAAAAGTGACCAGATCCACCGTTCGAGCAACCTTCAGGAATTTGAATGAAAGTATTCGAAAGGCGATAACTCGGCCGATTACAAAAACGAAGCAGCTTGACGCACTGACCATCACACCATATTTGAACTCCTGCCGTGAATTGGTTGAGCAAGAGCTGATTAAATCGGCGTCGGGATATAACCGGTTACGATGGCTATGGTATCTAAGGAGGTTGCCTCGTCACATTTTTGAGGGAACGCTCCCAACGACTTTTAGTTACGATTCATCTCTCGCCGAGGTTTTGTCTGAGTATGGGAACACAAACACCGCCGCCAAAAGTTCACCCGGGAGCGCCGTCAGTTACAAGATCGATGATTCCGTAGTTCGACGAGTGGTCAAATTTTGTGGCGGAGTAATCCTACTTTCTCAAATCCACGTCCTACTTCGACTAGCGGGGAAAGGCTCTCTTTTTTCTTTCGAAACTTCTCAAATTTCTGCATTGCCGGACGCTCGTCCTTCGATCGAAATTTCACAAGCAATTCGTTTATACGATAAGAGGGTCGCAGCGGGTTCACATTTTTTGAATCGTACCGGAACCGTCATTACGTCTAATCAACAATTGGATAAGGAAGATACCTCCTCCATTTTCCTCATCACACGAGCGGAGCAGCCGTTTTGGGCACGAGTTGCCAGCGGACGATTGGTAAGAGAGCACGCCGAACTGGAAGTGTTTTACAACTTCATACCTTCCATTATTTCCGTGGAACAGCTAAGGGTTCTCAATTCTGATCCGCGCCTATTAGGTTTCGATTGGATCCAGCCCGAGGTGGGTGCTTTATTCATTCTCCTCATCGTTTCGATTGCCTTCTACCTGCATTTCGATAACGCACCAGTCACGCTTGGACAATACGGTTACTGTCTCATGGATTTAGAAATGTTTAAGATTACCGTGGACGAGCGGATTACTGAGGCACGCTCGATTGTTCAACAGTTGACATTATCCTCCAATCTGCCAACCACGTCAGCGGATCTTCTTCACACGCTAGAAACCTGTTCGGGTTCGATATGGCCTCTTCAACAAGGCTCACCGATTCGCAGAGACGGAGAACTCATATGTGTGGATCTCTACGCCGCCACGGCTCGGCTAGACTCGCTTCTTGAATTTCCACATGTTCAGGGCAAGATCGCGAATGCACGCGCCGCACATTTTGAATTGGCTGCTCAAGCGGTCATTGACGATTCGCCTTGGTGTCCCGGCAAACATCTCAAACAACTGCGAGGACGAAAACTGAGATATGAGAATCAGGATGTAACGGATATTGACGCTATTGGTGAATACAATGGAACCCTCTTAATGGTTTCATGCAAAAGCATGATCTATTCTAGCGCCTACGATGCCGGAGAATACGCAGCCGTAAAAAATAAGAGTGACATGATCAACCTAGCGGTGACACAATGGGAAGAAAAGAGATCCTTCCTTGCGAAACACAAACTCAGCGCTAACTACGACTTTAGAAACTATCAACGGCTCCTAGCGGTCGTCTGTACACCCTCGCCTATATATGTTTCGATCGGTCCGGCGACAAGAGAAATAGCACCTCACCTTTTTGCGGTGACGTCGTTATACGAACTTGGGCAATGGCTTAGAGAAAACAAATAGGTCGTCAGAAGTGGACACGACCGAAATGAGAGCAAACATTAGCGGGCGGGTAGGCGGCCAGGTCTTGCAATCAGACACCACCCTTTTTTCATTTAAGTCACGGCATGACGCATGGATGACTGAACCGCTTACAACGCCGTTCACTGTTCTAGCGGCAGAAAGCCGAGGGTCACGCTCATGTCGAGACCGTCGTTTTATGTCGTACGGGCCTTTGCGAGTCTATTCCCAAACCGTATCAACCCACTTTCCGTCTTGAATAACATCATCAGCCGTGATGAGTGGACAACGAAGGTGTCGCGCCGTGGCGACGATTGCTCTGTCTGCCGGATCGCGGATGGCAACGAGCGCAACAGATTCGAGTAAGATTTCAATCGTGTAGGATTAGACCTGAAAGTTTGCGGAACGATCCAGTTCTTCAGCCCACCGCCGAAACGGAACTGCGAGTCGAACGACTTTCTTTTCGACCCAAACGCGCTGTTTTTTCCAGCACGATGACGGGAACGATAATGGATTGTCTTCCCTGCTCGACCTCCTGAAAAATTCGGCGCGCGCGTTTACCCAAACGTTGCTTTCGGCCGGAAGCCCAGAAAACCAACAAGTGCGTATCTGTAAGGTAAATTACTTAAGCCGGGAGATGACTCCTTCCAGAGATTTTTCTCTTTCTTTCCTAATTTCTTTGAGTGCCTGATTAATGTCTCCAATTAGCGTCATACTGCCCCGCAATTTAAATCGAGATTCCTTCACCGTCCTCCGGTAATGCACCAATTCTTCCTTCACTCGGCTGTACCATTCCGCGCTTACCAATACCGCTTTGATCTTTGATCCTTGGGTGATCGCAATCGGACGTTTTCCTTTTTCGACTTCGACTACCAGCTTTCTGAGCTTGGCTCGTACCTGAGTCAAAGATAACTGCTTCATGGGCAATTCCTCGTCGGGTAACGTGGACTGTACGACACAGCCAGCGAGCCGTCAATTCATCCGGAGCGTCAGCGCTCCTTATTACAGCCAAGCGACTCCCTTTGTTGCACAATCCAACCTGACACGCTAGCGTTAAAGAGTTCAATAAACTCGAATATCGAAATCCGAAATTCGAAACAAATCTAAATGATCAAAAAAACATGAAATGAACTAAACGGGATCGTTTCGAATTTAGAATTTTGACCATCTGCTCTGAGCGATTCGGTTTGTTTCGGATTTCGAGCTTCGAATTTCGGATTTGATGGTTCTTAGTCATGAGCCCTGAACCCAACAAAGTTATCTATTCGATGGTCGGCGTCGGTAAGTACTACGACAAGAAGGCCGTACTGAAAGATATTTATCTTTCCTATTTCTACGGCGCCAAGATTGGCGTGATCGGTCTCAACGGGTCGGGCAAGTCGTCGCTTTTGCGGATAATGGCGGGAGTCGACAAAGAGATCAACGGCGAGGCGGTTCTTTCGCCCGGCTACACCGTCGGCTATCTGGGGCAGGAGCCGTTGATCGACGAGACGCGAACCGTGCGCGAAGTCGTCGAAGAAGCCGTTAAAGAGACTGTCAATCTGCTGAAAGAGTTTGAAGAGATCAACGCCAAGTTTGCCGAAAAGATGTCCGACGACGACATGAACGCGCTGCTCGAGCGCCAGGGCGAAGTGCAGGAAAAGCTCGACCATCTGGATGCCTGGGATCTCGATGCGCGGCTAGAGATGGCCATGGATGCGCTGCGCTGTCCGCCGTCCGATACGCCCATAAAGATATTGTCCGGCGGCGAACGTCGTCGAGTTGCCTTGTGTCGGTTGCTCTTGCAAAAGCCTGATATTCTTCTACTCGACGAGCCGACGAATCACCTCGATGCAGAGTCGGTCGCATGGCTCGAACATCACCTGCAGAGTTATCCGGGAACGATCATCGCGGTGACCCACGATCGATATTTCCTGGACAATGTCGCGGGCTGGATTCTCGAATTGGATCGTGGCCAGGGCATTCCATTCAAAGGAAACTACACGTCGTGGCTGGAACAGAAACAGGAGCGCCTGCGACACGAGGAAAAGTCTGAAAGTGAACGGCAAAAGACGCTGCAGCGCGAGCTCGAATGGATT
>WNGE01021198.1_pt1 | contig 14647 bp, 10 predicted proteins | sample 5400651 | NCBI WGS metagenome assembly WNGE01 (sample SAMN13153370, study PRJNA577476) | soil metagenome | isolation source: 60 cm soil or saprolite under grassland replicate 2 | place: USA:California | collected 2016-06-15 | reverse complement strand
GCGCGAAATACGCTTCAGCGACGGCACCGTCTGGGATCACGCGACAATCCTCGACAAGCTCTACGTCCGGCGCGGCACCGCCGGCGCCGATACGCTGAGCGGTACCGCGCGGGACGATCAGCTGTTCGGATTCGCCGGCAACGACTCGCTCTCGAGCCTCGCGGGCAATGACCTGCTGGACGGCGGTGCCGGCAACGACAGCATGAGCGGCGGCGACGGTGACGACACGTACATCGTCGACAGTGCGGCCGATACCATTATCGAAACCGGCACGATTGACTCGGGCTATGACTCGGTGCAGTCGTCCGTGAGTTACACGCTTTCCGGAATCATCGACGTTGTCGTCGAAAACCCCGGTGAGGGCAGCGACACGGTCACGAGCTCGATCACGTACACGCTTAGCGCGGACGTCGAAAATCTGACGCTGTCGGGCACGACGGCGATTTCCGGCACGGGCAATACGCTCGCGAACGTGCTGCGGGGCAACAGTGCGGCGAACACGCTCAACGGAATGGACGACGACGACTCGCTCGACGGTGGCGCCGGCGCCGACATCCTGAAGGGCGGGCTCGGTAACGACAGCTACGTCGTCGACAACGCAGGCGACACCATTACCGAGCTTGCTGGCGCGGGCATCGACAGCGTTTCGTCGTCGGTCACTTACACGCTCGCAGCCGAAGTCGAGAACCTCACGCTGACCGGCACGGCAGCCATCAACGGCACCGGCAACGCGGCGGGCAACGCATTGACCGGCAATTCGGCCGCGAACGTCCTCGATGGCAAGGCGGGCGCCGACACGATGAGCGGGGGCGGCGGCAACGACACGTACGTCGTGGACAACGCAGCCGACGTCGTCACCGAGAACGCATCGGCGGGCACGGATCTCGTGCAATCGTCCCTCACGTACGCGCTCGGCGCGAATGTCGAAAACCTCACGCTGATCGGCACGGCGGCGATCAACGCTACTGGAAACGCCGTCGCGAACACCCTGCAAGGAAACGCTGCGGCGAACATCCTCGACGGCGGCGCAGGCAGCGACACGATGAGAGGCGGCGCTGGCAACGATACCTATGTCGTCGACGTGACGACCGATATCGTCACGGAAAACGCGGCGGGGGGAAGCGACACCGTCCAGTCATCGGTGACATGGACGCTCGGCGCAGAGATCGAGAACCTGACCCTGACCGGCGCAGCGGCGATCAACGGCACGGGCAACACGCTGAACAACGTGTTGACCGGCAATGCGGCCGCCAACACGCTCAGCGGCGGGACCGGCGCCGACACTATGGTTGGCGGCCTCGGCAACGACACTTACATTGTCGACAATGCCGGCGATGTCGTGACCGAAGCGGCGGGTGCCGGAACCGATCTCGTGCAATCGAGCGTCACCTATGCGCTGTCGACCGACGTCGAAAATTTGACGCTGACGGGCACGGCGGCGATCAACGCGACGGGCAATGCGCTCAACAACGTGCTGACTGGTAACACCGCGGGTAACGTTCTGGATGGTGGCACCGGTGCCGATACGCTGGTGGGCGGCGCCGGCAACGATACCTACATCGTCGACAACGCGAGCGACGTGGTGACGGAAGCCGCCAGCGCGGGTACGGATCTCGTGCAGGCGAGCGTGAGCTACGTCCTCGGCAGCGATGTCGAGAACTTGACGCTCACCGGAGCGGCTGCCATCAACGCGACCGGAAACGCGCTCGCCAATGTCCTGACTGGCAACACCGGCAACAACGTCCTTAACGGCATGGCCGGCAACGATACGTTGAAAGGCGGCGCAGGCAACGACACGTACGTGGTCGATATGACGACCGACATTGTGACGGAGCTCGCCGGCGAAGGCACGGACACCGTCCAGTCGCTGGTCACCTGGACGCTGGGCAGCAATCTCGAGAATCTCACGCTGACCGGAACGGGCACGATCAACGGTACTGGCAATGCGCTGGACAACGTGCTGACCGGCAATGCCGGCGACAACGTGCTCAACGGCCTGACCGGCAACGACACGATGGCCGGCGGGGCGGGAAACGACACGTACGTCGTCGATGCGGCGGGCGATGTCGTCACCGAGCTGGCAGGCGCGGGGACGGACCTCGTGCAGTCGGCGATCGCCTACACGCTCGGCGGCAACCTCGAGAATCTCACGCTCACCGGAGCGAGCGCGATCAACGGTACCGGCAACACGCTGGACAACGTCCTGACAGGCAACGCCGCTGTGAACACGCTCGACGGCGGGGCGGGCAATGATGTGCTCGATGGCGGTGCGGGCGCGGACGCGCTGATCGGCGGGACGGGCGACGACACGTTCATCGTCGACAATGCTGGCGACGTCGTCACCGAAGCGGCGAGCTCCGGCTACGATACTGTGAAGACGGCGCTCACGTACACCCTCGGCGCAAACGTCGAGTACCTGACGCTCACCGGCGCCACGGCAATCAACGGCACCGGTAATGTGCTCGACAACTGGCTCCAGGGCAACGCCGCTGTCAACACGCTGGACGGCGGCAGCGGCAACGACACGCTGTGGGGCGCGGATGGGGACGACAGACGCGCTGACCGGCGGTGCGGCGCACGAGATCTTCGTCGGCGGCACGGGCGCGGACACGATCACGACCGGCGGCGGAGCCGACATCATCGCATTCAACAAGGGCGATGGCGCCGACATCGTGAACGCCAGCATTGGCAGCGACGACACGCTGGCGGTGGGGGGCGGGATGGCCTACGCCGACATGAAGCTATCGAAATCGGGCCTCGACCTCGTCTTCGATGCCGGCAACGGCGATCAGATCACGTTCAGAAACTGGTACCAGACTGGCGTCAACAACAAGAGTGTGTTGAACCTGCAGGTGATTGCCGATGCGATGGCGGGTTTCAACGCCGGCGGCAGTGATCCTCTGCTCAACAAGAAAATCGTCAATTTCAGTTTCGGCGGCATCGTCGGCGCGTTCGATGCGGCGTTGGCAGCCGATCCGACGATTACCAGCTGGAGCGTTTCCAATGCGCTCGCGAGCTTCTATCTTTCAGGCAGCGATACGGCGGCGATCGGGGGTGACTTCGCGTACGATTTCGGCCACCGCAACTCGCTGACCGGCATCGGGGCGACGCCGGGACAGACAGTGCTTGCCGGCGCTGGGTTCGGTTCCGGCGCGCAGGCGCTGCAGGCGGCAGCGACGTTGTATTCGGGGACGGCACGACTGCAATAACGCCGAGCGATGTGCGGCTCGCCAAGGCCCCGCTCGCACTCCCATGTTCGGTTTCGTCCGCCCCGCGAAATCCGCCGGTCCGCCCGAGCCGGCCTACGATTTCCTGCCCGCGTACCTGCGCGTGCAGAACGCGCCGCCATCGCCGCTGCCGCGCCTGGTCCTCTACAGTCTGCTGACATTGCTGACCGGCCTCGGTTGCTGGGCGGTGCTCGGGCACCTCGACATCGTTGCAACGGCGGACGGCAAGCTCGTTCCTCACTCCTATCTCAAGATCGTGCAGCCGGCAGACGGCGGCGTTGTCCGCGAAATTCTGGTGGCCGAGGGCATGTCGGTGCTGGCCGGGCAGCCCTTGTTGCGTCTCGACCCGAGTGTCTCCGAAGCCGACACGCGTGCCTTGCGCCACGAAGTCGCCGCGCGGGCGTTGCAGGTGCGCCGAATCGACGCCGAGCTCGCCGACGGCGTGCTGCGCAGGCAACCGGAGGATCCCGACGATGCGTACGCCCACGCCGAGGCACAGTTTCACGCGAACCGGCAGTCCTATCAGGACGCGCTCGCCCAGGAGCGCGCGACAATCGACAGGACGGGCAAGGAGCTCTCCGCGGCGATCGAGGTGCAGACCAAGCTTCAGCGCACGGTACCGATTTACCGCACGATGTCGGAACGGTTCGGGACGCTGAGGCAGGAAGGCTTCGTGAGTGAGCTCTTCCATCTGGAGAAGGAACGCGACCGCATCGAGAAGGAACAGGATCTCAAGGCGCAGGATTTCACGGTGGCGGGCCTGCGCGCGGGCCTTGCGCAGGCGCAGCAGCGACTCGCGCAGGTGACGTCCAATTACCATCAGCAACTGCATACCGAGCGCGCGCAAGCGGACGCGCAAATGAAAAAGGTCACCGAGGATCTCGCCAAGCAGGTCTATCGCAACTCTCTGGTGGTTCTTACCGCACCGCAGGCCGGTGTCGTAAAGGACCTCGCAGCGCACACGCTGGGCACCGTCGTGTCGCCGGGTACCGTGCTGCTCTCGCTTGTGCCGCATGACGACGAGTTGCAGGCCGATGTGATGGTGAGGAATCTCGATGCCGGTTTCGTTCGCGCCGGCCAGGCGGCGCGCGTAAAGGTCGTTGCGTACCCGTTCCAGAAGTACGGAATGATCGACGGCGAAGTGATCCGTGTGAGCGCCGACGCGAGCGAAACGGGCGGCGGAAAGCCGGAAGAATTCGATTCGGAGGGCAAGACGACGATCCAGTCGACCTATCGGGCGCGAATCGCGCTGGGCGCGCAAGCGATGCGCGTCGCGGCGACGGAATTGCCGCTGATATCGGGAATGCAGGTGACCGCCGAGATCAAGCTGGGCGAGCGCACGGTGCTCGAGTACCTGCTGACACCCGTGCAAAAAGCCTGGCACGAGGCCGGGCGGGAACGCTGATGGCTCTGTTGCGCTTCCGTCGACGGAATGGCGCCGGGCGGCGCATGGCGCCGCTCGATCATGCGCTTGCGCCGACGGACGTGCTGTGGGCGGTCGGCAGCGTGTGCAACCTGCAGCGGACGCCCTTCGACCCCAGCCTCGTGCAGAGCCAGTTTCCACCGCCGCACACGACGCTCACATTGGTAGAGGCTGTACGCGCATCGGGTTTTCACGCCGACGCGTTGGCGGTCGACGTGCCGGCGCTTGCCACGCTTCCGCAACCCTGTCTCGTGCTGCTCCTTCCTGCGCGTGCGGCGAGTTCAGGCAGCAAGGAAACGGGCGTCGCGCCGCACGATTTGCCCGGGATGAGTGCCCCGATGGACGAAAGCAAGGGGGCAACGGATTCGGGCGCCAACGTTTCTCCACGGATTCCGCATGCTCTCGCGCTCGTCGTCAAGATCGAAAGTGACCGCGTGCTCTACTTTCGGGCGGGTACCAACACACCGGCGATCGCCACGACGGAGGAGTTTGCCGGTCTGTTCGCCGGTGTCGCGCTCGCCATCATCGCTGCCGAACGCCCGGTTCGCGACGACGACCCCGTGGTGAGGCCGGCACCATTCAGCTTCCGCTGGTTCGTGCCCGAATTGCTGAAGCACAAGCGGATCTGGCGCGACGTGCTGGCGGCATCGCTGTTCATCCAGATGATCGCGCTCGCAACCCCACTGTGCAGCCAGATCATCATCGACAAGGTGATCGTCCACCAGACGTCGAGCACGCTCGTCGTCATCGCGGTGGCGCTGACGATCTTTCTCCTGTTCTCGGCCGGCCTGTCGTGGATCCGCCAGTATCTCGTCAGTCACACCGGCAACCGCGTGGACGCGGTGCTGGGAATGGCGGTGTTCACGCACTTGTTCCGGCTGCCGGTCCGCTACTTCGAGCACCGTGCGACCGGTGTCGTCGCGGCGCGGCTTCATGGCGTCGAGACGATTCGCGAGTTCCTCTCCGGAGCGGCGGTCACGCTGCTGCTCGATTGCCCGTTCCTCGTGATCTTCCTCGCGCTGATGGTCGTCTATAGCGTGTGGCTCACGTTGATCACGCTCGCAATCCTGACCGTGATCGTCGCGATCAGCCTTGCCGTCGCGCCGCTGTTCCAGTATCGACTGAACCAGCAATTCCTGCTCGGAGCGCGCAACCAGGCCTTCCTCACCGAGTACATCGCCGGGATGGAGACGGTGAAGTCGCTGCAGATGGAGCCGCAGCTCGGCCGGCGCTACGAGGAATACCTCGCCGCCTACCTGCAATCCAATTTCACGACCCGCCAGCTCGCGAACACGTACAACACGGTCGCCAACGGACTGGAGCAGCTGATGAGCACGGCGATCCTGTGTCTCGGGGCGTGGCTCGTCATGCGCAACGCTGATTTCACGATCGGCATGCTGGTGGCGTTCCAGATGTTCGCCAATCGCGTTTCGCAGCCGATGTTGCGGATGGTCGGACTGTGGCAGCAGTTTCAGCAGGCCACGATTGCCGTGCAGCGTCTTGCCGACATCATGAACGCGCCGCAGGAACCGTATGCGATCGCGCCCTCCCGCGACGGCGCGGGCCCGGGGCGCATCGAGTTCAAGTCCGTTGCTTTCCGCTATCGCGACGAGCTGCCGTTCCTGTTCCGGAACATGACCTTTGTCGTCAACCCCGGACAATGCGTCGTCGTCATGGGGCCTTCGGGCTGCGGCAAGAGCACACTCGCGAAGCTGCTGCAGGGGTTCTGCGTTCCATCCGATGGACAAGTCCTGCTCGACGCGCGTGACAGCCGTCATTTCGCGGCCAACGAGTTGCGCGCGTACTTTGGGGTCGTGCCGCAGGAGACGACGCTGTTCTCGGGCACCGTCTATGACAATCTGATCCTCGCCAACCCCTTTGCGACCTTTGATCAAGTCGTGCAGTCGTGCAAGCACGCCGAGATCCACGATGCAATTGCGGCGCTCCCCGACGGCTATCAGACCGAAATCGGCGAACGCGGCGTGGGCCTCTCCGGCGGGCAGAAGCAGCGGATCGCCATTGCGCGAGCGCTGCTCAAGCGTCCAAAGATCCTGATCTTCGACGAGGCCACGAGCAATCTCGATCAACCTACGGCCGATCAGATCGCGCGCACCATCAACGGCCTCAAGGGGAAAGTCACGCTGCTCTTCATTTCGCACCAGGTTCCCAAGGGGCTCGCCGCGGATCTCGCTATCCGCATCGCGGAGCCGCTGGCGCGAGCGAGCGGCGGAAACTCAGCCGACGGCTCGGTCCGGGCGGGTGCGCTTCAAGGCGCTCGTTAACAGAGTGAAGTACCGAGCGCCGCGCCGCCCACCGTTCACCTCAGAAAATCGAGCGGCGTCCCGTCGGGTGCCAGTACATCGTGAAAGCTTCCGACGACGCGTGCCTGAGTGGAAGCGGGCAGCGGTACGAACCCCGTCTCGTGCGCCATCTGATCGCCTTGCAGGAAGGCCCAGAAAAAGAACTTCAGCGTCGAGCGCGCGCGGTCGAGGTTCTTCGGCTTGCGATCGACGAGCACGTAAGTGACCTCGACGATCGGCCACGAAGCATCACCCTCGACGTTGATGAGCGTCGGAATCTGGTCGCCGGTGCGTCCCAGACCGGCGACGTTTGTCGTGGCGAGAATGCTTTCGTGCGACGGCTTCAAATACTGTCCGGCGCGGTTACGCAGCTGCACGTAGGCGAGCTTGTTGCGATACGCCTCGTCGAAGTTGATGTAGCCGATCGCGCCGGGCGTCGATTGCACTTTCTGTCCCATCGCCTGCACGGTTGCCGCCTGAAGCGTCGGCGCGGGCCAGGCGGGCTGCTTGTTTGCGCCGACGCGGCTTGCCCACGTGCGATCGGTCTTGGCGAGAAACGTCGTCAATGCAAGTGTGGTGCTCGCCGCGGTTTCGCGCACGACGAGCTTGATCGGCAACCGCGGAAGACTGAGCCCGGGGTTTGCGGCGCGGATCTCGTCATCGTTCCAGAACTTGATATCGCCCAGATAGATCTTCGAGACGAGATTGGGGCTGAGCCGCAGCACGCCCGGCTCCACACCGGGAATGTTCACGATCACGACGACGCCGCCGATCAGCAGCGGAAACTGGACGAGCTCGTTCTTCGCGAGTTCGTCCGTCGACAGCGGGATTTCGGTGGCCCCGAAATCGACGTTGCGTGCGATCGCTTCGCGTATCCCGACGTCCGAGTTGGCCGGGACGAACTCGACGTTGATCTTCGTTTCCTTGGTGAACAGGAAATTCCATTGCGCCATGACGCGGGCCGACGAGCTGCCGCCCGTGCCTTTCACCGCGAATGCCGCGTGACCTATCGGCGCGAACGCGAGCAGCAGCGCACCGGCGAGTACGGCGGCCGCATTGGCGGGCACTGAAAGATGCAACGACAAATCCGCTCCCGACGAACGATCGACCTCTATCGTTGCCGGATTTGCGCCTGCGAATATTGATCTGGTTCAACAATGGCGCGATCGGCGCCCGGGATCGGCCTACGCTCACGAATAGATATATCCAGCTAGCTTTTTCGCGATCCTTGTAGCTTCCGACCTGGTTTTTTGACGCCGGGCGCGCTTGGCTTGGTTTTCTTCGCCGCGGCTTGTGAGGGCTTTGTTTTGGGTCCGTGCGCCAACGAGGCATTCAGGGCCGTTGCCAGCGCAGCGTCGCCGCTCACCAGATCCATCCAAGCAAGTTCGTAACCCTTGCGTCGTCCTTTCTGCCAGCGCGGATCGCCATGCAACGGCCGCAAGAACACGTCCGTCGCCGCGTACATCACGCCGGGGTCGCGCTGACCGTGGGCCCGCTCGAGCCATTCGAACGCCTTGTCGATCTCGTTCCGGTACGCGTACACCTCGGCGACCTGATACGCCGCGGTCCAGCCGAACTCGGCGATCAACGCCTGCAGCGCAGTCTCCGATTCCGCCGGGTGCCCCAAGGCGTGGTGGATCATCGCGAAGGCGACGTTGCGGAAGACTTCGTGCGATTCGGCTTCGGCCAGCACGAGTCCCTCTGCGGCGCGGCCTTGGATCACGCGGGTGATCGCAAGAAATGCGTGGCACAGGCCCGCGTTCGGAGCGAGGTCGAGCGCGAGCTGAAACGCCGCCGCCGCATCGTCCAGCCGATTCGCCATCACATAAATCAGCGCGGCCTGGCGATGCGTGCGTGGCGAAAGAGGATCGAGCGCGGTCGCCTTGCGCATCAATTCGAGTGCGTCATCGAGACGTCCCCGAATCCTGGCGAGCCCGGCCGCCGCGCGCAGCGCATTGGCGTCACCGGGCGCAAGCTCCAGGGCCCGCCGGAAGGACGCGTCGGCCGCCGTCCAGTTCCAGTCGTGGCTCTCGTGCACCAGGCCGAGCTCGATGTGGGCTTCCGCCAGATCCGGAGCCAGGCGCAGAGCATGCTGGGCGGCCTCACGTCCGCGCTCGAAACCTTCGTCGATCGGCGCAAAACCGAATCCCGCCTGCACTTGGTGGATCCGCGACAGCCCCGCCCACGCCAGCGCGAAATTGGGATCGATCGCCAGCGCCCGCTGGAAGAGCTCGATCGCCTTGTCGGTGTCCGCCTGCGTGGTCCGCTCGCCGAAGAACTTCCCCTGCAGATAGAGCTGGAAGGCTTCGGGATTGTCGCCTCGTCCGGCAGCGGCTTGTCGCACCTCGGCCGCTGCCGCGGCACTCGCGGCCTTCTCGACCGGCTCGCCCATCAGCGCCGTGCGCAGCTCCTTCACCACCGACTGCGCGATGTCGTCCTGCACGGCGAAGATGTCGTCGAGCTCGCGGTCGTAGGTCTCCGACCAGAGGTGCGAATCCGACGCGACCTGGATGAGCTGCGCGGTGATGCGCACGCGCTTGCCGGATTTGCGCACGCTGCCTTCGAGTACTGTTGCGACATTGAGCTTTTGCGCGACCGTCGGGATGTCGACGTCCTTGCCTTTGAACGAGGAACGGCAGCACGGCGATCGAAGGCGTTTCCTTGTCCGTGGGCGCGCTCTGCGACCGGAGCGGCGGAAAGCTCTGCGGCAGATCCGGATGGCAGACCTGAAATACCGCTTCCGGTCGCCCGAGATCCTTCAGCCCGTGCGAACCGAGCGACTTTACGCTCGCGAGCGGCGGCAGGTGGTCGCGACAGAGATCGTGCGTCGCCTCGGAGAGAAGCGTCTGACCGCCGTGACCAGCCGCGAGAAGGCGCGCGACACGGTTGAGCGGCGCGCCGAAATAGTCGCCGTCGCGCACTTCGACCGCGCCGGAGTGAAGCGCCATGCGCACGCGCAACTTCGCTCCTTCGGGCCACGGCTCGCGATGGAGCGCGCGCTGCGCTTCGAGTGCCGCGGCAAGAGCGTCGGACGCCGTGTGGAACGCCGCGCAGAAGGCGTCCCCGCCCGTCTTGAAGATGTGGCCGTCGTGATCGTCGATGCAGTGGCGCAGCAGCGCATCGTGGCGCGCGAGCGCAGCGCGCATCGCATCGGCGTGCGCTTCCCACAGCCGCGTGCTGCCCTCGACGTCGGTGAAGAGCAGCGTGACGGTGCCGGTCGGAACGTTTGCCATCGTGGGTCGCCGCCCAGGGGGACGGACTCCGCGAATGATACCCGGCTCCGGCGGCAGCGGCCGCCCGACCGCTTCGGCCGGTCCCGTTTGCCTCGCGCTGATGAAAGCGCGGAAGGCGTAGCATGGCCGGCATTGCATCCCAGGAGGGAACCAGCATGACTGTCAAAGTCGAAAAAAACGGATTCGTCTGGACCATCATTCACAACCGCCCCGAGGCCCGCAATGCGATGGATCCGGAGAGCGCCGACGCGCTGACGAAGGCTTTTCTCGCGTTCGATGCGGATGAGACCGCGCGCGTCGCCGTTTTATACGGCGAAGGCGGAGCGTTTTGTGCGGGCTGGGACTTGAAGTACGTCAGCACGCTCGATCACAAATATCCGCTGGGAGAGCTCGATATTCCTCCGGCTCGATCGCGCGGCAATGGCGGCGACATCCCTCGTGGTCCGCTGGGACCGTCACGCCTCGAATTGGATAAGCCCGTGATCGCCGCCGTCGCCGGCCCGGCCGTCGCGGGCGGGATGGAACTTGCGCTGTGGTGTGATTTCAGGGTGATGCAGGACGACGCGTATTTCGGCGTCTACTGCCGGCGCTGGGGTGTCCCCCTGATCGACGGCGGAACCGTCCGCCTTCCTCGCATCGTCGGCCAGGGCCGGGCGCTCGAAATCATTCTGACCGGCCGCAAGGTTCCCGCGGATGAATGCCTGCGCATCGGGCTCTGCGAGTATCTGGTGCCGAATGGTCGAGTGCGCGCCAAGGCCGAAGAGCTCGCCCACGACATCGCCTCGTTCCCGCCGGTATGCGTCCGCGCGGACCGGCGCTCCGCCATCAGGAGCCACGGCCTGTCGGTTCGCGATGCGCTGATCCAGGAGTGGTACAACGGCCGTGAAGCGCTGGTGAAGGACGGCACGGCGGGTGCCACGCGATTCAAGGACGGTCTTGGCCGTCACGGCGACTTTTCGAAGATCTATTGAATCGGTTCGATTCGTCGCGAACGCTAAAATAGCACTGGCCCCGCGTGCTCGCCGGGGCCACGCCTGAAGGATCGAGCTTGCGCGTCTACTGCGGCGCAACACCCAGCGCCGTGAGCGTCGGCGGTTCGAGCCCACCCGTCTGCGGCAATCCGGACGCTTGCTGGAATCTCCGCACCGCATCCTCGGTCGCAGGCCCCCACTGGCCATCGACGGAACCGGCGTTGTAGCCCTTGTCGTTCAGCGCTTGCTGGACGTTGCGGACCAACGCGGGGTCGTAGCGAGACGCCGGCATCGACGAGGGCGATGTCGAGGACGTCGCCGTTCCGTTCTTGCCAGCGACTTCGTGGCCCGCATAAGCGCCGCCAACGCCGCCGACGACCGCGCCTACGGGCCCGGCTACCACGGCGCCCGCGACTGCGCCCCCGGCGCCGCCCGCCACGGTGCCTTCAGTCTTGTCCATGCTGTGCCAGGTCGAACATCCAGCGAGCGCAGCGAGGATCGCGAATGCTGTCACGCTTTTGGCAATGTTCAAGGATTTCATGTTGTCCTCCTTCAGTCACAAGTATCGCCTCTACACAATACGGCGCGCCACCCGGGAGCGCAGTCGGACATTTGCTCCAAATCGCGTAGGGCAGCCGCCCATCGGCGACGCTGCTTTCCGCCCGTCTCGGCAACGCGTTTGGCGCAGCGGTAGCGTGGTGATGCGCGTCGCGCGCTTGGCGAAGCTCCTCGAGACGACCGTACGTTCACCGACCCGGGCAATCCTGACAGGATGCTGACGTGCGCCGCCGCCCGCGCTGCCCGAAGCCTACGGAAGCGAACGCGAACAAAAAGGGCGCGGGCAACTCTAATGCGTCGCGGATGTCGCTCGCCACCGCGCTGGAGCGAGGCGAGAGGCGCCTGCTTCGGCGTTCGCGCGCCGGATTCCCCGCTCGGTGGAAAGGGAGACACTGGCGAACTCGTCTGCACAGAGCTGCGCCCCGCTCGCTCTCGAACGGCAATGCAGCCAACCCGTAACAGGAGGTTGGTCATGAACTTGCTTCATGAATCACGCCCGACGCAGATCCATTCGCAAGTCAGCACGGAGCCAGTTTCCATCGGGCGCACGTGTCGGACGCTCATCCAGATTTCCGCTTTGGTGGGCGCCGCTGTGTGCGCAAATCCGGCATCGGCCGCGGGGACTCAGCTCGTGCAGATGATCGCCGTCCCGGGAAATCCCCTCGCGTCCTACGACATAAGCTGGGTCGATCCGACGCGCCACCACTATTACCTCGCGGACCGTTCCAATGCGGGAGTCGACATCTTCGACACCCGCACCAATGAATTCGTGGGCCGAGTCGGTGGCTTTGTCGGTTTCACCGGATCGAACGACACCAGCGGTCCCGATGGACTCGTCGCGGATGGCGATCGGCTCTACGCCGGGAACGGAGACAGCACGCTCAAGGTCATCGACGTCGACAGCATGCAAATCGTCAATAGCGTGAACACCGGGGGCGCGAAGCGCGTCGACGAGATGGCACTCGATACCGCGGGACAGCGCCTCCTGGTCGTGAACAATGCCGATGATCCTGCTTTCATGACGCTCATCTCGACCAAGAAAGGAAATCCCATTCTGTTCGGTCACGTTACCGTGCCGGGCGCAACCGGCGGACTCGAGCAGCCGGCGTGGGACCAAAAGACCAAGCGGTTCTATATCTCGGTACCGGCGGGGTCGCCGTGTTCAATCCTGCGACCGGCATGGTCGAGACCGTATTCAACGTGGGCAGTTGCGGTCCATCCGGCATCGCGCTCGGGCCAGCTCAGCACCTTCTCCTCGGTTGTGGAGCGCAGCCAACAATTGTCATAAGTGCTCTAACCGGGAAGCCCGTCGCTTCGATCCCGCAGGTCGGCGGATCCGACGAAGTGTGGTTCAACCCTGGGGACGATCGCTATTACCTTGCGGCGAGAAACAATCCAGGCGGTCCAGTGCTCGGGATTGTCGATGCGGGAACCAATGTGTGGATACAGAACGTGCCGACTTCTCCGAATTCCCATTCGGTCGCGGCGGATCCTCGCAGCAATCAGATCTATGTACCGCTCACGGCGAGCCCGGTCTCGCCGTGCTTGACCGGCTGCATCGGCGTCTTTGTGGACACCGACTGAATTCGAATAGCGAGCATCGAGCACCCGTTGCGCGAGGGTGACCCGCGAGGCAGTGCTGCTTTGTGCCACGTGAGGCCAATCGCGTAACGGTGTGCTCGCCACTCGAGCGGCACCTCGTCCGTGATTTCACGGTTCATGTAAATGTGAATCGTTCCCGGTCGGCGACAAGCGTTTTCCCCGGGATCCGCGCTTGTCCGCGAAAACGCCCGCTGCAGCAAGCCGTTACCAGCGCTTGATCGAAATTTGATCTGCGGCAAGTCGCGCGAGTTAATGCGGGGGCAGAGTGTCAGACTGCCGAGCGTCCCCGGAGGAGATCCGGCGGCATTTTTCCGCATGCGTTCTCGGCGTGGCCTTCCTTTCAATCGTGCCGGAAAGAACCCATGACTTATCTGAATCCCGATTGCATCGAGCAAGCTTCATCGAGCGGCTTCCAGGCGCAAAAACCGTACCCCTGGGCGCATATGCAGGACACGCTGACACCCGAAGGTTGGGACCGTCTCCGCGCGGGTCTTCCCGACATGGCGCAATTCAACCGCATGGTCGGCGTCAAGCGCAGCCATGGGCAGGCTCCCCACAACCGCGGCATCCTGCACTATCGGGAGGGGATGGCCGTCGGGGAGGCCTGGAAAGCCTTCATCGACGAGCTGCACGGAAAAGCCTACGACGCGTTCCTGCGGCGCATGCTAGACCTCGGCCCCGACCAGCAGATCATCCTCACGATGGAGTGGTACTACGCGTGGCAAGGCTGTTCGGTATCGCCGCACTGTGATGCCCGGCGCAAGCTTGCAACCCACATCTTCTTCTTTGCCGACGACGAGGACTGGCCCCGGGAGTGGGGAGGCGACATCCTGATCTTCGACGACGAGCGCCGGTACAAGGCCCACTCGGCTCCGGGCTTCGACGATCTGAAGGTGGCGGCGTCCCTGGACCTGCGGAAGAACGGCAGTCTGCTTTTCCAGCGGACCGAGCACTCCTGGCACGGCGTGCGCCCGCTGCAATCGCCGCGGCCGGATGTCTACCGCAAGTTATTCATTGTCACCGTCAACATCCCGACGTTTCAGGTGTGGTGGCGGCACGTTCGCGGCAAGGATCCCGACGGTTACGCGCTCAAGTACGCATGATCGTGAATCTGGCATCGGTCGGGCAGTGCGGCTGAGTAAGCTGAGCCATTAACAAAGAAGAGAAAGATGGAGAAGACGATGAAGTTCTTGGTGCTGGTGGTTGTCTGGATTGGAATGGCGGGTATAGCTCTCGCTCAAGATGTGCTTCAGAAGCCGCTCCTCGAGCCGGGAGCGGTGTTTCAGTTCAAGAATGTTGACCTTCTGAAGAACAGCACCACCACGTGGACCCA
>WNGE01012470.1_pt1 | contig 14647 bp, 15 predicted proteins | sample 5400651 | NCBI WGS metagenome assembly WNGE01 (sample SAMN13153370, study PRJNA577476) | soil metagenome | isolation source: 60 cm soil or saprolite under grassland replicate 2 | place: USA:California | collected 2016-06-15 | reverse complement strand
AGATCTACAGCAGGCCGAAGCTGTAGAGAAAGAGGTATGGGCCTTAGCCGATCGCGATGTGTTGCCGATGACGATGGCGGTAGCCACCAAAGCCGCCGGAAGCATTTGGATCGGCGCCTTTGATGGCCGTGACATGGCCGGATTTGCCTTTGGTTTTCTCGGCGTTGAGCAAGGTCATTTGATGTTGCATTCTCACATGCTTGCGGTGCGCGAGCCTTATCGCGACCTCGACGTCGGCCACAAACTTAAGCTGGCGCAGCGTGATCGCGCCCTCGCCATGCGCATTCAGGAGATAACCTGGACCTTCGATCCCCTCCAGAGCAAGAACGCTCACCTCAACTTCGGCAAGCTCGGCGTGATCTCGAGCAGTTACAAAATCGATTTTTATGGACCGGAAACTTCCAGCGTACTGCACCGCAACGGCACCGATCGTTTGTGGGTGACCTGGCCGATGACGAGCCGGCGTGTCCGCGACCGGCTTGAAGGAAAGAAAAATCGACCGGAACTTCTCGACCTGCTTTCCAACCTGCTGCCGCTCATCCAATTTAATGGGGACGGGAGAATCGCGATTGAAATCCCCAGCGATATCATTTCGGTTGAGCGCAAGGATCCGGGACTGGCTCGCGAATGGCGTGTCGCAACCCGCTGGGCATTTACCGAGGCGCTCAAAGCCGGATTCTTCGTCGCCGAGTTCTGCCGCACGGTCCGCGGCAAGCAGGGGCCGGGTGTTTATCTTTTAGAAAAAGGCTCTGTCGAGGAGTACGTTCCTGAGATGGCCCGGAGCGCGCCTCCTTCTGCGCGGTAGTGCTCTCCCGTTGAATGGTTACCGTTTTTGCTCTTGACGCTATTTAGCCAAATAGCTATATTGTTATTAATGAAATCCATTTCCAATGCGTTTCGTGCCTTGGCTGATCCGACCCGCCGCCAGATTCTGCAGGAACTCAAGCGGGGAGAGCTTTCGGCCGGCGAGATCACAGCGTGCTTTACCATCTCTGGGCCATCGATTTCGCGGCATCTTTCAATTCTAAAAAACGCAGACTTGATATCGGAGCGGCGGGAAGGGAACCGCATTTTGTATCGCCTCGAGCCGGAACAGATCGCCCACACATTAGGCGACTTTCTCAGCGCGGTTTGTCCCACCCAGATCGCGCGGCGCCGCCGCTGGAAGCGCAAGGAGGCATGATGAAGATCGCAATCACCGGAGCATCGGGCTTTGTTGGCAGGCACCTGGCGCGGCAGTTGGCGTCGGAGGGTCACGAATTGGTTTTGCTGGCCCGTGGTGTGGATCGACGAGATCTAAGTGCCATTCATCTTCCGCGAGCTCAGTTTGTGCAAGCGGGACTCTCTGATCCTGCAGCGCTCGCGCAAGCCTTTGCTGGATGCGATGCCGTGGCGCACTGCGCGGGAATCAATCGCGAAATCGGCCGCCAGACGTTTCAAAGAGTACATATTGAAGGCACTCGCAACCTCGTTGAAGCCGCGCGTGCCGCGGGTGTGAAAAAGATCGCGCTCATGAGCTTCCTGCGAGCGCGGCCAAACTGTGGCTCGCTATACCATGAATCAAAATGGGCAGCCGAGGAAATTATTCGCAACTCCGGTCTCGACTACACGATTGTGAAAGCGGGAATGGTCTACGGGCGCGGCGACCACATGCTCGATCATCTCAGCCATTCGCTTCACACGCTGCCTTTCTTCGCAACCGTAGGAGTTAAAGAAAAGCCTATACGTCCGCTGGCGGTCGAGGATCTGGTTCACATTTTACGAGCTGCTTTGGTCGATGGACGCCTGACGCGGCAAACGGTTGCCGTCACCGGAGCCGAGGAACTGAATCTAAGTGAAGCTGCACGCCGCGTGGCTGACGTGATCGGCAAGCGGATTTTGATTGTGCCCACTCCGGTTTGGTTCCATTACATCCTGGCGCAGTGTTTCGAGTGGACTATGCAAATTCCTCTGGTGGCCAAAGCACAAGTTCGGATTCTGGCCGAAGGAGTCACAGAACCCGCAACGGCTTGTGACCCGCTCCCGCCTGACCTCATGCCGACGCGCAGGTTCACGGAAGAACAGATTCGCCAAGGGCTGCCCGAGCCAGGACCATTCGGAGTTCGCGACCTGCGCTGTTTCGCCCTTTATGGAAAGTAATTCGAACCCGCTGATTCTCTACGACGGTGTCTGCGGGCTCTGCAATCGTCTGGTGCAATTCGTGCTGAAGCGCGATTCTCGTGGCCAATTTCGCTTTGCTTCGCTACAAAGCAAACTCGCCGGGAGCATACTGCAGCGGCACGGCGTTAATCAGCAGGATCTCGACACGATGTACCTCGTGTCCGACTATCAAGAGTCGACCGAGCGCCTCGCCGCACGGTCGGACGCGTCCGTCGCAACCTGCGACATCTTAGTGGATTCTGGCGCATAGTTGCGGCCTTACTCAGCATTCTGCCGCGTGGCATGCGTAATCGCTCATACAACTTGATCGCCAGCAATCGCTACCGCATCTTCGGAAAATTCGAGAGCTGCATGATTCCCGAAGAAAAGCATCGCCACAGGTTTCTGGATATGTGAGGGGCACCAACTTAGTGGACGAATTCTTTTTTGCGCTCTAGTAAGATGCTGGCATGCAGAGCAGCATTTCGAAAATTTTGGCGATGGCGGGTGTTGTATTCCTGAGCGCAAGTCTCCTAACTTCGCAAACCGCGCCGCCGTCCCAAACCCCGCCCAAGCCGGCCGAAGACTACTCCGGAATGTACAGCTTCCTGCAAGACGGCGAATTCGTGCAGGTTACGGTCGAGGACCAAGGCCGAGTGACTGGATTCGTCTCTCGTTACGGCGATCTGGAGAGCGATCGAGGCGCATTTCTCGACCAATTCTTCAAGCAGGGCAAGCTCGATAGCAACAAATTGACTTTCACAACTGAAACTGTGCACGGTGTCTGGTACGAATTTAAAGGGACGGTCGAACGTGGAGCAGGCAAGAATCCAGGCGACGAGGCGTATTACGTTCTGAAAGGCACGTTGACCCAGTACAGCACGGATGCGAGCAAGAAAACATCATCGAGATTGCGGGAAGTAGCGTTCAAGTCTTTCCCGCAGGACATGGCTCCGGCGCACGAGAAGCAGGATTGAGCTGCAGGCCCACAGAGTCGGCTGTGATGGAAGTTTGGCGCTGCCGCGTTGTATTCTCATGGCGTGCCACGCTCCTTCTGGCCTCGCGGATCGCCGACTCCGGCACTAATTCTAGGGCTTATTATCACCTTGGCCGCGGTCGTAGCTTATTCCGCCTACATCACGCGGCAAATCACGGGACTACGCGAGCTGCAGAATAATCTCGTTGCGCGCAATCGCAAGGACTCGCTACAGCTCCTCCGAATTCAAAACGACCTCAATCAGTTAGGCCTCGCGATGCGCGACATGCTGGCCAACGACGAGCCTTATCCGTTGACCGCGTGGTCTGCGCAGTTTGAACGAATTCGCGCCGATCTGAGCGACGCGCTTAAGCAAGAAGAGCGAGTTGCGGTTGCAGATCGAACTCCCGAGCAGCGGCAATATCTGGGGAATTCTGTGTCGCAATTCTGGGACGCTGCCGATCGCACCTTCGCGCTTGCCCGCGAGGGCAAGCAAACCGAAGCGCGAACCCAGATTCAGGTTTCATTGCAGGCGCGGCAGGAGGCGTTGACTACAACCGTGGCGCGACTTCTGGTTCAAAACAACGAGAGTGAAGAGCAGGCCGCGCAACGCATCAGCCAGATCTACGATCGCGTTCAGCGCCAGGTGTATTTCTTCTTACTGGCAACGTTGATCGCAATCCTGCTCACCAGCCTTTATTTGATCCGCTCAAACCGGCAGCTATTCGCACGTCTTGCCACACTTTCTGAACAGCGTAGCGAGCTGGCGCAGAAGCTAATCTCGACCCAGGAATCCACGCTGCGCCACATCTCCCGTGAACTGCATGACGAGTTCGGACAGATCTTGACTGCGGTCGGCGCTATGCTGAGCCGGGCCGGCAATCAGGCGCCGGAAGGCTCCAAATTGCGAGCCGAGTTGCGCGAAGTCTGCGAAATCGCACAAAGCACTTTGGAAAAAGTGCGCAGCTTGTCGCAAGCCCTTCATCCCGTAATGCTCGACGAATCCGGTCTCGAGAGCACACTGGATTGGTATTTGCCAGTGGTGGAAAGGCAGGCAGGCATTCACATATGCTATGAAAAAACCGGAACTCCTTTTGCGGTGGACGGCAACGCCGCCATTCATCTTTATCGTGTCGTACAGGAGGCGTTGAATAATGTCTCACGGCATTCCGGGGTCGCGGAGGCCTGGGTTCGCCTGAAGTTTTTGCCGGAGAATCTTCAGCTCGAAGTCGAAGATCATGGCAAAGGTTTCATAACGCAGGAAACCAAGCAAGGAATTGGATTAGTGGCCATGCGCGAACGGGCCGAGTTACTAGGCGGCAGGCTCGAATTCACACAGCCAGCGGAGGGCGGAATGTTGGTTCTATTGCAAGTTCCCAGGGAGAAGCTGGATTCCCATGCGGGATAAAATTACGGTCCTATTAGTCGATGACCACAGCCTCGTGCGGCGAGGTTTTCGTCGCATTCTGGAGGATGATCCCGATATCACAGTTGTCGCGGAAGCCGCGGATGGCACTGAAGCCATACGCCTGACCCAAGAGTTGCATCCTCGCGTGATCGTGATGGATTGCGCTATGCCCCGTATGAACGGCTTGCAAGCAACTAGAAAAATTCTGCAAAGAGAGCCGCAGGCGCTGGTGCTCATGCTCAGCATGCATCCTGAGGACACGCTGGTCCGTCAGGCGCTCCAAGCCGGCGCTCGCGGATATATTCTCAAGAACGCTGTGGATCTGGAGCTGGGCGCCGCCATCCGCCGCGTGGCCGCAGGCGAAACCGTTCTCGATTCCCAACTCGAGCGCCCGGCGGCACTCAAAGGGGAACGCAGCTCCGGTCTCACACAACGCGAGCTGGAAATCTTGCAGATGATCGTCGCGGGCAAATCAGCCAAAGAGATTGCCTCCGCTCTCGACCTAAGCGTCAATACTGTCTCCGTTCATCGCGCAAACATTATGGATGCGCTGGGAATTCACAAAACCGCCGAGCTGGTCACATACGCCATCCGCAACGGGCTGGTAAACCTGCCGTGAATCGCCGGTCTTTTCTGCGTGGGTTCGCTGCCTTTGCCGCTGCTTTGCAAATCCCTCCTGAAACTCTGTTGGCTTCTCCCGCCGCTCCCGGATTTCGGTTCGTCGATGTGACTAGTTCTGCCGGCATTCAGTTTCGCCACAATAGCGGCGCTTATGGCGGAAAGCTGCTTCCTGAAACACTCGGTCCAGGCTGTGCATTTCTGGATTACGACTCCGACGGATGGCAAGACATTCTTCTCGTCAACGGAACGGATTGGCCCGGCCACAAGCGCGAGCGCAGCACGCTCAAGCTTTATCGCAACAATCGTAACGGAACTTTTTCCGACGTAACCCGTGCCGCTGGCCTTGGTATCGAGATGTACGGAATGGGTCTGGCGGTTGGAGACTACAACAACGACGGCTATCCTGACATCCTGATCACTTGCGTGGGTCAGAACCGCCTATTCAAGAACACCGGCAAAGGAACTTTTGTCGACGTCACAAAATCCAGTGGCCTGGGTGGCAGGCAAGCTCTCAGCACTTCGGCAATTTGGTTCGATTTTGATCGCGATGGCCTGCTGGATCTATTCGTCTGCAATTACGTCAAGTGGTCGCCCGAACACGATGTTTTCTGTAGCCTTGATGGCAAAAACAAATCCTATTGCACGCCCGAGGCGTACCGGGGTGAAACCTGCTGGCTTTTTCATAATCGTGGCGATGGCACGTTCGAAGATGTCACCGCCAGCAGCGGCGTTTTTGACAGCAGCTCAAAATCGCTCGGTGTAGCCATGCTCGACTACGACCAGGATGGCTGGCCCGACCTGCTGGTCGCCAATGACACACAACCCAACAAGCTCTATCGCAACCAGCGCAATGGGACTTTCAAAGATGTTGCCGTGGAAGCTGGAATTGCTTTCAGCGCGGAGGGCAACGTTTCCAATGGAAATTTTGCTGATGTGGCGACGCAGAGCGGAGTCGGGCTGCCATCAAAAAATACTCTGGGATTCGGCTGCGTATTTCTCGATGCCGATCTCGACGGCGCGCTCGACCTTGCCGTGGTGAATGGTCACATTGATGACACTGTGCGTAACGTTCGCGGTGTCGGCTATGCGCAACCGCCGCAGCTTTTTTTGAACAACGGCAAAGGAATCTTCCACGATGTAGCTGCTGACATCGGCGGCGGCTTCAGTCAGCCCAAAGTTGGGCGCGGTCTGGCATACGGCGATTTTGATCGTGACGGCGATCTCGATCTGCTGATGACCACTAATCATGGGCCCGCATATCTCTACCGTAACGACCAGCTTGCCGGCAACCGCAGCATTCGCTTTCGCCTGGTGGGCACAAAATCAAATCGTGACGGCATCGGGGCATCTCTGAAAATTTTTCACAACGGATCAATTCAGTCGCGTCTGGTCAAAGGCGGATCGAGTTACCTCTCCCAATCCGAACTCCCTGTAACATTCGGAGTTGGCAAGCAGGACAAGATCAATCGCGTGGTGATTCAGTGGCCCAGCGGCCGGACAGAAGAATACAAGGACCTCACAACCGGCCGAGCTTACGAATGCGTCGAAGGCAAGGGAATCACTCGTCGTGATGGGTCCTAGGAGCTGGCTACAACTGGTGCGCGGTGAGGTGGGGCCAAAACTTAGGGGGCGTAAACGCCCGTTGACCCAATAATTCCGCCAAATATTTGGCCGAAGTCGCAGAGCCCAGGGTGATCATTGATCAATTCTACTCGGCTTGGGGCTTCACCATCACGAGTTGTACAGTCTTGTGGGCATGTTCGGAAAGCGTGACGAGTTGTGCGTCCGACTTGAGGGAACCGCTTCTGGGTGATGCCGGATAACTTGCAAACACACGATACTCGCCCGGGGCAAGGCCAGTGATGGAGAAGTTGCCGGTCTGGTCGGTTTTTGCGCTGCGCGAGCGGAAGCGGTTGTAGGGTGTTTCCGGGTCGGGTGTTATGCGCACATGCGCCGGCCGAGCTGACAACGACCTCAAGTCTCCCACCCGAGGCGCCTTTTTCCAGTTGTAATCCCTTTTCAAGGATATCATCCGCGCCGAGTCGCACCGACTTGACATACCAGTCGTGCTCAAGCCCCCATAGACGGATAGCGTAGTTACCATCCTTGACTGACGTGATCTCGAAAGTTCCATCTTTTTTTACACGACCATGCCCACCCAATTGTTCGTCTTCGTCTACTGGGAAAAGGGCTACACTAATCCGATCCGATGTCAGCGAGCCTGGGCCGCTCACCGTAACTCGACCCTGAAAGGTGGCGCCGCTACCGAGAGAGATGGTAAGGGACTCGATGCTCTCGCCACCAATTTCAACCTTCTGACGCGCCTTGCCAGTCATTACCCCTTCGCGCTCTTCGTAGGCGACAATCACGTAGCTACCCGGGGGTATGCCCTTCAGTTTGAAGATGCCCTTCTCGTCGGTCCTACTTTGACGGCTGGAGCCGAAATCATCTACTCCGGGCTGTTCGAGAATAACCAACGCGTTTTTGGCAGGCCCGCCGGGGCCAATGACCTGCCCGGCGACCTCCACAGTTTTGGTGCGCTGCATAGAAAAATCAGCCTGTACCTCGTCCCCTGACTTTGTAGAAACACCTGTGCCTGACCGACTTGCACTACTCCGGGGTAGTACACCGGGGCGTATTCACTACCGAGGTATTGCCGAACCCAATAGTCCTCATCAACAAACGGTACATTGTTATCGGGTTCGAATGAGTCCGTCGCCCGTATGTAATATTCGCCAGGTTTGACTCCGAAGATACGGTATTGGCCGCGATCGTCGGTCTGGCTCGAAGCGACTGGAATCAGTGTCTGTTTTCGGGAAGCGAACGGGATATCCTCCTCTGTTTCCTCTTCGGTTGGCCTGCGCAGGGCTACGACCTGCACACGAATCATCGGCTCACCATCTTCGTTATTCACTCGGCCGGTAATGACAGCAGCCGCCGTCATGCGGAACAGGACATCGCTGATCTTCTGTCCGGGCTTAAGAGCTAATACTGCCCCGGCATCGGTTCCCTGAGACTGATACTGCTGGTCCACAAAACCGGCGCGGGTAGCAAAGAACCGGTAGCGGCCCGGGACAACCTCCTTGAGAAGGAAATGACCATCGCTGTCGGAAGTTGCTCCGTAGATTAGAGTGTCCGATCTCGAATCCTCCGGCACGAGCGCCACCCGGGCTGATTTCAGCGGACTGCCTTCAGCGGCTGTTACGACGCGACCTCCCACCCGACATGGAGAAGCAGGATGCTCCTCTGCTTTCTTATCAGGCGATGGAACCGGGGTTTGTGCGAGTAGGCTCAACGCTACCGCGAACATTACGGGTAGAAAACGCCGCATTGGTACCTCTTAACCTTCGAAGAGGACTTGCGCGATGAGGAAAAAGAATGATACGCCAACTCGGGCGAAAGCGCTGAACAAGCGAATCCCCGATGACGCTCTCGTCTACGGCTTTCTGACGGATATCTCGCATCTCCCATCCTTACTGATAAGGCGTTTATGAGATGTGTTGATAGCTTCTAAGTCCTTTCCAGCTTTTCTTTAGCCCAGCGCGCGGATTCGGCGACCACGGGATCTTCGTCTTCGCTGAGGCGGTGCAGCAAAGGCAGGAATTGGGCGTCGCCGCTGTTGCCGATGGCGATCGCGGCATTGCGGCGGAGGCCACCGTGCTTGGTGCGGCGGACGGGTGATCCTCGGAATTTTTCGCGGAACTGCTCCGCTGTCATTTCGGCCAGCCAGTGTAGCGCAGGATTTATCAAGCCTTCACGTGCTTGGAATTCCGGCGCGCTTGTAGCGGGAGCCTTGCGGTTCCAGGGACAGACATCCTGGCAGATATCACACCCGAAGATGTGCCGGCCGATCCCCTCGCGAATATGTTCGGGAATTGCGCCGCGCTTTTCGATTGTGAGGTAAGCGATGCAGCGATTGGCATCGAGCTGATAGGGAGCGATCAGCGCGTCAGTGGGGCAGGCATCGATGCAGCGGGTGCAGGTTCCGCAGCGGTCTGGCGCGGGCACATCGGGCTCAAGCTCGAGTGATGTGAGAATGACGCCAAGAAATAACCACGATCCGAGCTTCTGATTCAGAATGCAGGTATTCTTGCCAATCCAACCAACTCCGGCGTACTTAGCATAAACGCGCTCGACCAGCGGGCCTGTGTCAACGTAGCAGCGCGTCTGCAATTCTGGTGCTTCTTGCTCGCCGGACTCTTGGTGGAGTTGCTGTTCGACTGCTCGCAACTTCGCCATCACGGCATCGTGATAGTCCTCGCCCCAGGCATAGCGGGAAATCCAGCCGCGCTGCGAGTCGTTCACTTCAGTTGAGTATGGTTGAGCCGTGTTGTAGTTGATTGCGCACACAACCACGCTGCGGGCCCAGGGCACGGCGTGTCGCAGAGACGCCCGCTTCAGGCGTCCGGCCTCGTCGCGTGCCTCCATATACTTCATCTCTCCAGCATGGCCGGCAGCTATCCACTCGGGAAAGTAATTCAGTTCAGGCGCGTCGTGGACAGGAGCAATGCCAGCCAGATCAAATCCGGCTTCGCGCGCAGCCTGTTTCACCAGCGTCGATAATTGGCTGAGCTGAGGCAAAGCATCTCCTGCAGTTATGTTACGAGATGATTGTTCCTGTGTCGCGCAGGGTCAGTGAAAGCGGGTGAACAAGCTACGATTATTGCGTCCTCTGAATGAAAGCGGCTGCGGCTGACAGTTGTGGCCTAGGGCGGGCAGGCTAGAAGCCCAGTTTCTTTACTTCCTCGTTGTAATACTTGCGATAGAGGATGTCCCACTCCTGGGTGCCTTCGAGGATGGTGCGCTTCTGGTTCTCGATCTTCTGGCGGGCCGCCTGATCGATTCTCTCCTCCTGATTCAGCAATTCCTCGAGAACTTTGCGCACTTCCAGGCGTATCGTATTGCGGTCTTCGACAAAGTCGACTTCGTTCATTTCGGCGAGCGCGTCGCTGACCACGTGCGCCACTTTATTCACCTTGTCGCGGCTAATTCTCACTATCCATCCTAGCGAATTTTGAATTTCCAGTGTACACGCGAATGCAAAGGCGGACAAAAAGCGCTCGCAAAATTCATGGCGAGTGGGCAGATTCGCGGCGAAGTAAATTGGTGCGAATTTCATTTCCATAGGAGAGCTTGATTACAAGCTCGCGCTTCTCGATGCGGAAGGAGATGGGTCGGCCAGTTTGCCACTCAGTGGGCAGCGGCGCGTCGGGCTGAATCAGCGGCACGTATTCAGCGATGTAGATCTGATTTCCCGCCCAGATGCGAAGATCGTAGCGAACGGTATCGTAGGAGGTCACAACCGTGTTCCAAAGCCATGATATTGGAGTGGTCTGGACTTTCTTGTGTACGGCGAGAAGAGTTCCCTGAACGCAAGCGTCGGCGCGGGCTGCAGTTGGGAACAGAATTGCGAAGACCACAGCAGCAGATATCCGGAGGTAAATGCGGGATAACACGGGCTGTGTCTAGTTGGATGATCGCATAGGGCTGAGAGGTGGGAAAAAATTCGCCGGCGGTGTTCTGCGGAACAGGTGTTTGAAGGGACTGCCCTACAGGACAGCTTTATATTTGCGGACGAGCTCGTTCTTCACCTTGCGAAACATTTCCTGGTAGTTGGCGCCGCTCTTGCGCATCTCTTCCGAATAAGCTTCCAGAATGACGCGAACTTCGTCGTTGATGCGGTCTTCGAGCGATAATTCCTCGAGCATAGACGCGTGCACTCTTTCGGTAACTGCAGGCACGTTCTTAGTCTCGATGAACTCTCCAGCAATCAGTTTTTTGGTGACTCCGCGGGCCAGATAGCCCACATATTCTTTCGAAAGAAGCATGTGTGATTAGAGTTTTTGTGCGATCAGTTTAACACAGGCAAATCGGTCGTTAGCTGTTGGCCGATTGTCGTTGGATAAGGCGCCGCGCCGAACCGTAGCAGTGCAGAGCAAGCGTTCAACGAGTGACGACAAACCGCCGACAACAGGCTTACAATGCTGAGCAACAGGCGCGAACGATGTCTCCCACCCCAGACGATCTTTCCGGATTGAAAGATGACATGATTGCCTTCATCGAGGGCCACGGCATGCGCCGCTTTCACGGCTACGTGGATCATGATGAAGTGCAGAGCATTGTCTGGAAAGGTGGAGAAAATCCCGAAAGCTGGAAAGATTTTGTGGAGTTGGCCAAGGCGGCCGGTGCGCCATTTTTGACAATGGATTCCTGGTCGCTGCGGCGCGAAGAACTTGATGAGATGCTGGAGCGGTTGGGCAACGCCGAGTTTACCAACGATGAAGATGTAGAGGATGCGCGCTGGCTGCGCACGTACGTCGGCAAGACCGGATTTGTGCAGCTAGGATTCGCGCACCAGGGAGTGATGCTGGTCTGCGAAGCTTCCACCGAGTGGTATGACCACTATCAGCGGCTTGTGGAACTGTCAGAAGATTTTGGCGGAATTCCCATTGATGAGCCGGACCAGGATGATGAGCCGTGATGTAGCAGGTGTTACCCTAAGACCGTTCCACCCCCAATATTAAATTGCGCTGGATTTTCAAGGACGTTGATTCAAATCAAGTACACCTGCTGAGCGAGGCGCTGCGATTACGCAGTGCTATAGCGCCTGGCGATCCGCAGCTTGCCTTCACTCTCGCTGGCTTGCTAGCAGCACGTGGCATCGCTGATCCGGAGGCTGCTGAACGGTTCCTCTTTCCGTCACTTTCTCATTTGCATTCGCCGTACACGATGAGCGGCATGAAAGCCGCGGTCGATCGTCTGGACGCAGCCATCGAACGCAAAGAAGGGATCCTGATCTACGGCGACTACGACGTCGATGGCACTACGGCGATTGTCATTCTGAAGACCGCCATTGAACTGTGCGGCGGCTCGTCTGATTTCCATGTTCCGCATCGCATTCGCGAGGGTTATGGAATGAAAGATGACGTGATCGAACGCGCCGCTGAGGCCGGCATTCGCCTGATAATCAGCGTGGATACGGGCATTCGCGCCTTTGCGGCGGCAGAGACCGCACGACGGTTGGACGTGGACTTGATTGTGACTGATCATCACTTGCCTGGGCATGAAGGCGTGCCTGCGGCGCTCGCAGTGCTGAATCCAAATCAGCCGGGATGCGAATATCCATGCAAAGTGCTGTGCGGCGCGGGGGTAGCCTTCAAGCTGGCACAGGCATTGATGGAGCGGCGGCTGACGCAACGAGATCAATCGCGTCTGCTGGCTTCCTTCATGAAAATTGTGGCCATTGCCACGATCGCTGATGCTGTGCCGCTGACTGGCGAGAATCGTGTTTTCGCGAAGCTTGGTTTGGAAGGCTTGCGAGCGCCGGTTAATGCCGGGTTGAAGGCGCTGCTTGAGGTGGCGCAACTTGCGGCTGCGCGTCCGTTGAATTCTGGGGAGGTGGCATTTCGTATTGCACCACGCTTGAATGCGGCTGGGCGCATGGATGTTGCGCGGGACGTAATCGATCTTTTCAGCGTGAAGGATGCGGCCCGAGCGCGCGAAATTGCTAATCGATTAGACGAGCTCAACTCCGAACGTCAGGAAGAAGAACGCCGCATCATGGACGCGATTCAGTTGCGCATCGAGCAGGAGCCCGCGCTTCGAGAGGCATTCTGCGCGGTGATCGATGGAGATGGCTGGCATCGCGGCGTGATCGGAATTACCGCCACGCGAGTGGTGGAACGCTACGGACGCCCGGCGCTGGTGATCTCGCGCGACGGAGATGAGGCACACGGCTCGGGCCGCTCCATTCCCACCTTTCACTTGCTGAATGCGCTCGAATCCTGTGCGGATTTGTTTAGCCGCTACGGCGGCCATGCGCATGCGGTGGGTTTTTCGTTGCCGTCATCGCAAGTGGAAAATCTTCGCGCGCATCTCGATACTTACGCACGCCAGCATTTGACGTTGGAAGACTTCCAACCCAGCATCGCCGTCGATGCCGAGCTTGCGCTCGATCAGGTTACGCCGGAGCTTTTTCAGGCCCTGCGGCGGCTGGAGCCTTTCGGTGTGGGCAATCCGGAGCCGGTGTTCATTGCGCGCGATGTTTTTGTAAAAGCACCGCCTCGGATCATGAAAGAGCGGCACGTAAAGCTCAGACTTTCCGCGAGAGAATCAAGCAATCTTGCAAGGCTCGTCACGCCTCGCTGCCATCCGGATTCATCAACGTTCCACCGCCACGACGAAACGGGAAAGTCGAACAACTGGCGGAAATCCATCAGCTTCGATGCGCTCGGCTGGAACCTCGCCGAACGCATTCAGCAAGCGCAATTGCTTCCCGGAGATACTCTCGATATCGCCTTTAGCCTCGATCAGAATGAGCATCCAGAACTAGGAGGGCTTGAGCTTTCCCTACGAGATTTCATAGCTCCGGCCAGAACCGACGCGACGGCAACCGAGCCGGAAAAGTCCACGGCAACGGGTATCTGATTCTTCCTGGCAACCAACTTCCTACTACTCCGAATCCAGCAGAGTAGCTAAACTCCCGGTTCAGCGTTGGAGGTAAATATGAGCAGGTCTGTTCTCGCATTCGGAGTTCTCTTCTTCGTCACCTTCACAATTGCACAAACCAAACCAGCCAATCTTCGCAAGCCGCAATCACCGTCAGCCGAGGCCACGAGTCCCGCGGACGTGCTCCCCGTAAAGCGGGTCGTGCTCTACAAAAATGGCGTGGGATATTTTGAACACACCGCCCTTGTGCACGGCACGCAGGACCTCAGCATTGATTTCACTTCATCGCAACTCAACGATGTGCTCAAGTCGCTTACCGCCGTTGATCTGGGCGACGGGCGAATCTCGTCAGTTCCTTATAACTCGATTGCTCCACTCGACGAGCGTTTGAAGTCGTTGCGCCTGCCCTTTGGCGAGCAGGTGACGCGAGCGGGATTCCTACAAGCCATGCGTGGCGCGCGCGTCGAGGTTCACAGCGGCGCGAGTTCTACCATCGGAAGGTTGCTAAGCGTGGAATCCAGCCGCCGGCAAGATGCGAAAGGCAACTTCGTTGACGTGACCGAATTTTCGGTCATGACCGATGCAGGGGAAATGAAGAACTTTGAGCTCAACCCAGCCACGTCGGTGAGAATCGCTGAGCGCGATTTGAATGATGAAGTCGGGCGTTATCTGAGCCTGATCGGCTCTTCACGGGCGAGAGATGTGCGTCGCATGGCACTGACTGCTTCGGGTTCGGGCGATCGCGACGTGTTTGTTAGCTACATCAGCGAAGTGCCGATCTGGAAAAGCACATATCGAATTATTTTTCCAGACAAGCCTGGAGAAAAGCCGTTGCTGCAGGGCTGGGCAATCGTCGATAACACAATCGGCGAGGACTGGAAAGACGTGCAGCTTTCGCTTGTTGCAGGTGCGCCACAATCGTTCGTTCAAGATATCTCCCAGCCGTTCTACACGCGACGTCCGGTGATCGCGTTGCCCGAGTCAGTGATGCTGACACCGCAATCGCACGAGGCGTCGTTGCAAGTGGCTGAACCGATTCCGGCGAGCGGATTGGG
>WNGE01005275.1_pt1 | contig 14649 bp, 10 predicted proteins | sample 5400651 | NCBI WGS metagenome assembly WNGE01 (sample SAMN13153370, study PRJNA577476) | soil metagenome | isolation source: 60 cm soil or saprolite under grassland replicate 2 | place: USA:California | collected 2016-06-15 | reverse complement strand
ATGGTGGACCTGGTCGGGATCGAACCGACGACCTCTTCCATGCCATGGAAGCGCGCTCCCAGCTGCGCCACAGGCCCAATTCGGACAACCAGATACCGCAGGAAACTGGCCAGTCAATTTTCGCCCACCTTCCCCGCAGAGTCAAACTCAACTACGATATGGGATGCAAACCTCATGACCCCTCGGAGCCCCAATGTCAATTTCTCGAAATACTCTTCCGCTGTCTGCGATCTTGTCGCTTGCTCTGTTATTGCCGGGCAGGACAGTGGCGCAGGACGCAAGCGGGACACCCGCTGCGGCCCAGCCTCCGGTGCCCTACGCATCGGTGAACGAACTGAACGGCATTCTGGCTCAGGTTAAGCAGACCGCACAGAACATGCAGGCGGATCTGGAAAAAACCCGCATCGATCGATGGAAAACGGATTCGTCGACCAAACGGCAAACGCAGGCCAATGTGGAGTCGATTCAGCGAAATCTACAGTCGGCGCTGCCCGATATCGTCTCGCAACTCAACAACTCGCCCGAGGACATCGCAGCCAGTTTCAAGCTGTATCGCAACCTGGATGCACTGTACGACGTATTCGGTTCGGTGATGGAATCGGCGGGCGCGTTCGGTTCCAAAGATGAGTTTCAGAGTCTTAGCAACGACATGAGCGGCCTGGAAAACGCGCGCCGGATCTTTGGCGAGCGCATGCAAAAACTGGCCAGCGCCAAGGAAGACGAACTCGGGCGGCTGCGCACCCTGATAAAAACGCTGCAAGCTGCGCCGCCTCCGCCTCCGAAGAAGATTATCGTCGATGACACCGAGCCCCCGAAGAAGCCGGCGGCGAAAAAGAAGCCGAAGCCCGCGAAGCCACCCACGACGGTGAGTCCGCCCGCGAATGCTCCACAGCCGAATTGACACAGCGGCATTCAGCAATCGGCCTTAGGCGCCCGCCCGTACTCAGTCGCTGAGGCGGCTGGGTCGCCGCTGCGCGTGCTCCTCATGCTCTGGCGAACCACCGCGTAGCATGTCATCGTATTGACAATACGACGTTTATTGCGGGAACTCCGGGTCTGTCGCCGGAGTCTAAGTAATCGAGGCGGGAATGTCGAGGGAGTGGTATCCCGAAAATTAAGATTTCCCGCCGGCGGGCTGCGGTCACTCTATAATTGAGGGTAGCGCCATCATGGCGGGAGCTACGACATTGGGCGATTTCGCAAGCGCTATCGCAGCCCGATCCCAGGAATCCGGTGTCATTGCCGAATTAAAAGCTGGTTCCGAAGATGCCTACGCCTGGCTGATTGGAGAGTTTCATCAGCCGATCTACAGCCTTGTTTACCGCATGGTGAACGATCCCTCCGACGCGGCCGACACCACGCAAGAGGTATTTCTGAAAGTCTTTCGCGGAATGAAGCATTTCCACGGCGAGTCGAGCCTGAAAACTTGGATCTACCGCATCGCGCTGCATGAAGCCGCGAATCGGCGGCGGTGGTGGTTCCGGCACAAGGCGCACGAGACTCCGATTGATCCGTTCGGAGCAGGCGAATTGGAATTTGCGGGAGAAGAGCGGCTGGTGGATGCGGGCGAGTCGCCGTTCGATAGCTTCGCCCATGCGGAAGTGCGTGCGGTGGTCGAACAAGCCTTGCAGCACGTGCCTGAGCCCTACCGGACTGCGCTGATCCTTCGCGACTTGGAAGAGATGTCATACGAAGAGATCGCGGACGTTCTGCAGATTTCGCAGGGCACCGTGAAATCGCGCATCACGCGCGGTCGCGATGCCTTACGAAAAAGACTAGTTGGATATGTGCGGGAGGTAGGCTTCGAGCTGGGGCTGATGGCTCCCGAGGAGTGCCGCGACAGGACGGCCGAGGGTTCGCGTGGTGGCGGAGAGGTAGAGGTGACACCATGAACTGCGGTGAGGCCAAAAAGCTGTTCTCCCCGTATCTTGACGGCCAAGCGAGCGGGCGCGAGATGCGCGCTCTCGATGGCCACATCGAAGAGTGTTCCCGTTGCGCGCGAGAATATGTCGCAACGCGGCGCACGCAGCTGTTGCTTGCCAATCTGGGATCGAAAAAGGCGCCGGCCGACCTGGCGCTGAAGTTGCGGGTTGCGATCTCGCGCGAAGCGGCGCAGAAGCGGCATTCCCGCTTTGAGGGTGTGCTGATCCGGTTGGAGAACGCTCTCAATGCTTTCATGGTTCCCGCCACGGCGGGACTGGTGAGCGCGGTCTTGATTTTCGGGCTGCTGCTGGGCTTCATTGCCTTGCCGGGCCAATTGCAGGCCGCCAGCGGAGACGTTCCCCTCACGCTCTACACGGCGCCACAACTGGAACAATCCGTGTTTGGCACATCGCTCGGCAGCATTGGCGAGGATTCGGTGGTCATCGAAGCGTACGTGGATGCCAACGGCCGCGTCCAGGACTACCGCATTCTGTCGCAGTCCGAAGACGCCAAGGCCATACTTCCACAGGTCAAGAATCTGCTGATCTTCACCACCTTCCGGCCGGCGCTGTCGATGGGACGACCCACGGCAGGACGGGCCGTGATTTCTTTTTCAAGGATCAGCGTGCAGGGCTAGCCGCCCCTGACTTTGTCATCCCAGCGAAGTGAGGGATCTGTATTTTGCGGCGAAGAGCGGATCCCTCGCTTCGCTCGGGACGACAATTTTGTTGGCCGCAGCGTGCCGCTCCGCTGGGAACTTTCTGCGCAACCTTGGACTCCATCTGACTACCTTATCGGTTTGACCCCGAATTGAGCACTTCGTACACTATTTTCAGACCACCCATTTTTGGCGCCCACGATCAGGAGGATTCCCTGGGACAGAGTGCTCGACTGGCGTTCGTTCTGAGCCTAGCCGTCCTGCTGGCACTGTGCGCTTTTGCCGAGAACCCGCCCCAAGTGTCGCTGGAAACCAGCGAGACTCTGTTCACTGTTCTGACCGCGATTAACACCTGCGGCTACGACCAGGAACTGAACGCTTCCGACCCGTTGCGCGCGCAAATCCGGTCGGAAGTCGCCAAAGCGGTTCAGAATGCTCCCGGAGCGCAGGACACGATTGCGCCCCTGTGCGCGTTCTACCGTGAACACCAAGCGGCCGATCCCTCGCGGGACTTGGCGCCCTATGTGTCCCTGGCGCTCTATCTGGGGGAAGCGCCCACCTTCACCCCCAAGGTAAAGCAGGCAGAGCTTCCCCCCGATGCCGCGAGCGTCGCGGGCATGGTTGCGTACCTGCAGCCGTTCTACGAGAAGGTCGGCTTGCATGCGATCTGGGAGCGGCACCGCGAGCGCTACAACGAACTCGCGCAGATTTATCATGATCCGCTGGCGAAGATGACGTTTGACACCGAGATCTACCTGAAGCTGCCATCGTCAGGTTACCTCGGACGCCAGTTCACCGTCTATCTCGATGCCATGGGCGCGCCCGGCCAAACCAATGCGCGCAACTACGCATCGGACTACTACGTCGTGATTTCACCGTCGGCCGGCACGGCGATTAAGATGCAGCAGATCCGCCACACCTATCTGCACTATCTTCTCGATCCGCTGGCGCTGAAAAACGGTGCGTCGTTTAAGCGGCTGGAGCCGCTGCTGGATGAAGTAAAGACCGCGCCCATGGATGAGGCCTTCAAGAACCATATTTCCCTGCTGGTGACCGAGTGCCTGGTGCGAGCGATCGAAGCGCGAACCATGGGATCGGCTAAGATCCCTGAGGCGGAACGGCAAAAGATCATCAACGAAGCCGACGTGGAGGGGTACGTCCTGACCCGCTATTTCTACGACGCGCTGCTGAAGTTCGAGAAAGACCCGGCCGGAATGCGCAGCGCTTACGCGGGAATGCTGGGTTCGATCGAAATTGGCAAGGAAATGAAACGGGCATCGCAGATCCAGTTCTCCGGAGAGGCAGCGCCGGAACTTCTGCACCTGGCGCGTCCGAGAAATGAGCACCTGCTGCTGAACGCGGAGCGGCGGCTTTCCGCAGGCGATCCGGAGACGGCGCAGAAACTGGCGCAGCAGGCGCTGGATGAAGAAGAAGGCGATCCCGGGCGCGCGTTATTTATTCTGGCGCAGGTGGCCACCGCCAATCGCGACATGGAGGGCGCACGGGGTTACTTTGAACGCGCGCTGCAAATGGCGCGCGAGCCCAAGGTGATTGCCTGGTCTCATATTTATCTTGGCCGAATTTTCGATTTGAAAGAAAACCGGGACGCCGCCGTCGATCAATATCGCGCCGCGTTGAATTCGCCGGGGGGAACGCTTCCGGAAGTGAAGTCGGCAGCGGAGCGCGGGCTGGAGCAGCCCTACGAGCCTCCGCAGGCGCGAGATCCACACTAGTTGCCGGGTTCCAGGGTCCCAAAGTTTCAAAGCGTCGGCGGTTGGACGCTGCCGTTGAAACCTTGAAACTCCGCAACCTTGAAACCTAAGTATTATGGGAGACAGCATGAAGCGAACAGCAGTCATTCTCGCGGTATTGAGCATCAGCCTCTGCGCCGCGGCCCAGTATGGTGGAACACCAGCGCAGCAGACTCCGCCGGCGGCCGGCCAGGCGGCGCCCGCGCAGGGTGCGGCGCCACCGGCCAAGCGCCCGCCGCAAGCAAAGACCCAGCCGGAATACGACGCTTACAATGCAGCGGCCAAGAATACCGACCCGGCGACCTTTGAAAAGGCGGCGGACGATTTTGCCACCAAGTTCCCGGACAGCGAACTGCGCGCGCTGCTGTACAAGAACGCCATGCGTCTCTACCAGAGCGCCAATAATGGCGAAAAAACCGAGGCCATGGGGCGCAAGGTACTCAGCTTCGATGGAGACGACCCGGAGGCCCTGGTGATCGTGGCGGAAGTCATCGCGGAACGGACCCACGACACAGATCTGGACAAAGAGCAGCGCTACGACGAAGCCACGAAGATGGCGCAGAAGGCCACGTCAACGGTAGACACTGACATCAATGTCCCGGCCGGCACCCCTCAGGACAAGCTCGACGCTTACAAGTCGCTGCTCCGCTCCAACGCTTACTCCATTGTCGGAACCATTGCATACAAGAAGGACAACTACTCGGTGGCGCAGGAAAATCTGCAGAAGTCCATCGACGCCTACCCTTCTCAGCCCGATCCGGTCGTCGTTTTCCGCCTGGCACTGGCCCTCGACAAGCAGGAGAAATATCCTGAGGCGCTCAAAGTGGCCAACCGTGCGCTCGAAGTCGCACAGGCGCAGAACAACTCGCAGGTTGTGACCGTGGCGCAGCGGGAGCGCGACCGTCTGCAACAACTCACAGGAGGCGCTCCGCAGAATCAGCCCGCGAGCCAGCCTCCGAAGAACTGACCGCCAAGGGCGGATGGGCGGTGGCCCACTCTGTCATGAAGGCACGCGAAATCATGGCGCTGGAAGAAGGCCTCGGACACCGCTTCCAGCGCCGCGAATTGATCGAGCAGGCACTGACCCACAGCTCGCAAGCGCGCGAAGTGGAGGCACTGGGCGCGACGAGCAGTTCGTCTCGCACCGGCGACAACGAACTGCTCGAGTTCCTGGGCGACGCCGTGCTCGGCCTAGTCACCAGCGAAGCCCTGTTCCATCGCTTCCCGGGATTCCAGGAAGGCCATCTCTCGAAGCTGCGCGCGCATCTAGTAGGGCAAAGGCATCTGCTGCGCGTGGCAGAGCAACTCCAAATCGGACACTACTTGCGCCTTGGCCGCGGCGAGGAAAAAAGCGGCGGCCGCAGCAAAGCGACGTTGCTGGTCGATGCCCTGGAAGCGATCCTGGCGGCTCTCTATCTGGACGGCGGATGGCTGGCGGCACGAGACTTCATCCTGCGGGCGATCGTCGATCCGGAACTGGCGCACATGAAGCTGGAGACGAGCGCGATCCCGGTCATGGACTTTAAGTCCGCGCTGCAGGAAAGATTGCAAGCCAGCGGAAAACGGCAGCCCGTCTATGCACTCGTAAAAGAAGAAGGACCCGAACACAAAAAGACTTTCACCGTCGAGATCAAAGTCACCGAACCGGAAACCGCCGAGTTCGTGGCTCGCGCGCAGGGACCAACCAAGAAGCGCGCCGAACAGGAAGCGGCGCGGCAAGTTTTGGAGCACTTGTCCACGCTGACGGATGCCGCAAGACCGCGAGCGGTGAAGAATGGGAGCGCTCTTTAGAACTGCTTGCCGGTTTCAAGAATCAGTTTCGGAAGGGCACGGCTTCAGCCGTGCCGCTAAGAGCCCACAATTACGGGCTTCAGCCCCTGAGGGTACTTTGGGGACTCCCCCATGCCGCACCTCAGCGGCTCAAAGCCACTCTACAAAATGCGCATCCTAAGTGCAGGGCGGAAGGCCCTGCTCCACCCAGAGCCTCGTTTTACACATGAATTATCCAGCTTAGAAGCCTGATTGAGGTGTAATTCCCTTCGATTCCACGCACTCGTAGGCTTTGCCAGCCTTCAAATTCTTGAACTCTTCGGCTCGGCCGCTCGGCCACTGAACCACGATTCGGTCCACCTGGTCCCTCTTGCCCAGCCCAAACGTGAGCGGCAATTCCGACTGCGACAGATAGCTTGAACCGCTCTTGACCATGCGTGTTTGCGCGATACCCCCGCACTCGAGCCGAACCGTCGCGCCGATTCCGTCGCGATTGGATTGCGTCCCCACCAATCGGAAGCGGATGCTCTGACTCCGGGCCCGCTGGTCGTTCCGGAAAAGATAGGCCGGGCCATTGTTCGTCGTCAGCAGAAGATCCACATCGCCATCCCGATCGAAGTCGCCGCAGGCCAGGCCGCGCCCGACTCTGGGTTGGCTGAAATCGGAACCCGCCTCAAGCGTCACATCGCGGAAGCTCCCTTTCCCGAGATTGAGAAACAACTGCGGCGGTTGCGCATAACCAACGTTGCCGCGAATATTCCGCACCGTCTCGTCGATGTGGCCGTTAGCAATCGCCAGATCGAGCGCTCCATCCAGATCGAGGTCGGCAAATACACATCCGAAACCGAGCATGGTTTTTGTGGGCAGCCCGACGCCGGCCTGCAATGCGGCATCTTCGTACGCCGCTTTTCCCGACGCGCGATACAGCCCCACCATCTCGTTGTCGAAATTCGTAATCGCAATTCCCGCAGAACCGGAATTGTTAAAGTCCGCCACGTCTACGCCCATGCCCGCCCGCGCCTTGCCATCCGCACTGAACGCGATCCCCGACTCGACGCCCACCTCCTTGAACGTGCCGTTCCGATTGTTGCGATAGAGCTTGTTGGGCTGGGTATCGTTGGCTACGATCAGGTCCGGCCAGCCATCCTGATCGTAGTCCAGCATCGCGACCCCCAGTGATTTTGAACTGCTGTCAAAGATCCCGCTGGTGGCGGTCACGTCCTCAAACGTTCCGTCGCCCCGATTGTGGAACAGCCAGCAAGTCTCGCCGCGATACGCCTCCGGCGTGCAGTAAGACTTGTGCTTCCCGTCCAGACTGCAGAACACGTCGTGCTCCTGTGACCACTTCACGTAGTTGCAGACAAACAAATCGAGGCGCCCGTCGCGGTCATAGTCGAACCAAAGCGCCGACGTGCTCATCGCAGCCCGCCCGTTAAGCCCGCTGTTGCGGGTGACGTCGACGAAGTTGCCTCTGCCCGTATTCCGGAAGAGCCGGTTCTGGCCAACTCCGGTGACTAAGACGTCGGGAAAACCATCATTGTTATAGTCGCCAACCGCAACACCCATGCCGTAGATTTCCGTCTGGTCGAGTCCGGCGGCGTGCGTCACGTCGCTGAACGTACCGTTGCGATTGTTGCGGTAGAGTTGCAGGGTGCTGCGCTCGGCGTGATGTCCCGGCCAATCCGTGCCGTTAATCAGCAGGATGTCCTGCCAGCCGTCCGCGTCATAATCAAGAAACGCGCACCCCGAGCCCAGAGTCTCAGGCAGCAACTTCCCCCCGAACGCGCCGCTATTGTGGTGGAAATGAATGCCGGCAGAGTTCGATACATCAGTGAGACGAAACGGCAGAGCGGGTGGCTTCTCCGGGTCGGCGGCCCACATCGCGTCCGCGAACGTCGCCGTTCCCGCCAGCCCCGCCGCGCCCAGAAGAAAAGACCGCCGGTTCACGGGACGTTTACCAATCCATTGCGAATTGCGTACACCACCAGTTCGGCGGTCTTGTGAATGCCCAGTGCATCCATGATATTGGCGCGATGCACCGCCACCGTGTTCGCGCTTAACTGCAGTGCCTCCGCGATTTCCTTATTCGATTTCCCTTCCACCAGCAACTGCAGTACTTCCAGTTCGCGCCGCGTCAAAGCCGTACTGCGCTCCCCCTTTAGCGCCGCCGGTTTTGCAACCGCCGGATCCAAAACCGTCTCGCCCGCGGCCACCTTGCGCACCACCGTCGGCAGCTCCAGTTCCATCGCGCTCTTCAAGAGATATCCGCGCGCGCCCGCATCCAGCGCCTGGCGCACCAAGGTCCCTTCGGAATGCATGCTGAGCATCAACACGGCCGTCTCAGGCAAGCCTTCGAGAATCTTCCGCGCGGCCACCAGTCCGGTCATCTTCGGAAGCGCGCAGTCCATCACGACGACCCGCGGCTTCAGCTTCCCGGCAAGTTTCACGGCTGCTTCGCCATCGCCCGCTTCCCCAACCACCACCATGTCGGACTCATCCTCCAGTATGCGGCGGAAACCCTGCCGAACCAGGTTGTGATCGTCCACCAGCAGCACTGAAATCTTCTCACGCATTCGATTCCATCGCCTCTTTCGGAACCCGCAACCGGACCAGCGTACCACCGCCTGCCGGTTGCAGAAATTGGATGCGGCCATTCAGCAACTCAGCGCGCTCCCGCATGGCAACCAGCCCAATTCCCTGCCGTCCGTTAGTCGCCGTAAACCCGGTGCCATGATCCTCAACTTCAACCTCTAAACTATCAGGAAGAAACCCGAGGCGAACCCACGCCTGCCGCGCGGCCGAGTGACGTGTCACATTATTGATAGCTTCCTGCACGATCCTGTAAATATGGATCGCTGGGGTGCCTCGCACCGGGAACGCTTCCCCCGATTTCTCGTAGGCAATATCCACTCCCGTCTGCCTCTCCACCGTCGGCAGGTACCAGTCGAGCGTATTCTCTAAGCCCGCTTCGTCGAGCATCACCGGATGCAGGGCCTGCGACAAGCTTCGCACGGTGTTGAGCGTGTTTTGCGCGATCTCCCGCACTTCGCGAAGATCCGCGCGCAACGGCGAATTCTCCGGAGTCTGTTTCTCCGCGCGCCCCAGCATGGAACCAACCGCCGTCAGCACCTGGCCGAACTCATCATGCAGTTCGCGCGAGATGTATCGCAACGTGGATTCCTGCGTCGCAATCAGTTTTTGCGCCAAGTCGCTCCGCTGTGCCGAAAGACTGGCAAGCCGCGCAAATAGCCGGCGGTTGGCGCGGATCAGGTAGAGACTGGTGAGCAAAATAGCCGTGAGCGTCCCCGCCAGAAACACATAAACCTGCCGCTGCACGCGGTCGTAGATTTGCGCTCTCCGGGCAGCAATGATTTCCTCGTTCTCGTTGTTCTGGATCAGCAACCGCGCCACCGCCGTGCTCAACGCCGCTTGCCTCGCCTGCAGGGAAATTCGTATATCCGCGCGCGCCTCGTCCTGCTTGCCGCTCTTCGCCAGTGCGAACGTCCGGTCGGCGGCATCCCAGAACTGCGCCAACTCCCGCCGCAAATATTCCCGCTGTTCCGGAGAACGCTCCACCAGCGCCACCTGCTCTTCCCGCCGCAGAGCATCGTCCAAGTCCGCCCGGATTCTCTGGAATTGCGTCGACCACGCCGTCAGCGGATAGGGCTCATCGGAATCCAGCATGTCGCGCATCCCCAAGGCCAGCGAGTTCAGGTCGTTCTGAACTCGCAGCAATTGCAGAGAGTCCCTCCGGCTGCGGTCTGCCAGTTCGCTCTGCAACTCCCGCAGCCCCTTGATCTGCATAATAATGTAGGAAGAATAGGCGACTACGGCAGCGAGCGTCAGAATCAGCCCAAAAAGCAGCCCGAGGGTGGGAGTCCGCTGTGACTGAGCCGAAACCTGCACGCAACGAGAATACGACGGCGAAAGCCCAACGGCCAATCCCAAACGAAAGTCGTCCCAGGCAGCGAAGGCCGCCATCGCTGGCGGCCCAGGTTGTTCCACAACCGTAATCCATGTCATTCAGATTCAGCGCTCTTTCGGTCATGGTCGTGGAATTGCCAAACCGTTTTGCCGGTCGGATCGCCAGAGGGGCTTCCCATTCCTGAGTCCTGGCAAGCTCCCCCCCTGGTTCTTCTGCCTTCCTGAATACCAATAATTGTATGAATTCTTCGAAATCTTGTAGTTTCCTGCGCGATAGTTTCAAAATTCCATGAAATCCAGCAGACTCACTTTGGTTACCGACGTGCACGGCGTCGCCGCCGTCGGGACCATAACTTGACGCACTTCGCTTGTCTACCGGGAACAGTCTCTCAGTTGATTTTCAAATTTCAAGGGCCGAAAAAGAGAATCTCGGTTCATGCGAAGGCGACTCCCCTCAGGAGGTTACATGCATAGGCCAATTCTGGCTAAGATGTTTGCGACAAGCTTGCTGTTTACCTTTTCACTCTCACTAACCATTTCAGTGTTCGCTCAGTCCACCGCTACGCTCCGTGGCACGGTGACTGATTCGACCGGAGCCGTGGTTGCAGGAGCGAGCGTCCTCGTGCAAAACCAGGCCACGGGGGTGGAAAACACCACTAAGACCAATGAAGCAGGCAACTACGCGCTGCCGGCGCTGCCGGTGGGCTCTTACCGAGTCCAGGTGCGCGCGAACGGCATGCAAGCCCAATCCGTCACCGGGCTAGTCCTAGGCGTGAGCCAGACGGTGGGGCAAGACTTCAAAATGCAGGTGGCCGCAACCTCCACGGAAGTGGTCGTGATGGGAGATCCACCGGTGCTGGATACCACCAGCATTACGGTAGGCCAGCTCATCGACGGGCGCACGGTGCAGGAGATCCCTCTGAATGGCCGTCACCTCGTGGATTTGGGATTGCTTATTCCAGGCTCGGTGACGCCGCCCGCCAACGGTTTCTTGACCTTTCCTTTGCGGGGCCAGGGATCGTTTCAATTCAATACCGCCGGGAATCGCGAAGACACCGTGAACTTCATGGTCAACGGCGTCAATCTGAACGACATGGTGCAGAACCAGATCACCTTCCAGCCCTCGATCAACACGGTGCAGGAGTTCAAAGTCGACAACTCCACCTATAGTGCAGAGTACGGACGCAACTCGGGCGCAATCGTCAACATTGCTACTCGCGGCGGAAGCAAGCAGTGGCACGGAGAAGCCTTTGATTTTCTGCGCAACGATTTCTTCGACGCGCGGAACTTCTTCAATAAAGCCAGCGTGTCCCGCATAGCCCCGTTCAAGCGTAACAGCTTCGGCGCTAATCTGGGTGGACCGATATGGAAGAACCGTACATTCTTCTTCGTCAGCTATGAGGGATTGCGGCAGCGCCAAGGAATCACCATCAACAGCGGCGTTCTGACCGAAGCGGACCGTGGTGCGGTGACCGATCCGGCAGCCCAGAAATTACTGGATGTGATCCCCCATGCCAACGATCCCACCGGGAACCTGTTCATCGGCTCGGCCACGGCGCCGGTGAATATCGACCAGTGGACGGGCGATGTCAGCCACAACTTCAGCGAGAGAGACCGCCTGCACGGCTACTACGCTTTCCAACGTGACCGGCGTCAGGAGCCGACCCTTCAGGGCAACACGATTCCCGGATTCGGGGATACGAGGCAGTCGCATCGCCAGATCTTCACCCTGAATGAGACCCACGTTTTTTCTCCGGGCTTGGTCAACGAGGGCCGTTTCGGGTTTAACCGCATCCACATTACCTTCACACCCAATGCGCAACTCAATCCGGCCGACTTCAACATCGGCGATGGCGTAACCACCGCCATCGGGCTGCCGCAGATCACGCTGCGCCAGATCGGGTTGAATTTCGGCGGACCTGCCGGATTCGCCCAGGGACGCGGGGACATGACTGCGGTTGTCTCAGACACCCTGAACTGGCTGCACGGCAATCACAATTTCAAGTTCGGCGGCGAGTTCCGTCGCTTCTACAACAACAACTTTAACGGCGACACCGGCCAGTTTGTTTTCAATAAAGTGGCCGACTTCCAGCAGGGGCTAGGGACTTCTTTCCAAATTACCCCCGGTACGGTGCTCAGCCACATCCTTGTCAACGCTTTGGGTGGCTTTGTGATGGACAACTGGAAGATCGCCCCGAGGTTCACTCTCGAACTGGGATTGCGCTATGACTGGAACGCAACTCCTACCGAGAAAGACCGCCGGTTTGTGGTGTTTGACCCCTCAACCATTAGCTTGATCCAGACCAACAGCATTTACGACCAGAGCAACAAGAATTTCGAACCTCGCTTGGGATTTGCCTGGGACCTGTACGGCAAAGGGAAGACGGTGTTGCGCGCGGGCTACGGTTACATGGTGGACCAACCGGTCAGCAATGCCGTCACCGGCTTGGCTTCTAATCCCCCGTTCGCGTCGCCCGTGGTAGCCAGTTCAACGACCCCGACCATCCCGATAACCAGTGCACTGGCGGCTGCGGGAGCTGCCGGGTTGGCGCCCAGCACTATCAACTCGCACTTCCGCGACTCGAACACCCAATCCTGGAACCTGAACCTCCAGCAGGAGCTCACACCCAGCTTAGGACTGATGATCGGCTACTTCGGTTCTAAGGGCACTCACCTTCGTCTCTCGCGCAACCTCAACCAGCTGGACGCCAGTGGCGTGAGACCCTTTCCGCAACTCTCTCCCTCCAGTCCAATTCTTCCGCCCAACCCTAACCTGAGCAATATTACGGAGTTGGACAGCCCTGGAAATTCCCACTACAACGCACTGTGGGCAACAGCTCACAAGCACATGTCACACAACTTGCAGTTCAACGCCTCTTACACGTGGTCAAAATCCATCGACTACAACTCCCTGAGTTCCCAAGGCGTGGTGATCCAGAATAGTTTTAACCCGGCCAGGGATAAAGGTTTGTCGGACTATGACGTGCGGCATCGCTTCGTCATCGACGCCATTTACGATCTGCCCTTCCACGGCAATCGGCTCTGGGAAGGCTGGGAACTGGCTTCCGTTCTGCAGGTGCAGACCGGAAGTCCATTTACCATCCTCAAACCCACAAGCTTTACCGGCGTCACTTCACTGCACCCGGATCAGTTCGCTCCTGTGAATATCCACGAGTCATTGATCACGTCGGGATCCAACGCTGGGCGGGTTCAGTGGTTCACCGCTCCAGCCGGTGCTTTGGTGGATCCTGGAAACACCTTTGGCAACATGCAGCGAAATGCGGTGGAAGGCCCGGGCTTCGACAACCTGGATTTCTCCGTGATCAAGAACACCAGGATCTCGGAGCGGGTTCGCGCGCAGTTCCGCGCAGAGACCTTCAACATCGTAAACCACCCGAACTTCTCCTTGCCTGGCCGATTCTTGGGTACAGGCACGTTCGGGGTCATCACGGGGACACGATTCCCGACCGGCGATTCTGGGTCATCACGGCAACTTCAGTTTGCGGTCAAACTGATCTTTTAGCCTGTATTTTCCATGGGGTAGTCTGAGCAAGCTTGGCTTGTGTGGGCTACCCTCACATATTGAATTCCGAATCCCGGCCTAAAAGGTAAGCGTCCGTTTAGATCAAAGCATGGGCTCAATGGGCCGGGGAGTCGGCTTCGGTTGACTCTCCGCTAAGCCAAGAACCTTCCCCAAAGACGGCTGATCACTGTGTAATGTCAAGCAGCCCAAAGCAATCGCTTGCAGAGGCAAGTACCTGCCTGCACGGTATCAAGAAAAGATCAAGACCGAGATCGCACGGGCTACGCGTCCGATATCGGCAAAGCCCTTGATAGGAGCGGGATTGCAATGTTCCTGCCTCCTGGATAGAATCACCTCCTGCGAAGGCGTTCGGGGCCAGGAGGTTTCAATGATTTCAGCCAAGGCTTTTCGCCCTTTCCAGTGTTTCTTTTCCTTCCTCTTCCTGTTTGCATCCGTCTCACTCGTTCTTGCGAGTAATCCGGATGTAACTAAGGCTTCTCGGCATGACGTTTCGCCGCCGTTGTCGCAGATGGCGATCGGGGCTTCGTCGAACGGGGGCGGGAGCAACCGCCAAACGCCAACAGCACGTGCCACCGGTGCGATAATCACCAACCCCAACTCGGATCCAGTGGCGGCACCGCTCGCCGGCCCCCTCACAGGCGTCAACAGCTTGCTCAACATCGATGGACAGAGCGCGCAGGACAATCGCGATCTGTTCGGTTTCGCGTTCGTGCCTCCGGATACGAATGGTGCCGTCGGCGCCACGCAGTTCGTGCAGATGGTGAACGTGACGATCGCGGTCTATGACAAGTCGAGCGGCGCATTACAGCTCGAGCCGGCGGCAATCCATACGCTCTGGACCGGCTTCGGCGGTCTGTGCGAGTTCGGTGGAGGCACGCCGACGTTTGCGGATGGTGGTGATCCTGTCGTCCTCTACGACCATTTGGCCGGACGTTGGCTCGTAAGCCAGTTGCAGTTCGACACCACGTTCACCCATACGGCACAGTGCGTAGCCGTTTCCACCAGTTCCGACGCAACCGGTTCCTATAATCGTTACGAGTTCGATTTCGGCTCTAATTTTCCTGATTATCCGAAGTTCG
>WNGE01005550.1_pt1 | contig 14650 bp, 6 predicted proteins | sample 5400651 | NCBI WGS metagenome assembly WNGE01 (sample SAMN13153370, study PRJNA577476) | soil metagenome | isolation source: 60 cm soil or saprolite under grassland replicate 2 | place: USA:California | collected 2016-06-15 | reverse complement strand
CGAGGGTTCCCTTCGCTTGATACGCTTCAAGAACTACTTTGTGTCGCTTTGAATAAATTCTCTTCTGATACCGATACAATTCGTTCCATGACCTATTTCCCTCACATTCGTGTTGCATGTGAGAAGGCAAGTTAGTATAAAACACAGCCAACTTGACGTAACTGCTATCATTGGATTGGGTGTTCCATTCTGCTTTCTTGCAGTCTACTGTACACCAACCTGTTTCTACGTTTTGGCATGGAGGCTGTTACTGTCCTTTGACTCAATAAACTTCGCTGTTCCGACGAATAACGGTTCTTGGACACTTTCGGTGTGCCTGTTGGCCTGGCTTTGTGATATAATAGCATCAGTTCTAATCATTTGAGCAGGGTCTCACGCCACTGTGGTGCTTGCGCATCTAGACCAAGAATCCTTTCTCCTTCTCCCAGGGAGTGTGCCTTTTGGTCATCGACGCAGCTAGAGTGAGATTCATCCTGTACGCGCTAACGGCGCGGCGTCGAAGCGAGCATGAAGCCGCTCTCCGACTGCTACCACTAACCGTCTGCCGTCTGGTAAGGTGACCCCAGCAGCATTGACGTTGCGGCAGAACTCCTCTAAATCACGTACCAGCGCTCGGTTGTTGAAGGCGCACAATTCCAACTGCACCTCGGTTGCCGTCGTTGCAACCCACCCGCCGAGCTTGAAAAAGGGCAACAAACGTTGCCAACCACAATGCTGGTAGCTCTCGCCAAAATACAGATCTCTCACCCACATTCCCAGATTGGCCAGTCCCACCTTCAACAGCGTCATGATCTGGTCCTTGGCGTGATCCAGTTCATACATCTCGCGCGCTTGCGCTTCGAGATCCTCTTGTCGCCTGAGGACGTGCCGCAGTTCCCGGCAATAGCCCTCGCATTTGTTCAAGATGCGAAGCCTGTGCGCTGCATTCTTTTCCAGCCTGGCTTTATGCTGGCGTACCTCCCAGTTTGTCGCCAGTTGCCGTGCTTTTACCGGGAAGTAGTCTCGCTCCTCGGTTTGGCCTGTTGTTTCGAATGCCGTAACCTGTAACGAGAGCTCCATCCATTGCTGTTCATAGGTATGAGCTTGCTCTTGGAGGTGCTGAGCCTGCTCCTGCAGGTCAGTCAAGCGGGCTCGACTGGCTTGCGCCAACTGTTCTAGGCGCTGGGCACGCCGTTGCACCACCGTTTGCCGTTTGGCCACTTCTGAGTTCACCACCTGCTCTTTTGCATATCCATGATTGATATCCAAATTGAGCGGAATGAGCCAGTCGCGAAGCGCATTTTCCTGACAGCTCCAGCGTCTGAAGTAAGTGTGAGCCAGTTCCACCGCTTCCATGCCTCGCCCTGTCGTAATGACCGGGATGAGTTTCGGCGTGGTGGGGGCAGGTGGCGCAGGCAAAGCTTGCCACCCTTCTTCCCAGAAACGCTGGTGCTGGGGGGTGAGGTCGGCTTGCCAATCCTGGCCCTCAGTTGCCTCAGCAACTTCTTCGACCACAAGCAACTTGCGCCAGTCACGCATCAGAGCGACCTCGACCTGTAGAGGAGTTGCATCGTCTGGTCGCTTCAACGCAAAGCGAGCGGCTGCGACTTCGCAGATCATCTGGCTACTCCGGTTGGAGCGCCAGGGCTGCCACTCTCCCACCTGTTCAAACGACCTTTCCCCTTCGTACTGATCGCTCCGTAACAATGTGACCACTTGCCGTCCTTCCTGTTGGAGCTGTACAAGGAATTCTGCTGCCATCCCTTCTCGATCTACCACCACCCACTCTATCAGCAGAGGCAGACCTGTCGCTTGCTCATAGCAGCGGAGCATCTCTGGTAAACCCATCGTCAAGTGGTAATCGCCCCGGTGTGTGGTTGCCAGAAGTGGATGCCCAAGGGCATCGTGTAACACCACCAATTCGCGACAGCCCAGGATTTTTCCGCCGAGTTTGCCCACTGGTCCTCGTGGGACGAGCACATCACTGTAGACCGCCTTGCGATGACCATCCACGTAGAAGACGGCGGAAGCATGGGGCTGATCAGAAGATAGTTGCTCTGTTTGCCACAGCTTCCAGGTCCACTTCGCTACTGCCTTTGTCAGGGATTCGGCTGCTCCCGCATGGGCCAGGCGAGCGAGAAACCGTTCGGCATAACGCTGACTGTAGGCTCGCTCACGACCAGTCACCAATGCCAGCATCGTCCCCGTATAGCTCCGCAAATCCCAGGTGCGAGCCAGGCCCGCCACCGGCAGAAACAGCAACGTGAGGATCAGACGTGTCACCACATCTGGATGAGATGGGCTCAGCCCTGGAATGGTTGGATCCGCCAACTCCAGGATTGCCGCAACCAGAGCGTCAAGCAAACCCGTTTGCTGGGCAGCAGCCAGCAACACCAAGCTGCCAATTCCTTCTTGCCAGACGGGTTGAGGCATGCTCAGTTTTTTTTCGTTTGCCTCTGGAACTGACCAGGCCGCTGCGCGCTGATTCCCAGTTTCGCTCGCACCCGGTTGATCTGACTCACGCTGACCGTGATGCCAAAGATGGCCTTCAGTTCAGCCTGAACGCGGCTGGAAGCAACCTGTGGATTGGCAGTACAGAACTCAACGAGCCACGTTCGCGCTGGTTCGATCAACTTGTAGGGATGACCATGGCGATCATCCAGAAAAGCCAATGCCGCTTTGTCTTCGTCACGCGCCAGTTGTCTGAGGCGATAAGCGGTGGAGCGAGAAATGTTCAACTGGCTCTGGGCAATCGCTGACTGCCACGAGTGGCCCGCGAACATGTACTCGATGAGCTGCAACCTTGCGGTGCGCTCAGGGTGATCTTTCATCCCTTTCGTCCTTCCACTTGCAGCCAATCCTGCACGTTTCTGGGCCGAATTGTATCACCTATCCCTATCCAAGTCTAGATGCGTTCTCGCTAAAAAGGCACACTCCCTGCCGAGGAAGGGGATGTGTGCAAGCAACTACTGTCATGACACTTGACACAAGAGAGAAGGTGGAATCTATTCTACACTTCCCTCTTGTAGCTGCTCGCGTTCTATTACATCGATATTTGCGCTTAAAGTATTAATCATCTGCTGATGACCCATTTTGCGCGCCACACTTAAAGCTCCCTGAATGTGTTCTTTCGCCTGCTCATATTCCCCTCTTGCGCGAGACAATGCACCCAGATGAGCAAGCAAAATACTAATATTTTCGCGGTGTCCCATCTTACGGGCTATATCCAGACCTTCCTGAAAAGAACTCTCTGCCTGGATATAATCTTTACGAGCACTTGCCAGAGTTCCTAAATTTGCCAGCAGGATGCTAATATTTTCGCGGTATCCCATCTGGCGGGCTAGCGCTAAACCCTCAAGCAAATACGCTTCTGCCTGAGCATGATCTCCACGGGCAATTTCCAGTGAGCCTAGTTTTGTGAGTAGATAGCTAACATTTTCGCGAAAACCCATCTGTCGAGCCAGAGCAAGTCCATCTAGAAAATATTCTTTCGCCTGTACGTAGTCTCCTCGCTCACGTGCCAGCACTCCTAGATTTGCCAGTGAGACGCTAATATTTTCATGACGTCCTATATGGCGGGCCAGGGCTAAATTTTCTTTAAAGTTTTCTTCAGTACGCTCGTAACGATTGCGCCCGCTTTCCAGCGCCAAAAGAACTGTAGACAGGTTATGTTCGGCAATCTTGACAAGCGGGCTCTCAGGACCCAGAACTTGCGTAAAAATAGTGGCAGCCTGTTCAAACGCTCTTTTAGACTCGTAAAGCTCGCCTAGATCACGTAATAGCCTGCCTAGATTGCTATGGTCCGTTGCCACGCTGGGGTGATTCGTGCCAAAGCGTGCTATGTCGATTGTTAGTGCGCGTTTAAAAACGTTTTTGGCTTCCTGAAGGTCGCCCTGATCTTTCAGCAAAGCGCCTAAATGGCTTAGGATAATAGCAACTAATGGATGAGAAGGACCATAGGCCTCTTCACTAATCCTTAGCGAACGATCATAACATGCTCGCGCGTCTTTCCAATCGCCCAGGTCTGCCAGTACCTTTCCAATATTATGCCAGTCACGCGCAACAAAAGGATGGGAAGAACCACAGGCAAAAGTATCTATCACCAACGATTGCTCAAATTCTCGCTTTGCGCTCTTGAGATCTCCCAATTCATGCTGCACACTCCCAATATTATTTCTGACAGTTGCAACAACAGGATGTTCGGCACCAAACTTTTGTAAAGCGACCGTCAATGCTTGTTCATATGCAACGAGAGCACCTTGAAGATCATTATTATCCCTCAGACGATCCCCTTCACCCAGTTCGTTGGATAATTGGCTTAGTGCCTCTTCGTTAAAGATCACAGCTTTAAGCTCACTTACCGCCTTGTGACTCTTAACTCCCTTGCGAAAATCAATGGAGGCATCTTCATTAAGTACTACTGGCCTGTTAGCAGAGCTGGCTCCTGGCAGCAGAATAGTGATAATTGTACAGAGTGGATTATATTGTTTCACAAAACTCTGTGAAAGCTGCACCTGCTCGTCAAGGCGTCCACTCCGCCTTGGACCAACGCAGATCCCAACGGCCTTTGAACATTGCATAATCTGATTTTGTGCCTGCCTCCAATCCTGGCCGGGAACAAGCTCCCACTGATCAAGCCAGACGTGGATACCAGCATCGCTTAATTCGGAAGCCAGTTGTTGCACCGCTGTACTATCCGATTGGCTATAAGCGAGGAAGAGATCGTACTTTTGCTCATTCATCTGTGCGATCCTTTGTCTGCAATGTCCATTTAGCAAACCAGACTTTCTCCATGGTTATGCGTATGTATTCTTCTTTTACAGAGTCAGTAATTAATCCTGTCTTGTCCAGGCGCTGCAAATCATTCAGCATCTCATCCACAATAGGGTCTATCCTGGTGGTGGTCTGCTCACCGGGTGGCCACCTTCCAGGAGGGATACCTTTCACTCCACAGGCCAATCGATGCAGTTCATAGGCATGATTTGGGCGACGGAAGTCCACCCACGTATTCAAATCAAGAAACTCATCAACATTGACATTCTTTGCATCAGGCAACAAGACAGGAATTACCCCAAACGAAGGATTATGTACCTGACGACTGAGTGCTCTCTGAATCTCTCGTGTACACCAGCCTTTCGGTGTTTGCGCACTAATACAAACAACACAACAGCGAGCGCAATCTATACCATGCGCTATTGCTTGTTGCCATGGTTGTCCAGGTACCAAGACCCACTTATCTAACCACACACGAAAATGATGTTCATCCTCAAGTCGTTTAGCCAGATCTTCCACCCATGCTAAATCTACATGCGAGTAACTCAAGAATACGTCAAAGTATTCAACCTTCCTGGTTGAATCATTGTTATATGTGGTTGAACTCGCGCTTTCCGTTCTATCCTTTTTGATCTGCCAGACGCGGCTGGTACTATCATCCTCATAGGTAGTTGGACCTACTCCCTCTAAAGGTTGCTTTTCGACCTGCGAAGCTTGATTTTCTTCGACTACACTATCTGGCGGGTTGTCACGATCCCGTGTCTCGTCGTGAGATGATACTGACTGCATCTCAGTATAAACACTTCGATCTTCACGTGTTTGCACACTCACCTGGTAGCCTGGAGAAGATGCCCTATCTTCAATGGGCGTTTGAGGTTGTGACGCTTTTGCCTGCAGGTGCTTTATCAAATCACGCAGCCTGTCACATTTGCTAGAGATAGAGGTATTATATGGGTCCAGAGCAAGGGCACGGTTATGAGCTTCCAGTGCCTCATCATAGTGATTCAATTTATACAGCACCTCCCCTTTTCCATCCCACAGACCTGATTTTTTAGGTGCATAGTTCAATGCATGCTCATATGCTGCCAACGACTCCTCATGACGCCCCTGTTCAAAAAGCACTTTAGCTTTGATCCAGATCACGTCATAATTGGCATTAAGGCCGATAGCCCGATCATAAGCTTCCAGAGCATCTTCACCGCGCCTCAATTTATAAAGCGCATTGCCTCTGGCGGTCCATACAAGAACGTCTTTCGGATTCAAGGAAAGAGCTGCATCGTAAGCGGCAACAGCATCTACGTAACGCTTCAACCTGTAAAGCACATCTCCATCGGCACTATGAATAGATGCATGGTTGGACTCAAGGGCCAGAGCAGCATCGTAGGCCGTATGCGCTTCCTTATACTTCTTAAGTTTTCCCAGCGCATTACCCTTCTTGCCATAAGCAACGGCACTAGAAGGGTCCAATTGAATAATATGATTGTAGATAAGCAAGGCCTCTTTATACCGTCTGGCAGTATAATGCGCATCACCTTCTTCAAAGAGTTGAGCAAGCGTTTGATCAAGAGCAGCGGTTGCATCTAGAGGGCGAGATGACTGAGAAGGCGCTGAGGCATCAGTCGTAAAGGATTCTGGATTCGTGAGTACAGATTGATCATGAGTGGAAGAAGCATTTTCTACTGTACCTGTATGGAGTTGTCCTTCAAATGCCTCGACCAGCCGGGTCCCAATAGTCCCTGCCTGGTCCTGTTCGATAACGGGAGCAACTGGAGATTGGTGATAACCACAGTTCAAACAAAAAACATCGCCAGGTCGCACCTCGCTAGTGCAATGTGGGCATTTATATACGTTATGAGCATCTGTTTTTTCAGGCAGCTTTATAGCATTATCAAGGTTATAGATAGTTGGCAGATGACTAACAGAGGGAATGGATGGAGAATTGCCAACATTTATCTGCGTCCCCTGGAATGGCATCTGCTCATGTGCAGATCTCAGAGTCTGCTCATACGCAGATTTGTTCAAGAGTAGATCATTTCCACAATTCGGGCAAAAACGATCATCCAGCCCTGGTACTGCTCCACAATTAAAACACCGGGTAGGCAGTGTCTTTTGGGGGTCCGCCATCATGAAGTTCATGACATTGCTTAGAGCTTCCTCCAGAGCTTTTGCCGATTGAAACCGAGCATCAGGCGCTTTTTCCAACGCCTGCCTCACCACTTGCGCAAGCAATTCTGGCACAGCAGGATTAACTATATTCACACGAGCAGGCAGGACATTGACCTGTTGATACATTATATCAATTATAGTTTTGGTTTCAAATGGTGATTTTCCAGTCAGCATTTCGAATAACACAAGTCCTAAGGCATAAACATCGGTACGAGCATCAACAGGGTTTCCTATAACCTGTTCAGGAGCCATATATGAGGGCGTTCCCACCATGCCAACGCCAGTCGAATTGCCGGCACCCTTAAGATCAGCTTCTGTCCATGTCACTTCTTGCCGTAAGTCAAAAAGTTTTGCAATACCAAAGTCCGTGAGCAAAAGATGATTCGCATCACTGGCCGAAAGAAGTATATTCAGTGGTTTTACATCGCGGTGTACAATACCGCGTAGATGTGCATGGTGTAGAGCCCGTGCCATCTGGATGGCATATTGAACAGCTAGCATTGGTGAGATAGGTTGTTGATCATGTAATTTACTACGCAGAGTTCCACCACCCACATACTGCATTGCAAGATAAGTAATATTACCCTCTTCACCAAAGTCGTAGATCGCAACGATATTCTGGTGCTGTAGGCTCGCTATAAGTTGTGCCTCACGCTCAAAACGTGCCCGAAAATCGGACTGTTCTGCAATGTGAGACAAGATCACCTTAATAGCTGCATCGCGTCGCAATCGAGTATGAGAAGCTTTGTAAACACGAGCCATCCCCCCCTCACCAATCAAGCTTTGTATGAGGTACGCTCCTATTTGTTTGCCTATCAGGGGATCTCTCTCCATGCTCTTACCTGCCGGCATCTTTGTAAAAACACAAATTATAAGCCCAGATAAATTCACATACTTCTATATAGACGTTGAACGAAACAAATTCTCTCATACTGCTTCTAAGTACAATCAAGGAACAAACGCGGAATAAAACCTGCTTACTAAGGGCATACAATGCCGCGAAAGCTCTGTGATTGTACTTAGGACCTATTAGATGCTTGTTCTTCATGTTATCTTAACGGAATGAAGAACTTTTTGTCAATTGATTATTGAACAAATTTATATAAATATTTGCCCTCAGGTGGCAACGGATTTCGTTGTGCTGAAGTACGGTGTATTTCCATAGAAAAAAGGGGAAACGTCCCCCAATATCACTATACCCTTCCTATTTAAAGCGCAAGTGTGCTACTATATTTGCCGTACTACTTTTATTGGTTGGTAGCACAGTACTTACTCTGCTTGCTTCTCGTATGACGAAGGCATTGTCAGGCGTTTCGGTAAAGATTCACTGCTTTCTGTTCGATACTACATACATAAGATCGCTTTATCACGATCACTAATGGCCAGGCCGAGGTGTGGCTTGTAGTAGGAGGCTCGGGTGTGTATACGTCTTTGAATGCTATTGAAGCGGCGAAACAGCCTCAAATTATAAATGCGTACCTGGAGAGCGAGCAGACGATTGTTGCGTTTCTTTCCGATCCGATCACGCTGCCTTTTAGCACAAGTGGTGCGACTGTGACCGATACGACGACAGGCCAGCGCATCCGTGTTACGTCGGTCGATACTACTCAAGACTGCCATGCAGTCCTGGTCGGCGATTTGCAGCATCTACTGGGTGCGCGGGGAGATTGGAATCCTGCCGACGATGCGACGTTGCTGAAAAAGATCCATGCGAACCTGTATCAGCTTACAGGCACTCTACCGGCAGGGCATTATAGCTACAAAATTGCATTCGATGATGACTGGGATGGTGCCTTTCCAACCGAGAATATCTCACTCGTCGTGCCGTTTGGTGGAGCGAGGGTAACATTCTCCTATGTGCCGTTTGATCTCAAAACGCGACAGCAGAAGCTCTGTGACTCGATCAACGAGCCGCGAGAAATCTTACCACTCTCGTCAGCACGTCTACAAATCAATCTTGTACAGGTACAGCTAGACGAGAAACCAGATGTGACACATACCCTCCAACTTGCATTGAGGGGATATCGCCAGGGTGATGTGATACCACGCAATGTGCTGGGCGGCGAAGATTATACCTACTATGGGTCGGATCTGGGGAACACATTCTCCAGAGAGGCCACGAAGTTTCGCCTGTGGGCACCAACCGCCTCTGACGTGCAATTACTGCTCTATGACAGCGAGAGTGGTCCTCCAACAAAACAGGTGGCGCTGGAACGCTGCGAAAAGGGCACCTGGTACACTGAAGTGACAGGTAATCTGGAGAACTGGTATTATCTGTACCAGGTGACGGCACATGGTTCTGTACAAATAGCGGTCGATCCCTATGTGTACGCCCTGGCAGTGAACGCCACGCGCGGAATGATTATCGATCTTGAGAAGACCAATCCTGCCGGGTGGGAACAGGATGGTTATCAGAAACTGGCGCATCCGGTGGACGCGGTTATTTACGAGATACATGTGCGCGATTTTTCGATCGATGCCAGTTCAGGGATGACCAACAAGGGCAAATATCTGGCCTTTACTGAGCGAGGTACAAAGGGGCCAGATAATGTCTCAACTGGCGTGGACAGCCTGAAAGAGCTTGGAGTGACCCATGTGCAACTACTACCGGTAGAGGATTTTGGCAGCGTTGACGAGACCGATCCGAATCAGTATAACTGGGGCTATGATCCACGCAATTATAATGTACCCGAAGGTGCGTACGCCAGCACACCGCATGGCACTGCACGCATCACTGAGTTCAAACGTATGATTCAAAGCCTGCATGAGTCGCAGTTGGGCGTGGTTATGGACGTGGTGTACAACCATACCTTTGCTATACGCATCTCGGACTTCGATAAAATTGTGCCGCAGTACTACTATCGTACCGACTACTCCGGCCACTATACCAATGGCTCAGGCGTGGGGAATGAGCTTGCCGCCGAACGGCCAATGGTACAGAAGTTTGTACGCGACTCGCTGAAATACTGGGCCAAGGAGTATCATATCGATGGATTTCGCTTTGATCTGATGGCTTTGCTCGGCGTGGATACGATGCGTAAGGTATCTCAAGATCTGCATGCGATCAATCCACACGTCCTCCTCTATGGTGAACCCTGGACGGGCAGCGCTTCCGGTCTGTTCTGGCACCAGTTGCTTATCAGGGGAAAACAAAAGGGCATGGGCGTTGGCGTCTTCAATGATAATATCCGCAATAGCCTGACCGGCAGCGTTTTTGACCGTACAGCTAGCGGTTTTGTGATGGGAGGGACAGGACATGTTGATGCGATTAAAAAAGGCGTTGCCGGGAGTATCGATGATTTTACGGACGCGCCCGACGAGACGATCAATTATGTCACAAGCCATGACAATATGACATTGTGGGATAAAATCACTGCGAGCGACGAGACGCTAAGTGAGGCTGATCGTATCAAGATGGACGAGCTGGCTCAGGCGGTTGTGTTCACGGCACAGGGCGTGGCGTTTATGCAGGGCGGCGAAGAGTTCCTGCGTACCAAGGGTGGGAACGATAATAGCTATAATGCAGGCGATGAAGTCAATCACTTCGATTGGTCGCGCAAAGCTAAGTACAAGGCTGTGTTTGATTATTACTCGGGCCTCATCCACCTGCGTACCAGCCACCCGGCTTTCCGCATGACCTCGGCGGACGCTATCCGGAGCAACCTCACATTCCTGGAGAGTCCTGCTAATACGGTACAGTTCTTGCTCCATGGAGATGCTTGCAGCGACACCTGGGATAAAATTATCGTCATCTATAATCCCAACAACATCGCCACCACGTTCAATCTACCAGAAGGCTCCTGGAACGTGATCGCGAACCAGGGACAGGTCAGTACCACCGTAATCAGCCACGCTACAGGTATCGTCGTTGCTCCTGCCATCTCGTGCCTGATTCTGTATCAAAACAAGCAATAGATATCACAGGCGTAACAGGCTATACGTGTTGCAAAAATAGAAGTCTTGTGAAAATTGTTACCCATCGAAACATTCAGGATTGTTAGTCTCTGGCTTTTTCGCGTAGTAGGTATAGATGGAGCCGACGCCACAAAAGTCCTCGTCCCACATTTAGATCATCATCCCCATAGATCGCCTTGCGTGGCCTCCTGCTCCACAGCGCCACGCTTCTTCATTGCAACACGCTTCTCGCGCACTGTTTTTTTCATATCTTTCACAGAAGCAACCATTTCAGCCTCCACCGCCTCTTGCGCCATTTGCAGACCATCCACAACTTCCACCACCGCCTCAAAAATTGAATCGCGTCGCACCCGTATTTCGGGCCAGAGTCCGAGCAAGGCTTCAATAGTGGCATCTTCACATCCTGCAAGTATAGGCCAGCGCTCTCGTGCTTCTCGCAGTACCTCGCCCAATGCAGCCGTACGCACAACAAGCATCCATTCCATAAAAGATTTTTTCAGCCGCTCTAACCAGTCGAGAGAGTAGAGTCCGATACCGGGCATAAACAACACATGCGCATCGATCACGAACTCTGCTGCCCGCTGCAATTCTGAGCGTCGATAAGTATGTAGCATTTCATAACAGAGACGCTCAGGTAACAGACCATCGCGCTCCACACGTTCTCGCACACCTGGCACATCTATCAGCTCAAGGCGTTCGGCAAAGTCGTCGTAGCGGGTACGCAGGAGTTGCAATACTTCGGTGACGGATAGTTGTCCATCATAGTAGACTATAGGAAAGTGTGCAGCGATGCTGGCAAAGGCGTTTTTTGCTTCGCTGGGAATAGCCAGCAAGAGATCGCCGCGCGTTTGCAGTTGTTGCAGTTTCTGGATCTTTCGTTCCCGGTACGCAGGCGTCCAGAAGCCGAGGATTTCGATGTAGATGCGCCTGCGCGCTCGTGTCAATGCAAAGTCGGGAATGAAGATACCATGATCGAGGAGCAGCGGTTCTGGCTCGCGCTCCAATCGCCAGCCATCTACACCCTGACTTCCGGCCAGCGCACTAAAGGCTTCGGAGAAGGATTGTTCGATGCTGCTGTCAAACAAGGTTGATGCGTCGCTATTGTTACGACCGTTGTCCTGACCTGTCTCGCTGATCGCAGGTAACAGTTGGAGCAATTGCGCGTCCATACTGAAGTTGTAGGCGCGCTGCAGAAAATGTACGCTCGCTTGAGCTTCTACAATAGCGGTTGAGAGCGTGTTTCTTTGCGCTTTCTTTGCACGCCCCTGCTCGCTTTTTGCGATACCATAACCCATTAGCAGACGACAGAGACGAGCAAGACGCAGACCGTACTGCTGCGGAGCGCCCGTGACTTCCTGCGGCCCGTAGAGCGTAAGATGCAAACGTGCTGGCACATCTCGTGTTGAAAGTAAGGAATCGTGCGCGTCGTATGCAAGATCATAGTATACACCGAGCTTGCGCGCCAGGTAGCAGAGACGCTTGATGACCATACCTGCCCCGGTCGTTATTGTTGGAGCAGACAGGTGATCGTTCTCCTGTTGCATATTGCTAAAGGCGTTGCAGTCGATGACGAAATGTACGCTGGAAGCATTGAAGAGCGCTGACTCAAAGGTCCACTGATTATAAAGTGTGGCAACCTCCTGTGCAGTGGGAGGCTGAGGTGCATCACGTACAAGGCGCGCTTCTTCCTCGCTATCGAGCGCAAGCAGAGCTTCCAGGTCAGTAACGCTCAGTTGATAGCTTTCAGCAAGTGCCTGCAGAGCTGCTTCTCGCGTCTGAGTGTCAAGAAAGCCCTGGTGATGCTCGTTAACATAGGTATAGAGAGCCAGGCGCAATTGTACAGATGAAGCAATATCTCCGAGCGCAGGAGGAGCCACCAGTTCATGCAGTACTGTACTCCATTCACGCTGGCGCCAGTTATACCAGTTGCTCAACGTCGCAATCAGACAGTGCGCGAGGCGATAGTCGCCAACACAGGTCCGCGCTTCATCGAGCGAAAACTGATACTGCGCCTGACCGAGCGAGCGTTCATAATAAGCGATCAGGCGTTCTATTTCAGCATGTAATTCTCCAAGGCGCAAAAAGTGCAGGGAGACGGAGAGATCATTGCCTCGCCGTTGGACAGATTTCTTGACATCTTGCAGGCTGAAACGCACGATTATATTCCCTTTCGACATTCAACATACCGTAGAGGCATGCCTTGCGTGTGCCGCGCCTCTACGGATATTTTGAAGGGCCCTTGCCCATAGATAAATCATATGTTATGCTTAAGCGGGACAGGTACGTTTGTTCTAATTTTATACTATATTGGCGTGCAGGTAAAGGAGTTTTTCCGGCTCCTAAGCGTTTAGATTAGTTATTGCAGATTGCCACAACATCCCGTATTATAGCGCATAGGACGAATACACGGCTGAGACGTGTTCGTAAATCTCAACTGCTTATCCTGTTGTGCCAGTACCTCTATCTCTCTGGATAGGAAGCATCTCCTATACAGTTGCACGCTGGACTCGTGGATGCTATGGTAGCAATGGGATTTTATATAGACTGACCGATATTGTATCGGTTAACTGGAGGATGTGATGAGCACGATCCCACGAGACCTTGGAAAATATGAACTACAACAACACCTGGGGCGGGGAAGTGCGGGCGAGGTGTGGAAGGGGTATGATACACAATCACATTGTAATGTTGCGATCAAGCTGATACATACTGATTTACAATCCGACCCTAATTTTATGACGCGCTTCACGCGTGAGGGGCAGGTGCTTACGACATTGCATCATTCCAACCTTGTGCCCATTCGTGAAGTAAATATTTCGCGCCCGCCACAAACGAACGAGACGACGGCCTATTTCGTGATGGATTATATAGAAGGACAGACGCTTGCTGACTACATCAATGCGACCTCGCACAAGGGCAACTTCCCTTCTGCGGACCGGATCGTCTATCTCTTTACGACTCTGGGCGTAGCAATCGATTATGCACATCAACATGGCATAGTACACGGTAACATTAAACCAGGCAATATTTTACTTGATAAGCACAATACAAAGAATTTTGAGGACGGCGAGCCTGTGCTTGCCGATACTGGCCTCACGCAATTGCTCGGGAATGCCGCAGGAGTTGGCTCGCCGCTCTATATGTCACCAGAACAGGCAAAAGGATACTCGGCAAACAATCGTAGTGATATTTATTCCCTTGGCGTCATTCTGTATGAGATCTGCACCGGTGTCCAGCCATTCCGCGATGAGAGCTCGGTTGCAGTCATGATGCAACATATTAATACATTGCCGACACCTCCTAATCTCATCAATCCCGACATTCCATCCGCACTCTCAGAGGTAATTCTGCGCGCAATGTCTAAGGACACGACCGCACGCTACTCTATAGCCTCTTTACTGGCAACAGCTATTGCTGATGCTTGCTCGATACAACCAATCTTACGTATCTCTCATGACAAACTCCTACTAAACGAGGAGGATACAGCATACCAGAACTCCAGGAGCAGTACAGGTTCGATCCTCGGAGTGCCACAACCATCACAGGAAATTCCTGCGCGTTCTCCTGTCTCACAACCACTTCCTAAAATATCGGGTCCACTCACAGGTAACTCTGGCAAACAGCCAGCTATCAGAACCAACCCACTGACTCCGGTGTCGCATCCGCGCATAGCGGTACCTACACCTTCAGGCAAAATTCCTGTTACACCCGATGTGAACCAGGCAGCCGAGCCCACCCCTGCCTCTACGCAGACGAACAAGTTACCGCTGTCTACACCATCGGCAAAAATTCCGTCGCCAGTGCCACAGATAACACA
>WNGE01005274.1_pt1 | contig 14650 bp, 13 predicted proteins | sample 5400651 | NCBI WGS metagenome assembly WNGE01 (sample SAMN13153370, study PRJNA577476) | soil metagenome | isolation source: 60 cm soil or saprolite under grassland replicate 2 | place: USA:California | collected 2016-06-15 | reverse complement strand
CGGCACCCAGCCGGCGGTTGGCACTCACGATCTCGGGGAGCCTTCTGCCGACGTGCCGACGGCCACCCCGGACGCCACGCCCGACCTCGTGCCGACGCCCATGCCGGACCCGGCGCGGGATCTCGTGCCGAATGCCGCGCCCGCCGTCCAGCCAGGAAACGGCCGCGGCGCCAACGGCCTGGCGCTCGAGGACACCGGGCCGGCCGGTCAGACCCAGGCGGCTCGGACGGGCGGCCGGTCGTGACGCGGCGCTCGTGCGACGGAGCCGGACTGCTGACGGCGTTCCGCGCGGCCGTCGAGAACCTGGAGCGTCACGTCGACGAGATCAACGAGCTCAACGTCTTCCCGGTCCCGGACGGCGACACCGGCTCGAACATGCTGGCCACCGTCCGTGCGGCCCTGGCCGAGGCCGAATCCGCCTCGGGCGGAACCGCCACCGAGATCGCGACCGCGATCAAGCGTGGGGCGCTCCACGGCGCCCGGGGCAACTCGGGCGTCATCGCCAGCCAGATCTTCGGGGGAATGGCCGAGGCGCTCGGCGCCAAGAAGCGGTTCAACGGGCTCGATCTCGCCTTCGCCCTGCGGAAGGGTGTCGAGCGGTCATACCAGGCGGTCAAGGAGCCCGTCGAGGGCACGATCCTGACGGTGGTCCGCGATGCGGCAGACACGGCCGTGGCGGCCGCCGAGCGAGACCGGGATATCGAGTCCGTGCTGGCGGCGACCGTCGACGCGGCCGAAAAGTCCGTGGCCCGAACGCCCAGCCTGCTCGCCGTCCTGCGCGACGCGGGAGTGGTCGACGCCGGCGGCCAGGGACTGTTCCGGCTTTTCCAGGGAGCGCTCATGCTCCTCGCCGGCGAGACGCCGTCGGCAGATGCCCGACCGGGGACCGCGCCGCGCCTGGCATTCGTCGTCGCCGGAGCGGACGAGGGCCATGGCTACGAGACCGTGTTCTTCGTCCGGCCCGTCGGCCGGCGGCGCCTCGATCTCGACGTCCTGCGCGAGCGCCTGGGCCAGCTCGGCGAGTCGGTCATCGTGGCGGGCGACGGCACAGAGGCGAAGATCCACATCCACAACGAGCGACCGGACGAGGTCATCGCCTACGGCTTGTCCATCGGGACGCTGGCCGACATCTCGGTCGTCAACCTGGACCACCAGTCGGCCGATGTTCGCGATCGCCGGGTCGGCGAGCTCGTGGGCGCGGCGTCCCCGGGCGCCGGCGACGGCCACGACGGCCAAGCCGAGCGGAAGGCCGGCAGCCGGCGGTCGAGCCCCGTCTCCACTCGGGCTTCGGCGTCCGGCACGCTGGCGGCGGTTCCGCCGACGCCGCCCTCGATCTGGATCGACCCGCGCGCCCGCAACGGGGCGACGATCCCCATGGCGATCGCGGTCGCGTCCGGCGACGGGCTCGAGAAGGAGTTCCGCGATCGGGGGGTCTCCGCCATCGTCCGGGGCGGCCAGACCGCCAACCCGTCCACGGGCGAGCTGCTCGCCGCGGTCGATCGGCTCAACGCGGCCGAGGTCGTCATCCTGCCCAACAACAAGAATGTCATGCTGGCGGCGCGGCAGGTCGTCGAGCTCGCGACGAAGCCGATCCACGTCGTGCCGACCCGCAACGCCGTCGAGGGCCTGGAGGCCGTGCTGGCCGTGAATCCGGCCCTGGCCGTCGCGGACAACGTGGCCCGGATGACCGACCAGAGCCGGACCGTTCAGACGATGCAGGTGACCACGGCGACGCGTGACGCGAAGGTGAGCGGCCGGCGCGTCAAGCGCGGCCACACGATCGTCCTCGATCCGGACGAGGGGCTGGTCGCCGTGCATCGCGACCGGACGGCGGCGATCCTGGCCGCCCTCGCGACGCTCCGCCCCGGCTTCGAGCTCGTCAACCTGCTGTATGGAGAAGGCGCAGACCTCCCGGAGGCGGAGGCGCTGGCCAGTCGCGTCCTCGACGCCTTTCCCGGGGTCGAGGTGGACGTCGGCCGGGGTGGCCAGCCGCTGTACCCATTCCTGCTCGCGGTCTGGTAGCGGTGCCCCGCACGGCACCGCCCCGCCAGCCGGCTGGCCCACCGCCGTCACTCGTCCCCGCGGATCCGGCAGCGACGATCGCCTCGCCGGTTGGCGCGAGCGGCCTTCGCTCGGTCGTCGCAATCCGGAAGACGTTGGCCAGGCTCGGCGTATCGACGGTCCGCGACCTGCTCTTCCACCTGCCCCGGCGATACGACGACCTCCGCGAGATGCGGCAGCTGGGTGAGTTGACGTGGGTGGAGGAGGGGACCGTGGTCAGCGCGAGGGTCCGGGTGGTGGACGTCCGCGTCGAGGCGTCGTTCCGGCGTCGCATCCAGCGGACCATCGCGGTCCTGGAGGACGACACGGGCACCATCGAATCGACGTGGTTCGGGCGACGCTACATCGAGCGGCGGCTCCACGCGGGCGACCGGGTCATCGTGTCCGGCAAGCTGAAGCGCTTCGGCCGCAAGCTCACCCTCGACAACCCCGACTTCCAGCCGGAGGGCACTGACGACGAGCTGCTGCACGTCGGACGGATCGTTCCCGTCTACCGGTTGACCGCCGGGTTGACGGCGAATCGGCTGCGGATCGCCATGCGTGAGGCGCTCGACCGGGCGGGCCGCTGGTACCCCGAATACCTGCCACGCGCCATCCGCGACGGCGAGAACCTCGTCGCGATCGAGAGCGCCCTCGAAGAGGCCCACTACCCGGCATCATTCGAGGGCCGCGACGCCGCCCTCCGCCGGCTCGCGTTCGACGAGCTCCTGGCGCTTCAGCTCGGGATGGTCGGCCGCCGCCGGCAGCGCGGCCGGGACGCGGCGCGGCCGATCGCGATCGACGACGCGACCGATGCGGCGCTGCGCGGCGCCCTCACCGAATCGCTCTCGCGCAAGCATGAGCGTGAGATTGTCCTGACCGCCGACCAGGCGTCCGCGATCGCCGACCTTCGATCCGACCTCGCTCGATCGACGCCGATGTTGCGACTCCTCCAGGGCGATGTCGGGTCCGGCAAGACAGCGGTCGCCGCATACGCGCTGGCCGCGGCGGCACGAGCGGGTCTGCAGGCCGCCATCCTCGCCCCGACCGACCTCCTCGCCCGCCAGCATCACAAGACCCTGAGCTCGCTCATCGAGGCTGCCGGCATCCCGGTGGAGCTGCTCACCGGGTCGCTCTCGGCCGCCGCATCGCATCAGACGCTCGATCTTATCGCCTCGGGCATGGCGCCGGTGGTCGTCGGGACGCATGCGCTCATCCAGGAACGCGTCTCGTTCGCGGCGCTGGGCCTCGTCGTCATCGACGAGCAGCATCGTTTCGGGGTCGAGCAGCGCGGCCAGCTCGAGGCGAAGGCCGGTGGCCACGCGCCCCATGTCCTGCTGATGACCGCCACGCCGATTCCCCGGACGCTCGGCCAGGTCCTGTACGCAGACCTGGATGTGTCGGACCTGCGGACGGCGCCGGAGGGTCGGATCCCCATCCGGACCGGCATCCGCCGGCCCGACGATCTCCGGCCCACGTGGGACCGCGTCCGATCGGAGGCTGGCGCGGGCCACCGCACGTTCGTTGTCGTGCCGCTCATCGACGAGGCCGATGCGGAGGCGGGCACCGGAGAGCTGTTCGCCGACACGTCGGCGGTTGCCGCGGAGGCCGAAGCCGTCCGGCTCGGGGCGCTGCTCGCGCCGCTTCGGGTGGGTCTCGTTCACGGTCGGATGAAGGCGGCCGATCGCGATGCCGAAATGGCCCGGTTCCGCGACGGCGAGCTCGATGTCCTCGTCGGGACGACGGTCGTGGAGGTCGGCGTGGACGTTGCCGAGGCGACGATGATGATCGTGGAGGGTGCCGATCGCTTCGGACTCGCCCAGCTCCACCAGCTGCGCGGCCGGGTGGGCCGCGGCAGCGACGAATCATTCTGCGTGCTGGTGTCAGACTCCTCCGATGCGGTCGCCCGGGCCCGCCTGGAGGCGGTGGCCGTGACGCGAGACGGCTTCGAGCTCGCCGAGGCGGATTTCAAGCTGCGACGGGAGGGCGACGTGCTCGGCTTCGCCCAGAGCGGCTTTCCGCGCCTGCGGGTGGCATCGCTCCAGCGGGAGGATCATCGCGGGCTGGCGGCGATCGCCCGGCGACACGCCGAGCGGTTGCTCGACGCCGAAGGCGGACTGCACGGGACCGCCGTGGGCGCGGATCTCGATTCACTCGAGCGCGAGCTCCGCAGCGGCTGGCTGTCCCGGGTGGCCGCCGGCGAGGGCGGCGAGACCGCGAGCGCGGCATGACCGCGAGCGCGGCACGACCGCGAGCGCGGCACGACCGCGAGCAGGAGCCTGGGCGCGGCATGAGCCTGGGCGCGGCATGAGCCTGGGCGCGGCGTGACCATGGGCGCGACATGACCGCAACGTCGACGACAGGTGTCGACCCGCGCCCGGCGGTTCGCTGGGTGGTCCTCGACGTCGGCGAGACGATCGTCGACGAAACGCGCATGTGGCACGAGTGGGCCGACGTCCTCCGTGTACCGCGATTCACGCTGGCCGTCGCCCTGGGGGCCGTGATCGCCCGCGGCGTGCACCACAGCCGGGTGTTCGACCTGGTTGCGCCGGGGGTCGACCGGCATGCCGCGCTCGCCGCCGAAGCGGGCAGGCCGATCCCGATGCGGGTCGAGCCAGGCGATCTCTATCCGGACGTCCGATCGGCGGTGCGTCGCCTCCGCGAGGCGGGCTTCCGGGTCGGCGTCGCCGGCAACCAGCCCGTGGCCACCGAGGCATCCCTGCCGGCGATGGGCCTCGAGCTCGATCTCGTCGCGAGCTCCGAGCGGTGGGCGGCAACAAAGCCCGATCGAGCGTTCTTCGATCGGCTCGTCGAGGAGGCCGGCGCGGCGGCCGCCGAGATCGCGTATGTCGGCGACCGCCTCGACAACGACGTCGCGCCGGCCCTGGCGGCGGGCCTGGTGCCGGTCTTCCTTCGCCGGGGACCGTGGGCCAGGATCCAGGAGTGGATCGGGCCACCGCCCGCCGAGGCGATCGTCATCGACGGGCTTGTCGAGCTGGTGGAGCGGCTCCGGCCGGCGGCCTCGGCACCGTCGCTCATCGTGGGCCGCCGTGCCTGACGCCGGACGCGTCATCGCCGGCCGCGCGCGTGGCCGGCGCCTGGCGGCCCCAGGGGCGGGGACCCGGCCGCTGGCCGACCGGGTCAAGGAGACGCTCTTCGCGATCCTGGAGCCGGTCCTGCCGGGCGCGACGGTCCTGGACCTGTTCGCCGGCAGCGGTGCGGCGGGCATCGAGGCGCTGTCGCGCGGCGCGGCGAGGGTGGTCTTCGTCGATCGGGACCGGACCGCCTCCGCGGTGATCGAGAGGAACCTGCGCACGACGGGCCTCGCCGGTCCGACGTCGATCGTCCGGCGGTCGGATGCCCTGGCGTATCTCGACGGGGCGGCAGCGACGGACGGCCCCTTCGACGTCGTCGTGCTCGACCCGCCGTACGAGGATGTCGGCCTGCTGGAGGCCGCCCTCGAACGTCTCGGCGCGCCCGGACCTGCCGATGATGGAGGACTGGTCGCGCCCCGCGGGCGCGTCGTCGCCAAGCGGTTCCGCCGCACCTCGCTACCCACGACGATCGGCCTGCTAGCATCGGATCGTGAGCGGCGCTTCGGCGAGACGACGCTCACGTTCTACCGTCGCATCTCGGGCGCGGAGAAGGCCTGATGGACGTCGCTGTCTATCCCGGGTCATTCGACCCGGTCACCCTCGGTCACATCGACGTCGTGGAGCGGGCCGCGGCAGTATTCGACCGCGTCGTCATCGCCGTGCTGGCCAACCCCCGCAAGGCGCCCCTCCTGGCGACTGCGGAACGGGTGGACGTCCTCCGCCGGTCCCTCGAAGAGACGCTCGAGCCGGCGACGGCAGCCCGGCTGGACGTGGCGATGTTCGATGGCCTGACGGTGGACGTCTGCCACGCGCGGGGCGCTGCGTTCATCGTCCGCGGCCTGCGCGCGATCTCCGACTTCGAGGCGGAAATCCAGCTCGCGCACAACAACCGCATCCTGGCTCCCGATGTGGACACGGTCTTCTTCATGACGTCACTGGAGCACAGCTACGTGAGCTCCAGCCTCGTCAAGGAGATCGCCGCGTTCGGCGGCGACGTCTCGGCCATGGTCCCGCCGGCCGCGGCCGAGGCGCTTCGGCGGGCCGTCGCTCGATGAGCCTTCGGCCCGTGCCATAATCGAAACAGCGCCGCGAGGCGGTGGCAGGAGGGCCGGTCCGATCGACATCATGTTCCTGGTCGAGCGTCTCGAGTCGATCCTTGCCAACGGCAAGAGACTGCCCCTGACGAACAACGTGGTCGTCGACCAGGTCGCCGCGCTCGACCTCATCGACCAGCTTCGCGTCGCCGTGCCCGAAGAAGTCCACGCCGCGAAGCGGATCAACTCGCAGGGCGAGCGAATCATCGAGAACGCCCAGCAGGAGGCAGAGCGTATCGTCGCGCGCGCCCAGGAGCAGGCCGCCTTCCTGATCGACGAGCGCGGCCTCACGCAGGCCGCAGAGGAGGAGAGTCGCAGGATCGTGGCAGAGGCCGAGGGGGAGGGCGAGGAGGTCCGGCGCGGTGCCGACGAGTATGCCGCCGCCGTCCTGATCGGACTCGAGGGCGACGTGGTCCGGACGCTGCAGAGCATCAAGAAGGGCATCGCCCTGCTCGACGAGCGGCGGGCGGCCCTCCAGGCCGGCGACGGCAGCGCCCGTGACGGCGAGCTGACCGGCTTCGATCTCGACGAGGAGGACGCGGCCGCCGAAGCCGTTCGGCCGTGAGGGAGACCGATCCCGGCGGCCAGCTGACCTTTCACGTCGCCCGCCTGCTCGCCGAGGGCCCGGGCGCCAGCCGCGCGTTTCCCGTCGCCGGCGTCATGCTGGACCTTGGCGACGAGCTCAGCCAGGCCGACCCCATCGAGGGGACCGTCCACGTCGTCCGAACGAATCGTGGTCTCCTCGTCAGCGGCCGGCTCGAGACGAGCCTGGAGACCCAGTGCAGCCGCTGCCTGAAGGCGATCGAGGTCCCGCTCACGATCGACCTCGAAGAGGAGGCACTGCCGTCAATCGACCCGGCGACGGGCGCGCCGCTGGACACCTCGGCGGAGCCGGATGTCCTCCGGCTCACCGACCACCACGAGCTCGAGCTGGGCGAGACCGTGCGCGAGGCGATCCTCCTTGCCGAGCCGATCGCACCGCTCTGCCGGCCCGATTGCCCGGGCCTCTGCCCGGTATGCGGCGCCGAGCTGTCGACCGGTCCCCACGACCATGCCGACGACGACGTTGATCCGCGCCTGGAGGTGCTGCGCGGGTTCCGCGCCGACAAGCCGTGACGGGTCGGCCGCGTCTGGGGCGGTCCTGCGACAGCTCGGCCGGCCCGTCGTGCGTGCGGGCCATCGTTAATCGTCCCGCATCGGCCTGATCATTACCCGAACGCATTGCCGGCCCGATGGACCGGGAGATGACCCCTTATCGGCCCGGTTATCGGCAAGGCCGATGCGCCCGCCGATAGCGGCCCGCTCCCGAGCCATCGCCGGCCTCCTGGGCACCGGACTGCGGCCAGCTAATGATCACACCGATGTCCGACGCTGATGCATGTTTCCGCTCTCCGCAGGTGATGTTCGCGATCTTGGCCGTCGTGTGGTGGCGTTCAGCTCGAACAACTAGCCAACAGCGGAGTGGTCTCAGCGCATGTCCGCCCAGGCCCGGCGGTCGACGGCGGACGTCGGACCCAGTCCACTCGCCCGTCGGCCGCACGTGAGCCGGGTCGTGCACGCATGACCGGGCGGCCATCGGCAGCGCATCGATGACGCGCCCACCGAAACCGGCGCGTATCCGGAAAGGAGCCACGACAGACCATGGGTGTTCCGAAGCGGCGTGTCTCGCACGCCCGACAGGGCGAGCGTCGCAGCCACCTCGCGATCGGCCTGCCGCGGCTGGACGAGTGTCCGCACTGCCACGAGCGCAAGCAACAGCATCACGCCTGCCCGAACTGCGGCTACTACGCCGGCCGCCAGGCGCTCGACATCAAGCCCCAGACCGACGAGCGCGCGTCTTCGTAGGGCGCATCGGCGTCGCGGCGCTGCCTGACCGGCCGTGGACCTGAGCGCCGTCAGGCGATTCGCATCCGAGCATCCCGTGCGGGTCGCCGTCGATGTGATGGGCGGCGACCACGGGCCCGGCGAGATCGTCCAGGGCGCCCTCCTCCACGCCCGCGAGCAAGCCGACGAGGAGATCATCCTGGTCGGCAACGAGGATCTCGTTCGGGCCGCCATCGCAGCCGGGAGCCCGGCGCCGGAAAACGTCCGGATCATCGACGCCCGCGAGGTCGTCGACATGGACGAGCACCCCGCGGCCGCCGTTCGCCGCAAGCGTGACGCCTCCATCAACGTCTGCATGCGGCTGGTCCGCGACGGGCTGGCCGACGCGGTGGTGACCGCCGGGCATACGGGCGCAGGCGTCGCCTCGGCCATCCTCAACCTGCGCCGCCTGCCGGGCGTCGACCGGCCGGCCCTGGCCGTCCAGATGACGACGGCGAAGGGGCCCTTCGTGCTCCTCGACATCGGCGCGACCACCGACTCGACCGGCCTCAATCTTGCGCAGTTCGCCCGCATGGGTGCGCTGTTCGCCGAGCGAGTGCTGGGCGTGGCCAACCCCTCGGTGGCGCTCCTGTCGATCGGTGAGGAGGCGGGCAAAGGCGAGCAGCGCGTCCAGGAAGCGACCGAGCGACTGACCGGATCCGATCTCAACTTCATCGGCAACGTTGAGGGCCGCCATCTGGTGGAGCACGTGGCGGACGTCGTCGTCTGCGATGCGGCCGTGGGCAACGTCACGATCAAGTTCTTCGAGGGCCTGTCGTCGTACATCCTGCGCGGCCTCCTGCGGCGCGAGTTCGAGCGTGACTGGCGTGGCCGGCTGGCCTACCTGCTGCTGCGACCGGGGATCGGCAGGATCCGGGAGGTCTTCGACTACGAGAAGCTCGGCGGCTCGCCGTTGCTCGGTGTGCGCGGGACCGTGCTCATCACGCACGGCCGGGCCCGCCGGCGGATGATCTCCTACGCCGTGGCGGTCGGTGCGGCGGCCGCTCGGGCGGGCATTCCCCAGGCGATCGAGGACGCGTTTCGCGCTCATCCTGCGGCCGCCGCGGGCAAGGCCCCTTCGGGCGAAGACGATCTGGACGCGCCGGCCCCGATCGAGGCCGAGCCCGCCGCCGGCGACGCCCCGCGACCCGCTGGGACCACCCCGTGAGCGAGACTGGCCTGGCGGTCGGCCGGCCGGTGGTCGAAGAGCTGATTCGGCTGGCGGCCGTCGAGGTGCCCGGCGTCGCCCGGGTCGGCCGGGGCGGTCCCTTCTGGCGCCGGTGGACCGGCCGCCCGCCCGTGCGCGTCGATCTGCGCGGCCGCCAGGTGACCGTGGATCTCGTGATCGTCGCTCGTCCGGCCCAGCCGCTCGGACCGCTGGCCGAGAGCGTGCGATCGGCGGTGACGGCCGCCATCGAGCGGCTGCTGACTCTCGAGCTCGCGTCGCTCAACGTCGTCATCGACGGCGTCGGCTCCTGAACCGGCGCACGGCAGTGAGCGAGGGGCCTCCGTCCGAGGCCGACGGGTCCGATCCCGACGCTGGCTCACCGGGTGGCGGTCGAACGGTTGCCCGAGCCGGCCATGGCGACCGTGTTCGGGCCCTGCGCGCCGCCCGGCGGCTGGCACTGGCGGCCGTCTTCGAGGCCGAGTTCGGGCAACGAACCGCCGGCGCGATCCTCGAGCGCCACCTGACCCAGAACGAGAGCGACCCGGTCACGGCCGGACTGGCCCGGGCGATCGTCTCGTCCGTGGTCGCCGCCCGCGATCGAATCGACGCCGAGATCGGGCGGTTGGCGCCTCAATATCCGGTCGTTTCGCTGGCCCGGATGGACCGCGCGCTGCTCCGTTGCGCCATTGGTGAGGTGCTACACTCCGGCACGACGCCGGCCCGGGTGGCGATCGCCGAGTGGGTCGAGCTGGCACGGATCTACAGTGGAGACCCGATGCGCCGCCTGATGAACGGCGTGCTTGGGCGAATCGCTTCCGAGATGAGCCCCGCGTCGGCCCGACGCGGGACCTCCCGACCACCAGGACCCCGCGGCAGCTGATCGCACGGCAGCCCGTTCACGAGGAGAGAGTCAGTGGCCACCACCTACGAGCGTCTCAAGAAGATCGTCGTTGAGCAGCTCGGCGTCGACGAGGACGAGGTCAAGCCGGAGGCTTCATTCGTCGACGATCTCAACGCTGATTCCCTCGACCTGGTCGAGCTCATCATGGGCCTCGAGGAAGAGTTTGGGACCGAGATCTCGGACGAGGATGCCGAGAAGATCCGGACCGTCCAGGACGCGGTCGATTACATCGAAGAGCACTCCACCTAGCGGTCCGATTTCGGGCACGATGAGTCCGGCCGCGTCACTCGCGGCCCGCCTCGGGCTCGACATCCGGCATCCGGACCTCATCTACCAGGCGCTCGTCCACAGCAGCTATCAGCACGAGCATCCGGACGTCGCGGCCCAGCACAACGAGCGCCTCGAGTTCCTCGGCGATTCCGTGGTGAGCCTCGCCGTCAGCGAGGCGCTCTACGCCCGGCATCCGGACGACGACGAGGGCATGCTGTCGGCACGCCGGGCCGCCATCGTCTCGACCGCGGGACTGGCGCGACTTGCCGGCCGCATCGACCTGGGGGACGTCCTCCTGCTGGGCGAGGGAGAGTCGGCCAGGGGTGGCCGCCGCCGTCCGTCGCTACTGGCCTCCGCCTTCGAGGCGCTCGCCGGCGCTCTCTACCTGGACCTCGGCTACCCGGCCACCCGCGACTGGCTCCTCCGGCTTGCCGCGCCGGAGCTTGCCAGCGACGCTTCCATCCTGACGCTCAAGAGCCCCAAGAGTCGCCTCCAGGAGCACACCCAGCGGACGACCGGAGAGCGGCCCCAGTACCGGGTCCTCGCGGCCACGGGACCGGACCACGAGAAGACGTTCCGGATCGAGGTCGTCGTCGGGGGCAGGGTGCTGGGCTCCGGCGTGGGCCCGTCCCGCCGGATCGCGGAGACTGCGGCCGCCAGCCAGGCGCTGGAGTCGCTCGTCACGGATGATGCGCGGATGACCGCCGGATCGTGAGCGCCCCGGCCCGCCTCCTCGCCCTCCGCCTGCAGGGCTTCAAGTCGTTTGCGGAGCGGACCAACGTCGAGTTCGGGGCCGGGATCAGCGCCATCGTCGGGCCCAACGGGTCGGGCAAGAGCAATCTGGCCGACGCGCTGCGGTGGGCCCTCGGCGAGCAGGGCCGATCCCTGAGGATCCGTCGCAGCGAGGACGTCATCTTCGCCGGCTCGGACCGGCGGCCTGCGGTCGGCATGTCGGACGTCACCCTGGTCCTCGACAACGCCGACGGGCTGCTGCCTGTCGAGTACAGCGTGCTGGAGCTCGGTCGCCGCCTGTATCGCTCCGGCGAGAACGATTACCTCCTCAACAAGCAACGAGTCCGTCTCCGGGACCTCGTCGAACTACTCGACGGAGCCCATCTCGCCGACAACGCCTTCCTGTTCATTGGCCAGGGCATGGTCGACCAGGCTCTCGCCCTCCGCCCGGAGGAGCGGCGCCCGCTCTTCGAGGAAGTGGCCGGCGTCCGCCGCCATGAGCGACGGCGGCGCAAGGCCGAAGAGCAGCTCGCCGAGGCCGAGGCGAACATCGCCCGGCTCCAGGACATCATCGCCGAGCTTCGGCCGCAGGCCCGCCGGCTGGCCGCCCAGGCCGAGCAGCAGGCGACCCGCCGCTCGGCCGGCGACGAACTGGTCGCCGGCCTTCTGCTGTCGGCGCACGCTCGGTGGCACGAAGGCGCGTCGCGCCTGGCCGTGGCGGATGGCCGGCTTCGCGTCGCCAGGGCGGAGGCCGATCGGTGGATGTCGGCCCTCCACGACGCGGAGATGGCGGTGACCGCTCTCGCCGGCGAGCTCGCCGCCCGAGCAGTCGTCGAAGCCGAGCGGCGAGTCGCCCAGGAGCTGGCGCGCCGTACCCTGTCCGACCTGCAGCTCCGCGAAGTGCGCCTGTCCGGCGAGCTGGCGGCCACTGCTCGAGACCGGGAACGGATCGACGATGAGCGGAACGCCGCTGAGACCGACCTGGCCGCCCAGCGCCGGCTCCTCGCCGAACCGCTGCCCGCCCGCGACGTGGACGCCGAATCGGCGGTGATCGACGCCGAGCGCGCGCTCGCCGAGTCGCTCCAGGAGCTTGGCGCGCTCCGGGCCGCCAAGACGGCAGGCAGCGCCGAGGCCTCCGCGCTGCGGCGAGCCGAGGCCGCGCGCGCTTCCGAGCTGGATACGGCCCAGCGGCGGGCAGCCGAGGCGGAGCGCCGGCTGGTCGAAGAGCGAGACCGGGCAGACAGCATCGCCGTGCGACTCGCGACCGAGGAGGGGCGTCTCTCGGTCGCACGAGCGGCCCTCGCCGCGGCCGTCGAGGCCGAGACGATCGCGACCGCGGACCGGGAGTCTGCCCGGGCCGCCGCCGAGTCCGCCGAGGGCATCCGCCAGGCCGCCGCCGAGGCGGCCTCGACCGCCGGATCGCGGTTGGCCGAGCTGGCCGGCCGGCTGGAGGTCCTGCACGCGCGAGCGGTCGACGAGGAGCGCCGGCCCATCGCCAGGGCCGCCCGCCGTCGCGGCGGCCGGCGCATCGACGAGGACCTGGCCGTGACGCCGGGCCTGCGGGCGGCTGTCGAGGCGGCGCTCGGCGAGCTCAGCCGCGCCTATCTCGTGCCGCGGGCGGCGGTGGCCGAGCTGGCAAGCGAGCGCGGGCTGCTCGTCGTCGACGATGCCGATGGCCCTGCCGGGCGGTCCAGCGGGGCCAATCCTGCCGAGGCTGAGGCCGGCGTCATGCGAGCTCGCCTGGCCGAGCTCTCCGGGGGCCTCCTCAGAGACGCCCTGCGACGCGACCCGACGGGCGTCGCGGGCCTCCTCCTCGAGACGGCCGGCTGGGTGCCTGACCTGGCCGCGCTCCTGGAGCTCCAGCCGTCATTGCCGCCGGGATGGGTCGCCGTCGTCAGGGACGGCTCGGCCGTGGCCGGGCCGCTCACGATCGCTCTCGGCCGCCCCGACGGAGTGCTCGAGCGCAAGGCCGAGGCCGACACACTGGCCTCGGACGTGGCAGCGGCCGATGCCGAGGCTCGGGATCGCCGGGCCACCACCGTCGCGGCGTCGGCGGCGGTCGTTGGGGCACGGACCACACTCGACTCGGCCGGGGCGGCGCAGAGCCAGACCAGCGCCGCCGTTCGCCGACTCGAGGAGGAGGAGCGAACCATCGGGCGCGCGGTCGAGGCCGCTGCTCGTGAGGCGGCCTGGCACGCCGCACAGGTGGACCGATTGGCTGCCGAGGCAGCCCGCGCCGTGGCCGCCGAGCAGGCCCTGGCCGCGCCGGAGCCGGACCGGAAGCGGCCGACCGACGATGGCGACGAGCGTGGCGATATCGACCGCTCGGCCGCTGCGACATGGGAGTCGCGCGTCGCCGAGCTGCGAGCCCGCCGCGATCGCCTCGCCGCCGAACAGGCCGAGCGCGACGGGACGCGTCGCGACGCCGAGGCACGTCGGGCCAGGGCAGAGGCCACCGTGGCCATCGACGAAGAACGAATCGGCCGGACCGGTCGTGAGCTGAGCGCCCTCGTCGAGCGCGAGCACCGGCTGCGGGCTGACCTCGATGCCCTGAACGGGGAGCTGGCCACTGCCGCCCGTCGCGAGGCGGCCGCACAATCCGAGGTCGAGGAAGCGCGGGCGGCCGACGCCGCGGATCGCGAACGGCTCGCCGCCGCCGAGGCTGCGGTGGGTGAGGCCCGTGAGCGGGTGCACGTCGCCGAAGAGAAGCTGCGGGCGGGCGAGGTCGCCGACCTGGGGGCCCGCCTGGGGCTCGACGCGGTACGGGACGGGCTGCTGGTCGAGCTCGCCGGCCTGGGCGAGCTGGGCCTGCGGGCGTTGGGCGTCCCATTGCCGGCGGCGGAGACGACCTCCCTCGCCGCGGTCGGCGGCCATCCGGTCCGGACCGGCGAAGCCGCGGCCGGCGGCAACGCGGTGGGCGATGGCGACCCGGTAGGCGACGATCGCCTCGCGGCTGCGCTCGAAGCGGCCGTAGCCGCTGAGTCTCCCCGCTGGTCGGCCGAATCGCCTCCGGCCGACCCACCGTCTGCCGGGCGACTCGCCGTTCTTCGGCGCAGGTTCCACGAGCTCGGCGCGCCCAATCCCTTTGCGGTCGAGGAATACGCCGACGTCAAGGCCCGGCTCGACGGCCTGGAGGCCCAGGAGGCCGACCTCCGATCGGCGATCGCGAGCACGCGCCGGCTCATCGAGGATCTTTCGACGATGGTCGCCGAACAGTTCCGGACGACGTTCCAGGCCCTCGAAGTGGCATTCGACGCCCGGTTCCGGCAGCTCTTCGGCGGCGGCTTCGCACGGCTTGCGCTGACCGATCCCGGCGACCTGGCCGCAACCGGCGTCGACATCGTGGCCCGCCCGCCGGGCAAGAAGGCGCAGTCGCTGGCGATGCTGTCGGGTGGCGAACGCGCGCTGACGGCGGTGGCCCTCCTGTTCGCGATGCTCGAGGTCCGGCCGGTTCCGTTCTGCGTCCTCGACGAGGTCGACGCGGCGC
>WNGE01005273.1_pt1 | contig 14650 bp, 18 predicted proteins | sample 5400651 | NCBI WGS metagenome assembly WNGE01 (sample SAMN13153370, study PRJNA577476) | soil metagenome | isolation source: 60 cm soil or saprolite under grassland replicate 2 | place: USA:California | collected 2016-06-15 | reverse complement strand
CTCGAGATGAGGCTTCCCATCCCCTAGAGGGAGTAAGGGCCGTGGGAGACCACCACGTCGATAGGCGGGACGTGCAAGCGCAGCAATGCGTTCAGCGGACCCGTACTAATTGCCCGAGGTCTTGATTTTGAACACGTTGGAGCTGCTATGGAGTTTTGAGGGTGCACACGCGCCTGACAATTTTCGGCGGTGATAGCGGCGGGGGTACACCTCTTCCCATTCCGAACAGAGCAGTTAAGCCCGCCAGCGCCGATGGTACTCGGAGGGCAACCTCCCGGGAGAGTAGGTCGCCGCCGAATTAGCTTCCACGAAGGGCCGCGCGAGCGGCCCTTCGTCGTTCTGGAACACTTGGCCCGATGGAAGGGTGTCTCGCTTGCGATCTGACGTCCGGCCGCGTCGATCTTCCCGGCGGCGAGATCCTCGTCACGGAACACTGGATCGTCGAGCACTGTGTCGGCCCACTGGGCGTCGGGACGCTCATTGTCAAACCGAAACGGCACGTGCTTCACGTGTGGCAGCTCGGCGAGGCGGAAGCGGCGGAGATCGGTCCTCTGCTTCGGCGCGTCACGGCCGCGTTGTCCGAGCTCATGCAGCCCGACCAGGTCTACGTCGGGCTCTGGTCGCACCACGGCGGGAAGCCCGTGCACGTGCATTTCGTTGTGCAGCCCGTCACCCGGGAGCTGATGGACGAGATCGGCGACTACGGGCCGCATCTGCAGGTTGCGATGTTCGATGCGGACGAGCAGCCGCCGCGAGACGAGGTCGTCCGCTTCGCCGATCGGGCCCGCGCTGCGCTGGCGTCCTAGGCGACCGCGCGCAACTTTTCGCGCCAGTCGGGATCGAGCTCTCGCAGGCGGCGCACGCGCTCGCCCACCGGCGGGTGCGTGACGAACAGCGCGCCGAGACCTTCGTCGGCGAAGGGGTTGAACGTGTAGAGCGGCTCGGTCGCCGGGTTGGCCCGGAACTCGACGAGCTCCGAGGCCTGCTCGAGCCGGATCAATGCATCGGCGAGCCCGTGCGGCGAGCCGCAGATCATGGCGGCGCCTCGATCGGCATCGAACTCGCGTTTCGGCGAGAGGACGAGGTGGACGAGCGCAGCCGCGATCGGCGCGAGCACGAACAGCAGGGCGCGCTCCATCCAGCCGCCGATCCGGCTCGCCTCGATGAGCGCCGCCGCCAGGACGACGACCGAAGTCTGGACGAGGACGTCGCGGTGGCGGATGTGGACGAGCTCGTGCGCCAACACGCCCTCGAGCTCCGCAGGCGGGGCAGCAGCGAGCAGCCCCTGGCTGACCGCGATCGCGGACCCTCGCGACCCGCGCCCGGCGACCAGCGCCCGCGGATGGCCGTCCGTCAACAGGTACAGCCGCGGCTTGGCGACACCGGCTAGCCCGGCCAGCCGTGCGAGCGTGGCGTGCACGCCGGGCGCCTCCCCGAGCGGCAGCTCCCGCGCCCCGACCATCCCCAGGGCCACACGGTCCGCGTACCAGTACGCCGCGCCGGCGATCAGCAGTCCGAAGAACACCAGGAGCGAGACGAGCCGGTAGCCGCCGAGCGGCCATGCGATCGCCCCGAGCGCGCCGCAACCGCCGAGGAGCAGCAGCCAGGCTTTGAGGATGTTCCGGGCGACGAGCAGGCGCCCGCGCAACTAGCTCTCGTCCTGTTGCTCGTCCTCCTCGAGCCCGCGCGGCGGCCAGTCGGGCTCGGGGGCATCGCAGCGGCTCGAGCAGTGGAGCGAGGCGATGTTCTGCAGGGGGATCAGGATGTGCCCGTTCAGCTCGATGTGGGCGACATCCTCGACGAGGCAGTACGCGGTGAGCACGCCGTCCTGGTAGTCGCCGCCGAAGAGCGCAACCTCGACCTGCTCGCCCTTGTACTTGTTGGTGTAGTCCTCCACCGGGGCAGGCCTCAGTCTAGCCGCCGGAAATCTCCGTCCCGGACGGCGAAGCGGGCGACGAAGCAGTTCCCGAGCACCGGGCCGCGGCGTCGGGCTTCGGAGTGGCTGATCCCTTCGGCCCGCGCGAGGGCAGCCCGGATCGGGCCGCCGTGGGTGACGGCGACGATCCGCTCGCCTTCGTGGCGCGCCGCGAGCTCCTCGAGCGCGGCCAGCACGCGCTCGCCCATCGCTTCGTAGGTCTCGCCGTCGTCCCAGCCGCGCTCGTGTCCGAGCCAGCGGCTGAACTGCTCCGGGAAACGCCGCTCGACCTCGCCGCGCGTCAAGGCCTGCCACGAGCCGACGTCGACTTCCCGCAGCGCCTCGACCGGGATCGCGGAGAGCCCGTGCGGCTCCGCGACCGTGCGCGCCGTCTCGAGCGCGCGCTGAAGCGGGCTCGAGTAGACCGCGGCAAGCTCTTCGCCGGCGAGCACCGCTGCCAGCTCGGCAGCCTGCTCCCGCCCGAGCTCGTTCAAAGGCGGATCCGCGTGGCCCTGGAAGCGGCTCTCACGATTCCATTCCGTCTCGCCGTGTCGAACGAGCAAGATCTCCGTCATCGCGGATTAGGCTAGTCGCCATGGATCTCGGCCTCCGCGACCGCGTTTGCGTCCTGACCGGCTCGACCGGCGGGATCGGGCTCGCGACCGCGCGGCTACTCGTCGACGAGGGCGCCCGGGTCGTGACCTCCGGCCGGAGCGAGGAGGGCCCGGGGATCGGAGAGGCGCTGCACGTCGCCGGCGACCTGGCCCAGCCCGGCCGGCCCGAACGGCTGATCGAAGCCGCAGTCGCCGAGCTCGGCGGCCTCGACTGCCTCGTCAACAACGTCGGCGTCGCGAGGATCGCGGACTTCGAGGAGGTCTCCGACGACGAGTGGAACGGCTACTGGCAGCTCAACGTCATGAGCTACGTCCGCGCGATCCGCGCCGCGCTCCCGGTGTTTCGAGAGCGTGGCGGGGGCACGATCGTGAACGTCTCGTCGACCGCGGGAAAGCGCCCCTCGACCGGGATGCCGCACTATTCGGTGGTCAAAGCCGCGGTGCTGTCCCTGTCGCGCCTGGTCGCCGACCTCTACGCCAAGGAAGGCGTCCGCTGCAACGCCGTCACGCCCGGGCCGACCGCGACCGAGGCGTGGCTCGGCGAAGGCGGGCTCGCGGATCAGCAGGGCGACCGCGAGGAGGTGCTGGCGAAGGTCGGAGCCGGCCGCCCGCTCGGCCGACTCGCTGAGCCTGATGAGATCGCCGCGGTGATCGCCTTCCTCTGCTCGGACCGTGCCTCGTACGTTACGGGAGCCGCCTGGAGCGCAGACGGTGGCACGGTCCCGATCATCATCTGAGCGCCGTCCGCGCGAACACGCGGATCGAGACCGCGGTGAGCGCGGCCGCGAAGACGGCCACGACGCCGAGGCTGAGCGCAGCCATGGCCGTGTTGCTACCCATGCTCCAGATGTGCTCGAGCCCGCTCGCGTCTCCGAGCAGCCCATAGCGCATCAGCGCCAGACCGTGGGTCAGCGGCAGGAAGCGCGCCACCCAGGTGAGGAAGCCGGGCAGCGCGGTGATGGGGAACAGCGCGCCGGCGAGGAACCACGGCACGATCGCGATCGCCGGGACGCGCGCGATGTACTCCTCCTGCTTCGGAACGCGGTTCGCGAGCGTCTCGGCCATCCCGTACATGCCGATCGCGAACAGGACGCCCGCACCGACGAACCAGCCGAGGCCGGCGGCGCCGGTGTGGAAGTCGATCCCGCGCGCGAGCGCGAAGAGGATCAGTGCGACGACCTGGAACGCGGTCACCGCGAGGGCGACCGAGAGGTTGCCGAGCACCAGGAACGAGCGCGGAACCGGAGCGGCGAGCAGTTCCCGCTGAGCGCCGTTCTCGCGGTCGACGATCACGCTGAGCCCAGAGAACATCGTGTTCAGCGGGACGAGCAGGCCGACGGTGCCGACGGCGACGAAGGCCTCGTACGCCGTCCCGGTGTGCAGCGCCTCCTTCAGCGCCGGCGCGATCACGAGCGCGAACAGCATCGGCGTCACGAGCGGAACGAGCAGCTCGCGAGGCGTCCGCGTGGTCAGCTGAAACCGCCGGCGCGAGAGCGTTGCGAGGGGGGCTAGAGCTGTCATCGAAGCTCCTTTCGATCAGGCGGCCGGGGCGAGCCGGTCGCCGGTCAGCCGTAGGTAGACGTCGTCGAGGGTCGGCTCGCGAGCGCTGATCGCGGTCGCGAGGCCGAGGTCGTTGATGGTCGCGATTGCCTCGCCTGCCGAGAGGTCGCGCAGCGGGACGGTGAGGGTCGAGCCGACCGAGAACGCGTCCTCGGCGGGGATGCCGTGGGCGCGCAGCGCTGCGAGCGCGGCGGGCAGGTCGTCGCGCAGGTGCAACTCGACGAGCTCGCGGCCGAGCTCGTGGCGCAGCCGCTGCGGATGGTCGAGGGCGACGATGCGGCCCTCGTGCATCACTGCGATCCGGTCGCAGAGCCGCTCCGCCTCGTCGACGTAGTGCGTCGTGAGCAGGATCGTCACCTCGGTGCCGGCGCGGAGGCGACCGATCACCTCGAGCAGCTCGTGCCGAATCCGCGGGTCGAGCCCGACCGTCGGCTCGTCCAGGAAGATGACGCGCGGTTCCGAGACCAGCGCGCGCGCGATCTCCAGCCGCCTGCGCTCGCCGCCGCTGTAGTCGCCGACCGCGCGGTCGAGCAGGTCGGCGACGCCCAGCGCATCCGAGAGCTCGGCGATTCGCTGCCGAGCCACTCCCGGCTCGACCCTCCAGAGTCGCGCGTGCAGCTCGAGGTTCGCGCGGCCGCTCAGCGACCGGTCGACGACCGGCTCCTGGAAGACGACGCTGCTGACCCCCCGGGCCGCGAGCGGATTCTCGGCCACATCGAAGCCGCCGACGCGCGCGGTCCCGCCGCTCGGCCGGATCGTCGTCGTCAGCATCCCGATCGTCGTCGACTTGCCGGCGCCGTTGGGCCCGAGCAGGCCGAAGATCTCGCCGGGAGCGACCTCGAAGTCGATGCCCTTCACGGCCTCGACGTCGCCCGGGTACACCTTGCGCAGTTGTCTCACTTCGATCACGGGTTCTCCCTTCGTCACATCCGCCGTGCGGCGGTCGTCATCGCTATGACGGAACGCGACGAGAGGATGTGACGTGAACGAGCGAGACCACCTGGCAGAGCAGTTCGAGCAGGCGAGACCGCACCTGCGGGCCGTGGCCTACCGGATGCTGGGCTCGACAAGCGAGGCGGAGGACGCGGTGCAGGAGGCGTGGTTCCGGTTGGCCCGCTCCGACGCGGACACGATCGAGAACCTGCGCGGCTGGCTGACGACGGTTGTCGGGCGCGTCTGCCTGGACCTTCTGCGGGCCCGGCGGGAGGAGCCCAGCGACTCGCTGCCGGAGCCGATCGTCATCGAGACGGAGGGCGATCCCGAGCACGAGGCTCTCATGGCCGAATCGGTCGGGCTTGCGCTGCTGGTCGTGCTAGAGACGCTGAGCCCGGCCGAGCGGCTCGCCTTCGTCCTGCACGACATGTTTGCGGTGCCGTTCAGCGAGATTGCGGAGATCCTCGACCGGTCGCCGGACTCGGCACGGCAGCTCGCGAGCAGGGCCAGGCGGCGCGTTCGCGGCGCGAGGCCGGTCGCCGAGAAGGATCTCGCGCGGCAACGCGAGGTCGTCGACGCGTTTCTGGCAGCGTCCCGCGCGGGTGACTTCGAACGGCTCGTTGCCGTGCTCGACCCGGAGGTCGAGTTCCACGTGGACATTGGCCCGCCGAGCGAGCGGGTCGCTGTCGGCGCGGAGACCGTGGCCCAGCGCGTGCTCGCGCGCGGGAGCCGGTTCGCGCCGTTCGGGCGGTTCGCGATCGTGAACGGTGGCCCCGGGGTGCTCGTGGCACCTCCGGGGAAGCGGCCCATGGCCGTTGTCGGCCTCACGGTCGCCGAAGGCCGGATCTCGGCCATCGAGGTTGTTGCGGATCCGGCAAAACTGAGGAGGCTCGGCGTCAGCCAGAGCGACTAGCATCGTCTCGATGCCGGAGCTCGCCGGACGGATCGCCGACGCCTTCGAGGCGGGCGTTCGCGAGCACGAAGAGCGGTGGCTCTCGCCGCTCGCCGTTCGCTCGTACGAGACGCGCGGGCGAACGCAGCCCGAGGACGAATGCCTCCTGCGCACGCCATTCCAGCGCGATCGCGACCGGATCGTGCACACGAAGGCGTTCCGTCGGTTGATGCACAAGACGCAGGTCTTCGTCGACCCCGCCGGCGACCACTACCGCACGCGCCTCACGCACACCCTCGAGACGACCGGCATCTCGCGCGGCGTCGCGCGTGCGCTACGCCTGAACGAGGATCTCGTCGAGGCGATCGGGCTCGGCCACGACCTCGGCCACCCGCCGTTCGGGCACGCTGGGGAGGAGGCGCTCGACGAGGTGCTGCAAGAGCGGTTCGACCGGCGCTTCCGGCACAACGAGCACTCGCTGCGCGTGGTCGACGTCCTCGAGCGCGACGGCCGCGGGCTGAACCTGACCGCCGAGGTCCGGGACGGGATCCTCAACCACACCGGCTCGAACGAGCCGGACACGCTGGAGGGGAAGATCGTCCGCCTCGTCGACCGCGTGGCCTACATCAACCACGACATCGACGATGCGATCCGCGCCGGAGTGCTGGACGCGACCGATCTCCCGCGCGAGGAAATCGAGCTGCTCGGGCCGACCGGCTCGCGTCGCATCGACGCGCTCGTCCACGACCTCGTCGAGACCTCGGCGCGTGAGGGCGACATCCGCCAAACCGAAGAGGTCGGCAACGCGATGCTCGCCCTGCGCTCCTTCATGTTCGAGCAGGTCTACCTCGCGGAGGCGGCCCGGGTCGAGCACAGGCGCGCGCGAGCGACGGTACAGCGGATCTTCGAGCACCTCGTCGAGCGCGGCGATCCCGTGGACGACGTGATCGACTACGTGGCAGGCATGACCGACCGCTTCGCGCTCTCGTACGCAGAGTCGCTCGGGTAGTGGCGAGGATCCAAGAGTCATCCGTGCGCGAGGCGGTCGAGGCGGCCGACATGGTCGAGGTCGTGTCGGCCCGGACGCAGCTGCGCCGCAGCGGCGCGCGGTACACCGGCCTCTGCCCCTTCCACGACGAGAAGACGCCGAGCTTCTCGGTCAACCCGGCCGAGAAGCTCTTCTACTGCTTCGGCTGCGGCAAGGGGGGCGACATCATCACGTTCGTCCGCGAGACCGAGCAGCTCGACTTCGCGCAGGCGGTCGAGTTGCTCGCCGAGCGCTATCGCGTTCCCCTCGAGTACGAGGAGTCGTCGCCGCACCAGCAGGCTGAGCGGAGCCGGCGCGAGCGGCTGCTGGCGCTGCTCGAGCAGGCGACGAGCTTCTACGAGCGCTACCTCTGGGACGCCGTCGCGGGCGGGCCTGTTCGCGCATATCTGAGCGGGCGGGGTCTCGGCGAGGACGTGTGCCGCGAGTACCGGCTCGGGCTGGCGCCCGGCGGGCAGACGCTCTCGCGCAAGGCGCGCGAGAAGGGGTTCTCCACGGAAGAGCTTCGCGCCGCGGGCCTCGTGAACCGGCGCGGAAACGACTATTTCTCCGGCCGGCTGCTCTTCCCGCTCGCCGACGCGCGCGGCCGCGTGCGCGGCTTCCAGGCGCGGCAGCTCCGCGAGGACGATCCGCTGAAGGCGAAGTACGTCAACTCACCCGAGGGCGAGCTCTTCCGCAAGGGCGACCTGCTCTACGGGCTCGACCGGGCGCGCGCCGCGGTGACGAAGCAGGACCGCGCCGTGATCGTCGAGGGCAACACAGACGTGCTCGCCCTGCGGCAGGCCGGGCTGGAGCCGGTCGTCGCCTCGATGGGGACCGCGCTCACGGGCAAGCAGCTGCGCGAGCTCTCGCGCCTGACCCACCGCGTGTGGCTCTGCTTCGACAGCGACGCGGCCGGGGAGGAAGCGACCCTCCGCGGCATGGAAGCTGCGGTCGCCGGCGGGTTCGAGGTGAAGGTCGTGGCGCTCGAGCCGGGAAGCGACCCTGCCGACTCGCCGGAGGGCTTCGAGGAGCGCCTCGCCGCGGCCGACCCGTATCCGCTCTACCGCGTACGGACGGAAATCCGGCGCGCTCCCGATACGCAGGCCGCTTTCGAGCGGGCCAAGGCGGTCCTCAACCGGGTGCCCGACTCGCCGCAGCGCCAGGAGGCGTGGCGGTACGCGAACGACAAGCTCGGGATGACGATCCAGCTCCAGCGCGGGGTCGCCACGACCGCCGTGGGCGAGGAGATGTCGCCGCGCTTGCTCGAGGCGGCGGAGCGGCTCGAGCGCGATGCCCTCGCGGGTGTTGCCGCTCACCCGGAGCTGCGCACGATGCTCGAGAGTCTCTCGCCGGAGCACTTCGATTCGACGCTGCACCAACGCGCTCGGTTCCACCTGCTCGAGCAGGGCGAGTCGCCCGACGAGGAACTCGTCCCCCTGCTCGCGGAGCTCGACGCACGTGCGGCGGCCGGCGGGATCGACGAGGACACGGCGAGGGAGCTGCTCTTGCGGCTCCGCGAGCGGCAGCTCCGGCGCGAGCTCGCCGGAGCCGACCTGGAGCGGACGAAGGAGCTCCAAGAGCAGCTCGCGAAGATCCGCGCGACCGCGGCGAACCTCGCCTGATCGCGTCCACGCCGGTTTCGTCAGTGGATGTGCAGGTTGATCCCGATCAGGATCAGCGGCCACAGGATGGTCGCGAGCACGCCTGAGCCGACTGCCTTCAGCGAGTGGATGTGCGACCAGTAGTGATGCGTGGCCGCGACGATCCCTCCGACGACGAGATAGACGACGAACAGCAGGCTGAAGCCGGGCCTTGAGCGGGTGGCTGAGGGCGCGTAAGAAGCCATAGAGATCGACACCTCCTTCCCTGAACCCGGTCCGCTACCCGCCGGCTGCCGATCGGAAACGACACGTTTCCCGTCCGAGCCGCGAGGACATCTCCGCGGCGGAAAGGAGGTCGCATGGGCGATCGAACGCAACGAGTGAAGGGCAAGGGCCAGGAGCTGAAGGGCAAGGCGAAGTCGACCGCCGGCTATGAGACGCGCAGGCCGTCGACCGAGGCGAAGGGCGCTGCCGAGACCGCGAAAGGCAAGGCCAATCAGGCCGCCGGCAAGGCTCGAAGCGCCGTCAAGAAAAGAACCCGTTGACGCGAGGGTTAGGAGATCTCCCGAGCGGGCAACGACGAGTCCCACAGAAGGGAGGTAGGTCATGCCGTTGCTCTGGCTTCTAGTGATTCTGCTGGTGATCTTCGCGATCGCCGGAGGGGTCGCGATCAACAACTTCCTGTGGCTGGTTCTGGTCATCGCCCTGGTAGTCGCTGTTCTGGCAATGCTGTGAGAGATCCCGCCGCCCGTCCGTGACCCCGCAAAGGCGGTCGCGGGCGGGCGGCGTTTTCGTGAAGGAGGCAGAGCGGTTGAAAGCTGACGATCCGGGCAAGGTCTGAGGACTTCGGCCGACAAGGCGCGCGAGATGGGGATCGACTGATGGCAGAACGATCCGTTCCTCTCGGGCCAGAACGGCTTCGACGATCGCCTGCGCGCGCTCGAGGAGAAGGCCGGGCTGCCGACGAGCGAGGACGAGTGAGTGCGGAGGCCGTCCCGAGGGAGGACGGGCCGGGCTGGTACCTGTACGGCGTCGTGGCCGCAGACGCGGCAGTCGACGGCAAAGACGACGTGCTTCTGGTCCCGGAAGGCGACGTGGCGGGAGTCGCGAGCCGGGTCTCGCTCGACGAGTTCGATACGTCGGTGCTGCCCGAGCGCCTCGGCGATGCCGCCTGGCTGGAAGAGAAAATCCGTGTGCACGAGCAAGTGCTCGAAGGCGTCCTCGAGTCCGCCTCGGTTGTCCCGTGCCGCTTCTGCACCGTTTACCGCTCCGAGGAAGAGCTCCGGCGGTTCCTGGCCGAGCGAGGCGGCGACCTCTCTGAAGCGCTGAGCCGCGTGGCGGGGCGCGTCGAGCTCGGCGTCAAGGCGTTCGTCGACCGCGAGCGCTTCACCACCGGCGGCGCGGTTCGCAACGACACGATCCGGGAGCTCGCCGAGCACGCCTCGAAGGTCGAAGGCGGCCGCGCGTACCTCGAGATGCGTCGCCTCGAGCAGCTCGTCACCGAGGAGCTGATCCGCTTCAAGGAAGAGGTCGCCGGCAACCTCCACGCGCGGCTGACCGCCGCGGCAGACGACGGCGTCCAGCTCAACCTGCAGCGGCCCGAGGTAACCGGCCGCGAGGAGGAGATGCTCTTCAACGGCTCCTATCTCGTCGCCGACCGCGCGCGCTTCTAGCAAGAGGTCGGAGAGCTCGCCGCCGAGTACCGCGACAGCGGCGTCGAGCTCGAGCTGACCGGGCCCTGGCCGCCGTACAACTTCGTACCGGCGGAGCTGGGGGTGCCATGACTCGCGCAGCCGCAGAGGGAGCCGCACCTCGTCCGGCGGCACGAGCCGGACGAAGGAGCGGCTCTACAACCAGGCCAAGCGACCCAAGATCGAAGGGCGCTCGAGTATGACCGGCCCGCGTTCTGCGCGGGCCGCTTCCAATCTCCGCGGCTACAATTCTCCGCGCTGAGCACCATTCCCCGGTAGCTCAATTGGCAGAGCATCCGGCTGTTAACCGGAGGGTTGTTGGTTCGAGTCCAACCCGGGGAGTCGCAAAGCCCCCGCACGTCGGGGGCTTTTCTGTTTCTGAGCGCAACGACACGAACGAAACGGCGTGGTTGTCTGTTAGAGGCAAGAAGTCGCATCGCGCGAGGATCGGAACCATCTCTCAACACGAGGACGGACAGGGCTGATCTCGCAGGCGTAGCCCTCGTCTCGGCAGTCGGAAAGGAAGACGGCCGACCCGCCGCTGTCGTTGGTGCCGCCGCCTGTAAAAGGAAGGATCCGGCGCCGCGGCGCAAGAGCGGGCCCAGAAGGGGATCGGTTTGGGTGTGCCGGGCGGCTTTTTCCCGAGTGGTGGGACCACGAGGGAGACGAGCCAGGCCGCCCGGCGCATCGCAATTTTCGGGCCTGGAGGGCGTCATCTCTTGTGACAACGATGCGAAAGGGGGTCGAGGTCGAATGCGCAGGATTCTGCTGCTCGCGGCCGCCCTGTCGGCGTTTACGGTCGTCGGGATCGCCGCGGCAGGAAAGCCCGCGACCGTATCGATCTCAGCGGCACGTCCAGCGGTCACCTACGGGAGCTCCGTGAAGCTCTCCGGCACGGTCTCGAACCACCAGGCCGGTGAGCACGTGATCGTGCTGGGCCGCCCGTATGGCGTGACGACCTACACCTCGGTCGGCGCGGTCGACACCACGGCCAAGGGCGCCTGGAGCTACACGGCTTCGCCGCTGATCCAGACGAGCTACGAGGCGACCTGGAACGCCGTTATGAGCCGTGCCGTAGTCGTGAAGGTGCGGCCCCGGATCCGGCTCGCGCTCTCGAGCCGGACCGCGACGCGCGGCACGTTCACCGTCGAGGTGGACGGGAGCCGGTCGTTCTCGGGCAAGTACGTCCTGGTGCAGCGGCTCACGCCGAGCGGGCCCGCGACCGTCAAGCACGTCGTGCTCGGCGCAAGCTCGTCCGCGACGTTCACGATCCGCCTCCCACGGCACCGCGCGCGGGTTCGGATCGTGATGCCGAGCTCCCAGGCTGCGCCCGGCTACATCTCGGGCGTCAGCAACGTCTGGAAGAGCTCCTAGCGACCCCTCTCCATCCCCGAGCGGAGGCCGGCCACCCCGGCCTCCGCGATCTGCTTGACGCGTGATCTAAGCTGACAAGCTCGGTCATCGGCGGGGAGGATGGATGCTCGCGATGAGGTTGCTGGGGCCGGCAACGCTGGCCTTGGCGTTTGTCCTCATCGCCCCGGGCCGGGCCTCTGCAGACATCGTCGCCCGCGGGGTCCACGACGGCTCCCTCGCGCTCGGTGCCAAAGGGACGCCGTACGTCGCGTACATGCACGGCAAGAGCCTCCTCGTGGCGACCCGGACCGGGGCGGGCCGCTGGCGCGCCGAGGTCGCCGACAGCGTCTCGGCAGGCTCGCAGCTGATGGCCTTCGAGGTCGGTGCGGCGGGCCCGGTGGCCCTCGTCCTGAGCGGCGACAGCCGCCGGTTGAACCTCGTCCGCAAGCGGCTGCCGGGGTGGCAGACGATCCGCCTCAACACGAAGCTCGGGGGCCGCGGCTACCTCGGCTGGCCTGGGCTGACCCTCGACCGCGCGGGCTTGCCGCTCGTCGCCTACACGCGCTGGAACAGCGGCAACTTCAAGAGCCAGCTGCTGCTCTCGCGGATCAACGCCAAGGGAGGCGTGAGCACGACGCGGATCACGGCGGAAGGCTTCCCGCAGAGCTACGTGCCTCCGCCGGCCGAGCCGGTGATCGTCGGCGGGCGCGTCCACGTGCTGGAGTCGTACGGCTACCGCGGGACCGTCGCGACATTCGAGTGGTTCCCGCAGAAGCACACCTGGACCGGGCTCGGGATCGACGCCGGCCTCGGGGACTTCCCACTCGGGCCGGTGTTTGGCGGAATCGGCCCGGACGGGTACCTACATGCGGCCTGGACCGAGTCGCTGATCCCGCTGGCATCGGCACCGGTCACGCTTGCGACCCGCGGGCGCATCAGCGACTCGACGTTCATCCTTGACCGCGCCTTGACCACAGGGCTCGCGCTGACCGGTACCGGGGCAGAGGTCGCGGCGAACGAGTGGGTGAGCCCGGACGACATCGGAGTCTCTGGGCAGAAGTACCTCTGGGCCGGCACGATCGTCCACCGGCGGAGCATCGTCGAGCTCGACGGCTGGCTCGCCGGCCTGGCGGTTGCCCCTCGAGGAGCCCGCGATGTTCTGCTGGGCGGTGCCGCGGGGCTGAACTGGTACCGCTCGCCGCGGCGGCTGACGACGCGTGTGACGATCGAGGCCAGTGACCAGGGCGACGGCACCGTCGACGTCTCCGGGGGCGTTTCCGGCGTCAGCTCCGGGAAAGTCGTGCTCTACCGCGAGCGGCCCAGTGAGAAGCGCGTGGCCGTCGCGACCGTGAACCTCTCCGGAGGCGCGTTCTCCTTCGTCGACGACGCGCCGGTGGTCCGGCCGATCCTCTACCGGGCGGTCTACACCGATCCGCGGACCGGGATTCCCTACGCAGCCCTGCTGCGCGAGCCGATCACCGACACGGGCTAGCGGCTACAGGAGCAGACTGGCTCGCCGAGATGCTGCCGCTCGTAGCGGAGACCGCAGCGCCCGCACGTGGCCGGGAGGACGGCTGCCTTCACGAGCAGCGCCCGCATCAGGGCCGCCCAGAGGGCGACGTACGGCATGAAGAGCACCGGCGAGGTCATGTACGGCGTATCGGTCGGATGTCGGTGAGGGTTTAGACCTCGGGCTAGAATGGCCCACGTGAGCTGGCTGTCGGTCGCGCTCCTCGCCTGTGCCGTCCTGGCGGTGATCGGGGCGGAGTGGCCCAGGCTGAGCGAGCGGCTCGGGCTCGAAGCTCGGCGGAAGCGCCAGCGGGCGCGCCGCAAGTCGCAGTGGAAGCTCGTCCGTGGCGAATCGGAGGACCAGGATCTGGACGCGGAGGACTTCGCCGCGAGTGTCGAGCGCGACCTCGAGCAGCTGCCGACGACGACGCTCGACGAGTCGGACCGCTTCAAGCGCTAGCGAACCGTGAACGTCGTCGCGAGGCGGCGCGTGTTCGGAAGCGTCTTGGAAGCGTCCTCGGTGTTCTTCGTCTCCTGGTAGTCGGCGACGATGAAGAGCAGCGAGTGCCGTCCCGGGGCGAGCCGGCCGACCACGACCTGCACGCGGCCCGAGCCGTACAGCACGCGGCGGTAGCGCCCGTCGACCCGGGCGACCATGGACGTCGGGTCGACGCCCGAGCCGCGGTCGTACACCCTCAGGCGCAGGGGCGAGCCCGACCGTAGCGTCCGGGTCAGGAGGCGCGCCGACGGCGGCGTTGTGTCGTTCACCCAGTAGCGAAACGTGAACGGTCCGGCGACGCGGCGGCTGCCCGTGTCGAAAACGAGGTCGTACGCGCCGGGCGCCGGCCGGAAGACGCCGACGACCGGCTCGATCCCGTAGAAGCTCGGCTCGTAAGGATTGAGCCGGAGCGGCAGCCCCGCATAACCGGTCAGGCGGTCTTCGTCGCCGGCCCGGACGAGGCGCGGCGAGACCGAGACGCCGGGCGCCTCCGATAGCACGCGCGCTCCCGCGTTGGTGACCCGTCCCCGGAGGATCAGGCGGAAGACCAGCTCCGGGCCGTACAGGTGCGCCCGGAGGCCCAGCGACGAGGAGCCGCTCGGGAAGCGGTACGACGAGACGATGCTCTTGCCTCGGCGCGTGTTGCCGCGATAGGTGCCGGGCCTGCGCAGGACCGCGTGCGGCTCGCGGGCGAGCGCGCGAGCCGATACATGGAGCCAGTACGGGATCCGCCTTGTCTCGCCGCCGCGGGTCAGCAGAACGAAGCCGCTGGAGTCGGTCGCCGCCGCGCGTCGCGTCGCCGTTGCGCTCACCGTCAGGCCGCCGGGCACGGTGACGGCCGCAGGTGCCGAGACGCTCACGCCGCGCCCGAACAGCATCCGCTTCAGCGAGACGCTCCAGACCCCGGCGCCGCCGCCCGCATCGGTGAGCGCGACTCGTCGCCGGACCGCGCGGCCGCGCCTGAGATAGCCGAGGGAGAAGCTCGTGGGCCTTGCGAAGACCAGCGGCTGGTCGGCCCGCGGCAGCAAGATCATCCCGCCGCCTTCACGGGTTGGT
>WNGE01014849.1_pt1 | contig 14651 bp, 18 predicted proteins | sample 5400651 | NCBI WGS metagenome assembly WNGE01 (sample SAMN13153370, study PRJNA577476) | soil metagenome | isolation source: 60 cm soil or saprolite under grassland replicate 2 | place: USA:California | collected 2016-06-15 | reverse complement strand
CTCGTGCATCGGGGCAGTATCTTACTCCGACCACGAGTCTCACAACAGGGAACCCGCACGGTTACTCGGCGGCAATCGGCTTCTCTCACCGCCGGTGCCAGAGCAAGATCAGGACGATGACGATCAGGAGGATGATGCTGTAGCCGACCCACGTGTTGAACCAGGGGGTCTTCTGGGGGGCGTACGGGAGGTGCTCCCACTCGGCGCCTTGCCGCCACGATCCGTCGCCGCGCGCGTATCGCTGGAAGATCTCGGTGACCGTCTCGAGGGACAGGTTCGCGAGGCGGCCCTTGTAGTGCCGGGCGAGGGAGCCCTCCTGGTACTCGAGGGCAAACCCGGTCTGGACGCTGCCCGCGACCTGGATGTACGTCAGCTCGGAGTGACCGAGGGTCGCGAGGACGTGGCGGCCGCCGTCGAGAGAGGCCAGGACCTTGGCGATGGTCGCGGGGTCGGGGTCGTCGAAGCCGGTGTCGTGCGTGGTGAGCGTCAGGCCCATCGCGACCTCGCGGGCGGGAATCAGTAGGAGCGCGGCAGCCCCAGCACGTGCTCGGCCAGGTAATTCAGCGCCATCTGCTGGGAGACCGGCGCGATCTTGTAGAGCCGGATCTCCCGCCAGAGTCGCTCCACGTAGAACTCCTTCGCGTAGCCGAAGCCGCCGAAGGTCTGCAGCGCCGCGTCGCAGGCGTCGAACCCGGCCTCGGCCGCGAGCAGCTTCGCGGTGTTGGCCTCCCGGCCGCACGGCCGCCCGTGGTCGAAGAGCCAGGCGGCCTTGAGGCACATGACCTCGGCCGCGTCGAGCTGGGCGGCGGCGTGGGCCAGCGGATGGGCGATGGCCTGGTTCTTCCCGATGGGCCGGTCGAAGACGATCCGCTCCTTGGCGTACTGGACGGCGCGCTCGAGGGCCGCGCGCCCGATCCCCACCGCCTCGATGCCGACGACGATGCGCTCGGGGTTCAGCGAATCGAGCAGATGGTAGAAGCCCTCCCCGACGGCGCCGACCACGTCCTCGTCCGGCACCTCCAGGTTCTCGATGAAGATCTCGTTGGAGTCCACCGCCGCGCGTCCGAGCTTGTGGATCAGGCGCACCGTCACCGCCTTCCGGTCCAGATCGGCGAAGAAGAGCGTCATGCCCTTGAGGGGCTTCTGCGGATCACGGTCGTCGGTCCGGGCCAGGAGCAGGATCTTGTTGGCGTGCTGCGCGTTGGTGGTCCAGACCTTGCGCCCGTTGACGATCCACCGGTTCCCGCGCTTGACCGCGCGCGTCTGGATCCGCGAGGTGTCGGTGCCGGCATTGGGCTCGGTCACGCCGAACGCCATCACGATGTCGCCCGCCGCGATCCGGGGGAGGTACTTCTGCTTCATCCCGGCCGCGCCGTACTTGATGATCGGCGTGGGCGGGAAGACGTAGAAGTGGATCGGCGAGGCGCCCGAGGTCCCCGCCCCCGAGGCGCAGATCTCGTGGAGCATGAGTGACGCCTCGGTGACCCCGAGCCCGGCGCCGCCGTACTCCTCGGGAATCATGATACCGAGCCACCCGTTGTCGGCGAAGGCGCGGACGAACTCGTGGGGGTACTCGGCCTTGTCGTCCTTGTCGAGCCAGTAGTCCAGCGAGAAGGTGCGGGCCAGCGCGCCCACTTCCTTCTTGATCAGCTCCTGCGACTCGGTCAACGCGAAATCCATGGTGGCCTCCCTGGCGGGTCAGGTCCCAAGATTACCACGTCCCGGGCGGGGCTTGCCCACCGCCACCTCCCCCGTTATCCTTGGCGCCATGGAGACCACCCCGGCGACGGAAACCACCCCCGCCATCCAGGACTATCTCGGCGCCATCTACGACCTGGCGGGAAGCGACAAGCCCGTGATCGGCGCCCGCCTCGCCCGCTACATGCATCTCTCCGCCCCGTCCATCGCCGAGGCCCTCCGCCGGATGCGGAAGGACGGCTATGTCCGGGTGGAGGGGCGAAAGGAGATCCGGCTGACCAGCAGGGGGCTCGACATCGCCGAGACCATGGCCCGCCGGCACCGGCTGCTCGAGCGCTGGCTCACCGACGTGCTCGGGCTCGACTGGGCGCGCGCCCACGACGAGGCGCATCGGCTGGAGCACGCGCTCTCGCCGGTGGTGGAGGAGCGGCTCGCCAAGATGCTGGGGATGCCGAGCACCTGTCCTCACGGCAACCCGATCCCCGGCATGCCGGCGCCCGAGGCCCATCACCCGATCCCGCTGAGCCAGGCCGTGGGCGGGCAAACCCTGGTCGTGGACCGCATCACCGAGGAGGCCGAAGCGGATCGCCAGCTCCTGCGCTTCCTCTGGGAGAGCGGCATCCGCCCGGGCGTGCGGCTCACGGTGCGCGAAGTCGCGCCGTACGCGGGCACCATCTCCGTGCAGATCGAGGGGCGGACGATCACCATGGGGCTGGCCGCCTCGCACAAGATCTGGGTGTACGACCCGCAGGAGCCCGAGCCGAAGACCCGTGACCGGCGAACGCGGGCGGCGAAGGCCGGACACTAGTGGGCGACGAGCGCCCGCGTTGAGTCTGTGAGATGGCCGTCAAGGCCCTCTACGCGCTCCAGAACGGCTTTCTCGGCTTCGAGCGGAGCGGCCTCTTCTACGGCGAGCGCTCTCCCGAGCGGGTGCGGATCCCGGTCACGTGTTATCTCATCCGCGCCACCGACACCACCATTCTCTTCGACACCGGCCTCTCCCCTCGCGCGGTGCCCGGGCTCCTCCGCACGGATCCTCTCGCCCGCTTCGCCGACGAGGACCTCCTGGTGCATCGGCTGGACTCGCTCGCGCTCGAGCCGAAGGACGTGGACATGGTGGTGCTGTCCCACCTGCACTTCGACCACGCGGGGGGGGCCGACCTCTTCACGTCCTCGGAGCTGGTGGTCCAGCAGGACGAGTACGCCTACGGGCATTATCCGGCGGCCTTCTTCGCCTCGTTCTACTACCGGAAGAACTTCGACCTCCCCGGCTATCGCTGGCGACTGCTCGACGGCGACGCGGAGCTCGTGCCCGGCGTCACCGTGCTGCGAAGCGACGGGCACACGCCGGGGCACCAGTCGCTCCTGGTCCAGCTCCCCGAGAGCGGGCCGGTGATCCTCGCCGGGGATTGCTGCTACTGGCAGCGCTCCATCGACGAGGAGATCCCGCCGGGCGTGGTCTGGGATCCGACGCGGGCGATGCACTCCATCAAGCGGCTCAAGACCATCGCCCGGCTCACGGACGGGCGGATCTTCCCCAGCCACGATCCCGTGTTCTGGGAATCGGCGACGAAGGCCCCCGACGCGTATCGGTGACGTCCACCCGGGGGTCGACTGCCCCGCCGGCCACGCGCCTTCGCGCCCGGCCGGCGGATGAAGAGGAGAGATTTCTCATGGGAGTCCTCGACGGCATCAAGATCCTGGAACTCGCGCGAGTGCCGCCCGCCGAGCTGCCCGGCATGTTCCTGGCCGACATGGGCGCCGACGTGCTCAAGATCGACACGCCGCCCGAGGAGGGCGAGGACGAGGAGGCGCGGCGGCGCGCTGCCTTCGTCTACGTCAACCGCAACAAGCGCTCGCTCGCGCTGAACCTCAAGGCGCCCGAGGGACAGGCCATCTTCAAGCGGCTCGCCGCGACGAGCGACGTCGTCATCGAGGGCTTCCGTCCGGGGGTGATGACGCGGCTCGGCGCCGACTACGAGAGCATCAAGGCGATCAACCCGCGCGTCGTCTACTGCTCGCTCTCCGGCTTCGGTCAGAACGGCCCCTACCGAGACTACCCCGCCCACGACGGCAACTACCTGTCCCTCGCGGGCATCCTCGCGCTGATCGGCGAGGCGGGGCGGAAGCCGGTGTTCCCGCTGAACCTGGTCGCCGACTACGCGGGCGCCAGCATGCACGGGGCGCTCGGCATCATGCTGGCGCTCTTCGCCCGCGAGCGCACCGGGCGCGGCCAGCACGTCGACGTCTCCTACCTCGACACCTCGGTCGCCTTGCTCGCCGCCACCCCCAACATGCGCTTCTACTGGAGCGACGGGTGGGCGCCGAGGCGCGGTGAGGGCTTCCTCGGCGGGTCCTACCCGTACTACGCCGTGTACGAGACCAGGGACGGGAAGCTCTTGACGATCGGCTGCACCGAACCCTGGCTCTGGGCCAACTTCTGCAAGGCCATCGATCGCCCGGACTTCGTCAAGTTCGCGCGCCAGCACGATCAGTTCGTGCGCGCCGCCAACGCCGAGGAGGTGCGCTGCCGCGAGGAGATCGAGGCCCTCATCAGGACGCGCACCCGCGACGAGTGGTACGACTTCCTGGTGAAGGCCGATGTGTGCGTGGGCAAGGTCTACGACCCCGACGAGATGGTCCGCGACCCGCAGGTCCAGGCGCGCGACATGGTGGTCGAGATCCACCACCCACGCCACGGCACGGTCCGGCAGTTCGGCCAGCCCATCAAGCTCTCGGAGACGCCGGGCGGCGCACGCACCGCCGCCCCCTATACGGGCGAGCACACCGACCAGGTGCTGCGGGAGCTGGGCGCGAGCGAGGAGGAGATCAAGGCGCTCCGGGACAAGAAGGTCGTCGGCTGAACTCCCCTCGAGGGGAGAGGCGACGCATGCGAATCGAAGTCGAAGTCGCCAAAGATGACACCGGTCTCTTCCGCGCCACCGCCATTGCCTACCCGGAGGTCACGGCGACCGGACGCACCGAGAAGGAGGCGCTCGGCCTCTTGATGGAAGCCATGGAGCGCTACATGAAGAGGCAGGCGGGCTGATGAGCCTGCCCGCTCGCCTTCAGGCCCGGGCCAGCAACCGCGCGGCGGAGTGCTCGCCGTCCATTGCGGGCGGCGTCATCTGACGATCACTGCATCAGCACCATCTGCGTCTGGATCGTGAGTGAGAGGAGGCGCCCCGTCTCGTCGGTGACCCGCGTCTGCCACACCATGGTTCGCTTCCCCCGGTGCAGCGGGGTCGCCTCGGCGCGCACCGTTCCCGCGCGCCCGGCCGCGAAGAAGTTGGTCTTCGACTCGAGCGTCGTCGTGGTGGCCCCGGCGGGCAGGTTCAGCACGGTGGCCGTCGCGCCGACGGTGTCGGCGAGGGCCATCAAGGTTCCGCCGTGAAGACTCCCGCCCACCGTTCTCAGCTCATCCCGGATCGCAAGCTCGGCGACGACCCGCTCCTTCGTGGCCTCGACGAGCTCGATTCCCAGCAGGTCCGACAGCGTCCCCTTGAGCGCCGTCGCGATCTCCCTCACACCGGTGTCCATGCCCCACCTCCGTGAATGATTGCCCCATGATGGGCGCCTCGATGCCCGGCCGCAATTACCTTCAAGGTAAGATGATGCCACGGGTTGAACCGGGACCGCCGCTCGCGTATGCTCTGGGCGCGAGCGCATCACTACCGCCACGCCTAAGGAGATCACCGGTGAAGCTCGACGTCGGCATGCTGACCCACGACCTCAAGACCAGCGCCGACTATGCCCGCAAGGTCGAGGCCATGGGCTACGACTGCCTCTGGTCGTCCGAGACGCAGCACGACCCCTACCTGCCGCTGGCCGTGGCCGCCACCAGCACCTCGCGGATCAAGCTCGGCACCAATATCGCCACCGTGTTCTCGCGGAGCCCGATGATCACCGCGCACATCGCCTGGGACCTGCAGAAGGCCTCGGGCGGGCGCTTCACGCTCGGGCTCGGCACCCAGGTCAAGGGCCACAACGAGCGGCGCTTCTCGGTGAAGTGGGAGTCGCCGGGACCCAAGATGGCCGAGGCGATCCGGGCCCTTCGAACCATCTGGGACTGCTGGCAGAACGGCGCCAAGCTCGACTTCAAGGGGCAGTTCTACACCTTCGACGTGATGACGCCCTTCTTCAACCCGGGCCCCATCGAGCATCCGAGGATCCCCATCTTCATCGCCGCCGTGAACCCGTACATGTGTGGAGTGGCCGGCGAGCTCTGCGACGGCATGCACGTGCATCCCTTCAACAGCCCCAGGTACCTGCGCGAGGTCGTCCACCCGGCGGTGGAGGCGGGGCTCCGCAAGTCGGGCCGCCAGCGCAAGGACTTCACCTTCGCCACCGCCAGCTTCGTCGTGGTCGGCGACACCGAGAAGGAGCGGACCGAGCAGGCGCGCATGGTCAAGCAGCAGATCGCGTTCTACGGCTCGACGCGCACCTACGAGCCCGTGCTCGCCGCCCATGGGTGGCAGGACCTCACGCTGAAGCTCCACCGGAAGTCGGTCGAGGGCGACTGGCAGGGGATGGCGGACCTGATCACCGACGAGATGCTCGACACGTACGCGGTGACGGCCACCTACGATACGCTCCATGCGAAGATGCTGGAGCGGTACGCGGGACTGCTCGATCGGACGGCGCTCTACCAGCCCTACCAGCCCGGCCTGAACGATCCGCGCCTGCCGGCGATGATCCGCGCCTTCAACGGGTAGATCAGGGCGGCGGACGGTGACGGCGTCCGGAGGCTTCGATGGCTGATCTTCACGACCTCGGTGACCGGCCCGCGCTCGGCGAGGTGCCGGCGCGCATGCACGCCTACGTCGTCCGCCAGAGCCGCTTCGGCCAGCCGGGCGACGCCTGGAAGCGCGAGGTCATCGCGACGCCCGGCATCGGACCGGACGAGGCGCTGATCTACGTGATGGCCTCGGGCATCAACTACAACAACGTCTGGGCCGCGCTCGGCGCGCCGGTGGACGTGATCGCCGAGCGCCAGAGGCTGGGCGAGCCCGAGGACTTCCACGCGGGCGGCAGCGACTGCTCGGGCATCGTCTGGGCGGTGGGCAAGGACGTCCGGAGCCTCAGGGTCGGCGACGAGGTCATCGTCCACAGCGGCTGGTGGCGGCCTGATGATCCCTGGGTGCTCTCGGGCAAGGACCCGATGCTCGCGGAGAGCACCCGCATCTGGGGTTACCAGACCAACTACGGAAGCTACTGCCAGTTCGCCCGTGCCCAGGCGCACCAGTGCCTGCCCAAGCCCAAGCGGCTCACCTGGGAAGAGGCGGGCTGCTTTCTCCTCTGCGCCTCGACGGCCTACCGCATGCTCATGGGCTGGCCGCCCCACACCGTCGAGCCCGGCGACGTCGTCCTCGTATGGGGCGCGGCCGGCGGGCTCGGCAGCATGGCGCTCTGCATCACCCGCGCGCGGGGCGGTCGGGCGGTGGCGGTGGTCTCCGACGAAGCCAAGAAGAAGTTCTGTCTCGAGCACGGGGCGGCCGGCGCGATCAACCGCAAGGAGTTCACGCACTGGGGCCCCATGCCCGACACGAAAGAGGCGAAGGCCTACGGCGACTGGGTCAAGGGGGCGCGCGCCTTCGGCAAGGCCATCTGGGACGCGCTCGGCGACAGGACGAGCCCCCGCATCGTCTTCGAGCATCCCGGAGAGACGACACTGCCCACCTCGGGCTTCGTCTGCGCCACCGGCGGCATGATCGTCATCTGCGCCGGGACGACGGGCTACAACGTGACCATGGATCTCCGCTACCACTGGATTGGATCCCAATCTGTCGAGGACCTACCCCTTCGACGACATCCCCGAGTGCCACCAGGCCATGCTGGAGAACCGGCACCCGTACGGCAACATGGCCGTCCTCGTCAACGCCACCCGACCCGGTCTCGGCCGGAGCTGATCCCGAAAGGTCAGTACCAGCGGGGATCGCCGGGAAGGACCGCGACCGGCCGCCCCTCCACGACCAGGATCCTTGGCCGGATCGTCGGGACGGGACGGCCGGCGAGCGATGCTACGACCTCCGCCGCCGTGGCGCCGGCGCCTGCCGCTCCGATGATCTCCAGGTTCTTGATCGTCGGGAAGCGGAGCGAGATCTCCTGGCGGCGCAGTGCCTCGAGGGCCTCGGCCGGGCTCAGCCAGCGCAACGCCACGATCTCCCGCCCGTCCGCCGTCGGCTCTTGACCGGGAGGCGCCACGGCGGCGAAGAATCGGGTATCGAAGCGGATGGGGTTCTCCTCGGGGGTGACCCAGTGGGCGAAGTACGTCAGCCGGTCCGTGGCCAGCGTCAATTCCTCGGCGCGGAGCATGGAGAAGAAGGCCTGATTGGATGCGTGACAGGCCTCGCGATGCGCCGCGAACCGCTCTCGGTTGTCCCGGGTGAACCGCACGAGCTCTCCATCCGGCGAGTAGGCCAGCAGAATGCCGACCTCCTCGAAGGCTTCCCGGATGGCCCCCACCCAGTAGCCGACCGCGTTCCGCGGCGCCGACTCATCGCCTCGGAGCGTGGCGGAGAAACCCTCGTACGAAGTGTGCGAGCCGGGCCGCCGCTTCCTCGGCCGTGAGCCCGCGGCAGAGGCGCTCGACATCAGCGGCGCTGTCCTCCGGCTCCACCTTGCCGCCCGCAAAGACGTGGTCGCCCGCCGCGAACTTGCTCTTGGCATGGCGCTGGACCAGCAGGGCTTCGACCCCGGCCGGCGCCCGGTCGCGGAGCACCACCAGCGTCGCGGCAGGGGACGGGGTCACAGGGTCAGTCATGAGTGGCGAATGCCTGTCGGTCCGCGTTCATTGTCACACGTGCGGAACCCCACGCCAAGACTCACAGGATCCACCGGGGCGCTCCCGCGCGACCATCGGTCCAAAAATAGCCCTTGTTCTGCCCCCCGCTGCGGTGAGACACTGCGCCTGCGGAGCCGGCATACGTGATTCGAGAACGAGAACCAGACCTTCGAAGGCATCCCCGGGCGCGGGTAACCTGGCCCGTGACCGTCGAGGCCGGTGACAAGAGCTTCGACCTCGAAACCATCAACCTGAGCCCCTTCGGCGCCAAGGTGAGGCTCGACGACCCGCCGTTCGAACCCGGGACCCAGGCGCAGCTGCGCTTCCGCCCCCCGGGAGGAAGTCCCCTCGATGTCCTGGCCATTGTCTGGCGTGCCGATCCGGACGGGCCGGCCTTCTTCTTCATCGGCGTCGAGGGCGCCGAGGCGCACGACTTCACCTTCCCCGCGGACGAACCGGGATCAGATTTACGGCAGTGCTGATCGGGGATCCTCCGGCGAAACCGGATGTCGCTCCCCAACCCCCTCTCGAGGAGAAGCCTGATGGGCGCAGAGGCGAAGATCAAACAGCTCGGCATCACCTTCCCACCGCCCGCAAAGCCCGTAGGTAACTACATCCCGGGTGTCCGGGTCGGCAACCTCCTCTTCCTCTCCGGCCACGGCCCGGTTCGCGAGGGCAGCCCCACGGCGCGGGGCAAGCTCGGCCGGGACCTCTCCACCGAGGAAGGCTACAAGGTCGCGCGCGAGGTCGGGATCAACCTGCTGGGCTCGGCCCGGAGTATCCTGGGCAGCCTGGACAAGGTGAAGCGGGTGGTCAAGGTCCTGGGCATGGTCAACTCCGCCGAAGGGTTCGGCGACCAGCCCAAGGTGATCAACGGCTTCTCGGATCTGATGGTGGAGGTCTTCGGCGAAAACGGGCGTCATGCACGCTCCGCCGTGGGGATGGCCGCGCTGCCGATGGGGATCCCCGTGGAGATCGAGATGATCCTCGAGGTCGCAGCGGGCTCGCCCGCACCGGTGAGCAAGCCGGGACAGCCGCGTCGCCGGCGTAGCCCCGCAGCCAAGCGCAAGCCTAGACACTAGGACCAGGTCAGTCAGACACGCCGCCGGCCAGCAGCGCCGGCAACCGCGCCAGGGCCTGCTCGATACGCGGCCCATACCACGAGAGGAGTTTGCCGTCCACGAGGTGAACCCGACCGTCTCTCAGCGCCGGTATCTCGGGGTGGACCGAGAAGTCGGGGATATGGGCGCGGCGGAATCGGTAGGGCTCGTCCGGAAGCAGGATCACTTCCGGCCGCGCCAAGGCCACGTCGGCCAGCGTAACCTCCGGGTAGCGCCTCGGCAGTCCCGCGAAGACATTCTCCCCGCCACAGGTGGCCAGCATGTCGTGCATGTAGGTGTCGGCGTTGATGGTCATGTACGGCTTGCGCCAGATGGGGCAGAACACGCGCGCGCGTCGGCGACCCCTTTGACGCGCGTGCGTCTCGGCCAGGCGCGCCTCCAGCGCCGCCGCGATCTCGGCCCCGCGATCGGGGGTGTCCGTCACCTGCGCCAGTGCCCGCACGAGCTGGATGCCCTCGGCCACCGTCCGCGGATAGGTCACGTAGACGGGGATGCCCCAGCCGCGCAGCGTCTCGACATGCTCCCGAACATTCTCCTCGACGTTGGCCAGGACCAGATCTGGCGCCAGCTCCCGGATGAGATCCAGCTTGGGGTTCTTCTCGCCACCGATGCGGGTCTTGGCGGCGACTCCCTCCGGGGGCTGGGTACAGTACACCGTGCACCCGATCACGGCGTCCCCGAGGCCGAGGGCGAAGAGGGTCTCCGTGATGCTGGGGATGAGCGAGACGATACGGCGCGGCGGCGCGCGCAGGGTGACGGCAACGCCGGACGCATCCACGAACGACCCCATCACGTGCGCTCGGTGTCCTAGAGCTTCGCCGCGCTCCCGGACAGACGCTCGACCAGCTCGGTCACTTCCTTCATCCGCTCGCGCAGCTCGGCGGCGGCCTTCTTCGCCGCGTCGGCCTCACCGCCCTCGAGCGCCTCCTCGAGGTTGGTGACCGCGATCCCGAACGCCTTCAGCAGACGACGCGTGCTGTCCTCGGCCATGGGTCACCCCGACGGCGGCGGATGGGAACGGCTCGCTCGGTTTCACGCATCGCAGTCAGGATATCACGGCGCGCACCCGGCTCTTCCGGGCTTCGTGATCGGGCCGTCCCGCGGGAGGATGAGCGGCGTCGACCGAGCCGTGCCGCCGCCGGTGACCCTTTTTCAACGACCCGGATGCCGCGCGATGTATCCTCCGGGAGAGCCCGACCCATGGTCCGCGCCGCTGATCGTCTCTATCGCGCCCTTTACCGTGGCGTTCTCTCGCGCCTTCCCGAGCCGACGGCCGTGGCGCTCGGCCAGTGGAGCCTGCGTGTGCTCCCGCTCGATCGGCTCTCGACCTTCAGGAACACCGACCCGCGGCTTGCCGCGACCCTGGGCGGCGTGGCGCTGCCGAACCCGCTGATTCTCTCCTCGATGTACTATGACACCCGCGTCCTGCGCCGCGCCATGGGACTCGGATTCGGCGCCGTCACCACCAAGAGCATCACGCGCGGGCCGCGCCCCGGTCACCCGCAACCGAACCTCGTCCGGGTCGAGACCGCCGACGGTCCCGGCCTCGTGAACTGCAATGGATTCAAGAATCCGGGGCTCGAGGCCTATCGTCGCGCGCTCGCGGGCCTGCCCCACCGCGCGCCGCTCATCGTCGCCGCCGCCGGTGAATCGGTCGAGGAGTACGTCGAGGTGGTCGCCGGCCTCGAGGAGTTCGGCGACCTCGTGGAGATCAACATCTCCTCGCCCAACACGCGGCTCGTCTACGAGTGGTCGGCGCGACCGGCTGAGCTCGGGAGGCTCTTCCGGACGGTGAGGACGGCGACGCGGAAGCCCCTCATCGTCAAGGTCTCGCCCGACTATCGGCAATCCAACGAGGAGGCGATCATCCCGGCCGCCCTCGACGCGGGGATCGGCATCGTCAACTGCGGGAACACGCGGCGCGTGGAGGAGCCCCGCCTTTCGCAGAAGGTCGGAGGCCTCTCGGGCCCCGCGCTCTTCGCAGTCACGCTGGACCGTGTGCGTCGGCTGCGCGACCGCTTCGGCGCCGGCCTCGAGATCATCGCGTGCGGGGGCATCGACGCGCCGGCCAAGGCCTGCCGGGCACTCTCGGCGGGGGCGAACGCCTGCGCCTACTTCACCGGATTCGTCACTCGGGGCCCGATCCTGGCCCGGCTCATCCTGGATGCCCTCCTCGACGCCCGGAAATAACCCACAGGTTATCCACTTATCCACCGGCATCCACAGTGGCCGAAATCGCACGCCCTGACGCGCTTTCGCGGGTGGATCACGAAAATGTGACGCTCTCACCGTCCACAGCAGAGAGACCATCCACGGCGCCCTGCATTCACGCAGCCTCGCTGCCGGGCGCGCCACGAAACCGGCGTCTGGCGCGGTGAAACGAGGCCTTGACAGGAGTGTGACCGCTCCCTAAGGTGGTCGATGCGCGAGGACACTCCAGGACGCCGCAGTCGGGAGAGATGATGGTGGTGCCCATTGCCACGAGGGGACAAGACGTATGGAGGCCAGCCGGAAGCCACTCGCGAAAATCGAGGGCAGGAAACGCATGCGGCTCAGCGGAGTCACGGTCGCGTGGCGCGGAACCCCGGGCCTTGATGACTGGGTCGCCTACATCGTCAACGGGACAAAATCCCGCAAGCTGATCCTCGCGGACCACACCGCCGAGAGAAAGGTGAAGGCGCTGCTCGCCCGCATCCAGGGGCTCTCCAAGAAGGAAGTGGAGAAGCTGGCCAAGGGATAACCTCACCGCCGGCGCTCGACCGTCGATCATGTCGGGCGCGCCCTTCTCGGACAGGGTTCTGCCGGCGCAACCCTGTTCCCGGCGGAGGACGCGCCCAGCCACGTGGAGCCCCCTCGAACCTCCGGCTGGAACTCATAACGTGCCCCGCTGGGCCAGGCTCACGAAGCGTTCCCGCCCGATGACGACGTGGTCGTGGATGCGCAGGTCGAGGAGCTTCGAGCACTCCACGAGCTGCCGAGTGAGGCGCAGGTCCTCCCGGCTCGGCGTGGGGTCCCCGCTGGGGTGGTTGTGCAGCAGGATGATCGACGCGGCCGATTCCAGGATGGCCGGCTTGAACACCTCACGGGGATGGACGAGGCTCGCCGACAGCGTTCCCTCCGAGACGACCACGTCCCGCAGCAGCCCGTTCTGCGCGTCCAGCAAGGCCAGGCGGAACACTTCCTTCTTGAGATCTTCCATCAACGGTCCGTAGCGCGCAAACACCTGTTCCGGGCTCGAGAGGACCACGCGACTGACGCCGTTCCGCGAGCGCAGGCGCCGCGTGATCTCGAAGGCCGCGGCGAGCCGCACGGCCTTGACCCGCCCCACACCCCTCATGCCCGCGAGCTCCGCGACTCCCAGGCCAGAGAGCCGCGAGAGCGACCCGTGCTGCGCCAGCATGTCCCGGGCCACGTCCACGGCGCTCATCCCCGGGACGCCGGTCCCGAGCTGGATCGCCAGCAACTCCGCGTCGGCCAGGGCCTCCGCGCCTTTGTGATACAGCCGCTCCCGAGGTCGATCCTCGACCGGCCACTCTCGGATCTGCGACGCGCCCCCCATGTCCTCCCGGGTAGCATGCGCCGATGGGTCCGGTCAACGTGTGCGGACCAGAGACATGCACCGGTACGCGCGAAGATACAGGGGGGCGGAGCCCCCCTCCGAGTTTCCTCGTGTCACACGAGCTGGCTAGGGATGCTCGATGACGATGCGGCGGGGCTCGTCACCGAGCCCGGTGATGGTCACCGTGATCGTGTGCGAGGGCAGAAGGGGGAGAAGCTTGTCCGCCCACTCGATCACGGTCACGCCGTCGCCGTGCAGGAGATCCTCGACGCCGATATCGAGCAGCTCGGTCAGGGTCTCGGTGCGATACGCATCCAGGTGATAGACGGGCAGCCGCCCTCGGTAGTGGTTGACGAGCACGAAGGTCGGGCTCGTCACCATGGACTCGACGCCGAGCCCCCGGGCGAGGCCTTGGAGGAAGCAGGTCTTGCCGGCTCCGAGGTGCCCGATGCAGGCGACCACCGCGCCCGCCTCGAGGCGCGCCCCCAGGTGCTCGCCCAGCGCCTGCGTCTCTTCGGGACTTCGCGAGATCACGGTCTCCAGGGACTTCACGAGCGACGTCTGCCCCGCGAGGGTGTCATGGCGGCGGGAATCGCCTCGATGATGTCGCCGGCGATGAGCGAGTCCTCGCCACGCTCGGCGCACGCCAGATCGCCGGCCAGACCGTGGAGGAAGGAGCCGGCCTGGAGCGCCGCCAGCGCATCCAGCCCGCGGGCGAGAAACGCGCCGACCATGCCCGTGAGGACGTCGCCCGAGCCGCCGCTGGCCATGCCCGGATTGCCCGTCGGGTTGATGAAGACGCGTCCGTCGGGGCCCCCGATCACCGTGCCCGCGCCCTTGAGCGCCAGCGCGACGCGGTGCCGCGCGCAGAACGTCCGGACCGTCTCCAGCCGATCCGCTTGCACCTCGGCGACGGTCGCCCCCAGCATCCTCGCCATCTCCCCCGGATGGGGCGTGAGCGCCCGCGGACCGGCCGCCCGATCCAGCAGATCGAGATGCCCCCCGAGCGCGCTGAGGGCGTCGGCATCCACGACCATCGGCCGGCGCACGTCCACGACCAGTCCGCGGATCAGCTCCTGGGTTTCGGGATCGAGGGAGAGGCCCGGCCCGAGGGCGACGGCGTCGGTCCGCGCCGCCAGCTCCAGGATGCGCTCTCTCGCCTTCAACGAGACCGTCTGCCCGACGGTCTCGGCGAGCGGCTCGGTCATCGGCTCCATGCCGAGGGCGGCCACGATGGGCTGCTGCGAGGCGGCCGTCGCGATGGTGCAGAGACCGACGCCGCTGCGGAGCGCGGCGAACCCCGCGAGGGCGGCGGCGCCGGTCTTGCCCACCGAGCCGGCCACCACCAGCAGATGACCGAAGCTGCCTTTGTGAGCGTCGGCCCGGCGAGACGGGAAATGGCGGCGGACATCGGCCTCTTCGAGCACGAAGGTCGCGATGTGGCGGTCCACCTCGGCGGGCGGGATCCCGATGTCGATGATGGCGACGC